>Ga0310691_10002301_pt1 | contig 25829 bp, 39 predicted proteins | sample 176DNAGHGlowgp2_FD_203887 | JGI IMG/M metagenome (GOLD analysis project Ga0310691, IMG submission 203887) | Sheep rumen microbial communities from Palmerston North, Manawatu-Wanganui, New Zealand - 1766 DNA GHGlow gp2 (v2) (version 2) | ecosystem: Host-associated > Mammals > Digestive system >...
CTACGAAGTAGGTCGATCTGGGAAATGATGATCCCCGCCGAAACGGAGGCGTTGAGCGAATTCACGTGCCCGTGCATGGGGATTTTGACGATCTCGTCGCATTTGGATAAAACGGCATGGGAGATGCCGAAGCCTTCCGAGCCGATGACCAAAGCCATCGGACGGCGGTAGTCGACCGATTCGACATTCTTCTCGGCGCTGCCTTCCGCCGCCACGATGCCATAGCCGGCATCCCGAAGTTCTGAAATCGCCTGATTGAGATTCGGCACCACGGCGACGTCGACATATTCGATCGCGCCGGTGCTGACGCGGGCGACCGTCGCATTCAAGGGGACCTCCCCTTTGCTTTTGACGATGAGCCCATCGACCCCAAAGGCATCGCAGACGCGCAAAACGGCGCCGAGGTTATGCGGATCTTGGATTCCGTCGAGGATCAAAACCAAAGGAAGGGGTTTGCCCTGGGCTTTGGCGATGATGTCGTGGACGGAGCAAGGTTCCTTTTCGGCGCTGAGGGCCACGATTCCCTGATGTTTGTTGGCCCGGCTTAGAGTGTCCAACTCCTGTGCGCTTGCCAACTTGACAGGTATTCCTGCCTTTTTCGCTTCGACTACGAGGAAAGATTCCTCTTTGGAAGCGAGGTAATAAAGTTGAGAGACATTGCCAACTCTCAAAGATTCGCGAATGGAATTGATTGAGGTCAAAACGATCATGCCGTTTTACCTCCCTTCGCCCAAAATCAGGGGCGTTTTCGCATGGTTTTCTTTAGAAATACCAGAAACATCATGCAGGGGGCGGGCGGATTTCAAAGCCATTTCAGAAAATCCCCCTTTCGGTCAAATACTGCCGAAGGGCATCGCTCTTGACGAAATCCTTGGCGGCTTTGGCCTCCATATATTGGTCATAGATGGCCTTGTCTTCTTCGGTCAAAGCGGGATAGGGCGCCTTGATGCCGAGGATGGAAAGCTCGTGGCGGATGCGGGCGAACAGAGATCCGAGCAAATCGATGTCGATTTCGCGGGTGCGAAGCGCTTGGTTGGCGGCCTTGAGATCGGCATAAACCGCGGTCAAGGCATTCGGGGTGTTCAAATCGTCGCATAGAGCGTCGAAGAAATCGTCTTCCCCCGCGGGGGAGAGAAGCGAAAGGTCGACGTCGGCCAATTGAAGCTTCACGGCCAATTGTTTTTGGGTGGTGAGGATGCGTTGATAGTTTTTCACGGCTTCCCCGATCGTTTCCTCGGTGAAGCTTAACGGTGCGCGGTAATGGGTGTTGAGCACCATCAAACGCAAAGGCATGCCGCCGAATTTGGCGATGACGTCTTTGGCCAAAACCACATTGCCGAGGCTTTTGGACATCTTTTCGTTATCGATGTTGATGAATCCGTTGTGGATCCAATACTTGGCCAGCGCGTTCCCGTTATGGGCATAGGACTGGGCGATTTCGTTCTCGTGATGTGGGAATTTCAAATCAAAACCGCCGCCATGGATATCGATGTAACCGTTTTGCTCTTTGAAAAGCGAGTCGATCATGACGCAGCATTCGGTGTGCCAGCCGGGCCGCCCTTCGCTCCACGGGGTGTTCCAACGGATGCCTTCGCTGGTCTTCTTCCACAAAGCGAAATCCAAGGGGCTTTCTTTCTGCGAGTTGACCTCGATGCGCGCTCCGGAGATCAAGGATTCCGGCGTATTCCCGGAAAGCTGACCATAATTCGGCACGGAAGCGACGCGGAAATAGACATCCCCTTGGGATTCATAGGCCGCGCCTTTGTCGATGAGGTCTTGGATGTATTGGATCATCTGCCCCATGTAGACGGTGGGCTTGGGGGTATAGTCCGGTTGGAGGCTCCCCACTTCATCCACCAAGCGGCGGAATTCGGCGATGACGGATTCGGTCAATTCCTTCTCCGGAATGCCTAGTTCCTTCGCGCGGTTGATGATTTTGTCATCGACGTCGGTGTAATTGGAAACATAAGTCACTTCATATCCCAAGGCGAGGAAAAGGCGACGCCACATATCGAAGACGATGACGGGGCGCATATTCCCGATGTGGGGATCGTTATAGACGGTAGGTCCGCAGACATAGATGGACACCTTGCCTTCTTGCAAAGGCTCGAAGGTCACCATTTCGTTGCCGAGGGAAGAAAATAAACGGACGGGTTTCATATCCCGTCCATTTTACTATTGTTTCCCTCCCACAGGGAGGGCGACTTGCGTTTTATTTCAAAATGGTCAGCAAATCTTCCGGTTTTCGGAAAACATAGGCGCACCTGGCCAGGACTTCTTCGGTGTATTTCCCATACCCCCATAAGCAGATTCCACAGGGGATATGCGCGTTCTCCGCGGTCTGCACATCAACGACGCTATCGCCGACGTAGACGCAATCCGCTGGCGAAATCGCATAGTTTTCGAAGATGCGCTGCACTTGGATGGGGTTTGGCTTCACCGGATCGCCTTCTTCATGGCCCGACACCGATTCGAATAGCCCCTCTGGAAAACACTTCGCGATGATGGCTTTGGCTAAGGCGTGCGGCTTATTGGAGGCGATAAACAAACGCATCCCCCGCTTCTTCAAAGCTAAGAGGGTTTCGCTCATCCCTTCGAAGGGCGCGGTGGTGTTGCCTTGGTAGAGGCGGTATTTCGGCATATAGGCCTTCTTAAGCTGGAGGAAAGCCTCTTCGTCCTCGCCTTTTTCTTTTAAGGCGCGGCGCACCAACATATCCGCCCCGTCGCCGATCAGGGTTTTGGTCCCTTCTAGATCGAAAGAATAGTCATAGCCGCATTCGCTTAACGCGCAATTGATCGCGTCGCGGATATCGGGGAGGGTGTGGAGCAAGGTGCCGTCCAAATCGAAGATGATGGCCTTTTTCATAACGCGGCTATTATAGCAAAAAACGCATGCATGCCCCTGCTATTTTCTAAAAGAAAACCCCTCCGAAGAGGGGATTCTTGTTGCGTCTAGTCGCTTAGTCGACCCACTTGACGAGGACGACTTCGGCGGAATCGCCGCGGCGCTGGCCGAGCTTGAGCGCGCGAGTGTAGCCGCCGTTGCGGGAAGCAAACTTCGGGCCGAGCTCGCTGAAGAGCTTGTCGAGGGCTTCCTTGCCGTTAGCATCGACGTAGCCGGTGCGGACGGTTTGAGCGGCCAAACGGCGGGCGTGCAGATCGCCGCGCTTGGCGAGGGTGATCAGGTGGTCGGCGAGGGACTTGAGTTCCTTGACGACGCCCGAGGTGACTTTGACTTCGCCACCGACGATGAGCTCGGAAACGACGTTCCGGAGCATCGATTTGTTCTTCGAGGCGGTGTATCCGGCCTTGAAGCGAACGCCGGCTTTGCCGTGGACGTTCTTTCTTCCTTGTGCTGCCATTGGTTATTCTCCTACGTAGTCGCGGAAGTGCAGGCCGATCTCGGCGAGCTTCTCCTTGACTTCTTTGAGCGATTTCTTGCCCAGGTTGCGGACCTTCATCATCTCGTCCTCGCTCTTTTGGGTGAGTTCCATGACGGTGGTGATGCCAAAGCGCTTGAGGCAGTTGTTGCTGCGGACGCTGAGGTCGAGCTCCTCGATGAGCATGCTCTGATACTTGTTCTCCTCGGTCTTCTTCTCCTCTTTGAACATCTTGCCTTCGAGGGCGGAGTCGATGAGGGTGAACTTCTCAAGGTGCGTGATGAGCAATTGAGACGCGAGGGTGATGGCCTCGGCCGGCGTGTACGAGCCGTTGGTGGTCACCTCGAGGGTGAGCTCATCGAACTTGCTGTCATGGCCGACGCGGGTCGGTTCGACGGAGTAGGCGACTTTGGTCACGGGGCTGTAGTTGGAGTCCGTGGAGATGACGCCGACGGTGTCGATCTTGTGCGCAATCTTGTTGGCTTCGGCGGTGACGTAGCCACGGCCTTTGCCGACGTAGATCGTCATCGCGAGGTGGCCTTCCGCGTTGAGGTGGGCGATCTCGAGGTCGCCGTTGACCACGCGGATGAGGGCCGGGCACACGAGGTCGGAGGCTTTGACGACGGTCGGGCCTTCGACATCGAGGGTGATGCGATGGATGTCGTTGGACTCGTCATCGATTTGGAGGACGAGGTCCTTGAGGTTGAGGATGATGCCGGTCACGTCTTCGTCGCAGCCGCGGATGGCGGTGAACTCATGACGGACGCCTTCGATTTGGACGGCATAGACGGCCGCGCCGGGGAGGGCGCTCAGCAAGACGCGGCGAAGCGCGTTGCCGAGGGTGATGCCAAAGCCACGCTCCAAGGGTTTGATGACGAATTTGCCATAGTGTTCCTTGGGATCGTCGATGACATTCACGACTTCGAAGGGCTCGAACGGGCTGGGGAGATTGGATTGAATTTCGGCGTTTTTAGCGGTTGCCATTTTTATTCCTCCTTTATGGTTAGAGCTATGTAGCGCGAAGCGCGGGATTAGCCGCGGGAGCGCTTGGGCGGACGGCAGCCGTTATGCGGCACCGGGGTCGTATCTTCGATGGAGAGAACTTGGAGGCCGACGGTGGTCAAGGCGCGGACGGCGGATTCACGGCCGGGGCCGGGGCCTTTCACTTCGACGTCGACTTGGCGGAGGCCCTGGTCGAACGCGGTCTTGCCAGCGGCTTCGGAAGCGAGCTGGGCCGCGAACGGGGTGGCCTTCTTGGCACCCTTGTAGCCGAGTGCGCCGGCCGAGGACCAGGCGATGACGTTGCCCTGGACATCGGTGATGGTGACGATGGTGTTGTTGAAAGAGCTGTGGATGTGCGCGACGCCCTTCGTATAGGAGCGTTTGATCTTCTTCTTGCGCGCGTTGGTTTTCTTCGCTTGTGCCATGTGATCTTACTCCTTACTTGGTGGCCTCTTTCTTGTTGGCGATGGTCTTCCTCTTACCTTTGCGGGTACGGGCATTGGTGCGGGTACGCTGACCACGGACGGGAAGGCCCTTCTTGTGGCGGATGCCACGGTAGCAGCCGATCTCGGTGAGGCGCTTGATGTTCAAGCTGGTCTCGCGGCGGAGATCGCCTTCGGTGTGGTGTTTGGCAACCTCAGCGCGGAGCGCGGTGAGCTGCTCATCGGAGAGGTCTTTGGTCCGAATGTCTTCGGAGACGCCGCAGGCGGCGCAGATTTTCTTCGCGGTCGTGTCGCCGATGCCATAGATGTAGGTAAGGGAGACGACGATGCGCTTCTCATTGGGGATATCAACCCCGACAATACGTGCCATGTTTGGTTAATTTTCCTTTCTGCTCAACCCTGGCGCTGTTTGTGCTTGGGGTTGGGGCAAATGACCATGACTTTGCCATGGCGCCGAATGACGCGGCATTTGTCGCAGATCGGCTTGACGGACGGTCTAACTTTCATAATTCTTTTGCTCCTAGTTAGGGTTAGTTCCTGTAGCGGAACGTAATGCGCCCACGTGTTAAATCGTAAGGTGAGAATTGGACGGTGACCCGATCACCGGGGAGAATTCGAATGAAGTTCATTCGGATTTTACCCGAAACGCAGGCTTGGACCACCGCTCCATTGGCGAGCTTCACCTTGAAGTTGGCGTTGGGGAGACACTCCAACACCGTCGCCTCGACTTCGATGCAGTCTTCTTTGCTCAAACGGTTTCCTCCTTTCATCAAAGCTTGGTCAATATCTCGCAGCCGTCTTTGGTGACCACGAGCGTGTTCTCATAATGGCTGGTGAGCCCGCCGTCTTTGGCGACGACGGTCCAACCGTCTTTGAGGACGCGGACATCATTCTTATGCTCGAAGATCATCGGCTCGACGCAGATGGTCATCCCCTCGCGGAGGATCGGCCCGGTGCCGGGCGTCCCATAGCAAGGGATGTAGGGATCTTCGTGCATATCGCGGCCGATGCCGTGCCCGGTATATTGCTGGGCGACGGAGCAGCCGTACTTCTTCGCGGTGGTCTCGATCGCATGACCGAGATCCCCCACGTGCGCCCCTGGTTTCACCAGGGCCATAGCATTATCGAAGCATTCCTTGGCGATTTCAATCATTCTTTTTTGCCGAGCGCCGATGATGCCGACCCCATAGGTCCGGCAGGCGTCGCCGCAATACCCGCCCTTCCTGGTGACCAGGTCGAGCGAGATGATGTCTCCATCGCGGAGGATTTTCTTCTCGGAAGGGATGCCGTGGAGGATGACCTCGTTGACGGAGGCGCATACCGAGGCGGGGTAGCCGTAGTAGCCTTTCTCCGCCGGTTCGGCCCCGTATTTCCGCATGACGCGCTCCACTTGTTCATCCAAGTAAGCGGTCGACACGCCGGGGACGACCAGAGGCCCCACTTCTTCGAAGACCAAGGCCGCCACGCGACCCGCCTCTCGCATGAGGGCGATTTCGCGTGGGGACTTGATGATGATCATTTAGAAGCCTCGAGGAGGGTTTGGATCTCCTTGAATAGGTTGTCGGCTCCGACCATGCCATCGAAATGGTGGTAGAGGCCTTCCTTCTCATAGAAATCGATGAGGGGTGCGGTCTGCTTGTAGTAGTTATCCAAGCGGACCTTGAGGGATTCGGCGTTGTCGTCTTTGCGCTGGATGAGCTCCGCGCCGCAACGATCGCAGATTCCTTCTTTCTTCGGCTTCATGTCGGTGATGTGGTAGGAAGCGCCGCATTTGGGGCAGACGCGCCGCCCGGCGATGCGACGGACCAATTCTTCGTCCGGCACGGAGATGTCGATCACGAGATCGATGGCCCGCCCGATTTCGGGGCCGAGGACCTTGAGGGCTTCCGCCTGCGGGATCGTGCGGGGGAAACCATCGAGGAGGAAGCCTTCCGCGCAGTCATCGCGGGAGAGGCGTTCCTTGACCAGGCCGATGGTCAATTCGTCCGGGACGAGGTCGCCCCGTTCGATGATCGCTTTGGCCTGAAGCCCGAGCGGCGTGCCCTGCGAGATCGCCTCGCGGAACATGTCGCCCGTGGAGATGTGCGGGAGCTTGAACGCATCGACGATGCGCTTGGCTTGGGTGCCTTTACCCGCTCCCGGGGGGCCCATTAGGATGATGTTTGCCATATCAGTAGGTGCCTCCTTGCACTTGTTCGAAGGATTTGCCGGCGAGCAAGCCATCGATTTGGTTGTTCAACTCGATGCAGACGCCGACGATGATGATCATCCCGGTGCCGCCGATGGCGAGCGACGTGTCGCTGCCGAAGACCCCGGAAAGGGTCAACGCGATCGGAAGCAAGGAGATGACGGCTAGGGCGATCGCCCCGATGCAGGTGACGCGGTTGAGGATCTTCGAGACATAACGCTCGGTTTCCTTGCCGGGTCGGACGCCGGGGATGTAGGAGCCGGACTTCTGGAAGTTGTCGGCGAGGTTCTCCGGGTCGATTTGCATCTGGGAGTAGAAGAAGGTGAAGGCGATGACCATCACCCCGTAAATAATCGCGCCCCAGGGCATTTGCCATGTCTCGCCGTCGAACCACGGCATGGTGTACATGGACGAATAATTGAAGATCTGCAGCCATTGGGCGCCCGCCGCTTCCGCGCTGATGAACGATGCGACGACCGAGGGGGCCATCATGATCGAAGAGGCGAAGATGACGGGGATGACGCCGGCGCTATTGACCTTGATCGGAAGGAAGGAAGCGCGGGCCATGGAAGCCGTTTGGCCGCTCTTGCCGGCGTGCTGGACGGGGATCTTGCGGCGAGCAAGCTCGAAGAAGACGACCCCGGCCGTGATGGCCAGCAAGGCGAGGATGTAGAGGAAGAATTGGAACGAGCCGCGGATCAGGGCGTTGCTGCCCATCCCTTGGTTCTGGGTGATCCACTTCCCCCACGCGGTGCGGATTTGGATCGGCAGGCTGCGTACGCAACCGGCGAAGATGATGACGGAGATGCCGTTCCCTAAGCCCTTTTCGGTGATCTGGTCGCCTAGCCACATGGTGAGCATGGACCCGGCGAGGAGGATCGTGACGATGTAGAGATAGGTGAAGAACCCATTGTCGACAAAGTCGATGTAGGAGGAATTCTTCATCGTTTGGATGATGCCATAGGCTTGCACCGCCCCGAGCAATAGGGTGAGGTAACGGGTCGCCATTTCGATCTTTTTGCGACCGTATTGACCCTGTTTGGAAAGTTCCGTCAGGGCCGGCAACACGTCTTTTGAGAGCAGCTGGACGATGATCTGCGCGGTGATGTAGGGGGATACCCCGAGCGCGAATATCGAGAAGTTCGATAGGGCGCCGCCGCCAAGCAGGTCCATCAACGCCAGCGCGTTGCCGGAATTCATCGCGTCCGTGAGCTCCGGTTTCGGAGTGACTCCGGGCACGGTGATGGCCGCCCCGATCCGGAGGACGAAGAGAATCATGACCGTGAAGAAAATGCGGCCGACGATTTCTTTGTTTTTAAAGATCGAGACGATTTTTTTCATCAGGCGATCACCTTGGCTTCGCCGCCGAGGTCCTCAATGGCCTTTTTGGCGGAGGCCGAGAACGACTTGGCTTCGACGATGAGCTTCTTGGTCAACTTGCCGTTGCCGAGAATCTTGACGCCATCGAGTTCCTTGCGGATGATGCGCTTTTCAAGAAGGACGGCGGCATTGACCACGGCCCCATTATCGAAGTACTTCTCGAGTTTGTCGAGGCTGACGGTGGCATAGACGGTCTTGACGCCGGTGTGCGTCTTGCGCGAGCCGAATTTCGGCAAGCGGCGGGCGATCGGGGTCTGGCCGCCTTCGTAGCCATTGGACTTGGTGTGGTTGTGCGCACCCTGGCCCTTCTGGCCTTTGCCGGCGGTTTTGCCGTTGCCGCTTCCGCGGCCGCGGCCTTTGCGGAAAGCGTCCTGGCGGGCGCCTTCGGCGTTACGTAGATCGTGGAGGGAGGACATTACTTATCTCCTTTCGGAGCGGCTTCGGCCTTCTTGGCTTCGGCGCTCTTCCTCGCGGCGCGCTCGGCGTCGCGTTTGGCTTTGATCTGCTCCGGCGTCTTTTTGCCGCGGAGGACCATGATCTTGTCGTACTCCTTCAGGGTCTGGAGGCCAGCGGAGACCGCGCGGACGACGTTCATCGGCTGGCGGGAGCCGTAGACCTTGGCGACGATGTTCTTGACGCCGGCGAGCTCAACGACGGCGCGGACGGCGCCGCCGGCGACGATGCCGGTGCCAGGAAGGGCCTTCTTGAGGACGACTTTGGTGGACGCGTACTCACCGATGACGTCATGGGCGATGGTGCCTTTGACGATCTGGACGGAGAGCATCGTTTTCCTCGCGGCGGCGAGGGATTTCTTGATCGCGTCGGGGACTTCGCCGGATTTGCAGGAGGCAAAGCCGTACTTGCCATGGCCATCGCCGACGACGACGAGGGCCGAGAAGCGGACGTGCTTGCCGCCTTGGACGGTCTTGGAGACGCGGTTGATCGCGACGACCCTCTCAAGGAGGTCGTCTTGGGGGCCGGCGTTGCGGCGGAATCCGCCGCGGCCACCCCTACGTTCGGAGGGACGGCCGGTGTGGGAGCCGTTCTTGCGGTCGCCAGGGCGCGGGGCCGAGACGGAACCGTGGGGCTCAATGCCGGTTTCTTTTTCCTCGGAGGGCTCGACGGCCTCTTCCGGGGCGATGACTTTGTTTTCTTCTTCCATCGGGATTCTCCTTAGAACTTCAAGCCGGCTTCGCGGGCGGCGTCAGCGAGGGCCGCGACGCGGCCGTGATAGAGGTAGCCGCCGCGGTCGAAGGCGACGATTTCGATGCCTTTGGCCTTGGCCTTTTCGGCGAGGTCTTTGCCGACTTTGGCGGCGGCTTCGCAGTTGCCGCCGTTTTCAAGTTTCAGCTGGACGGAAGAGCTCGAGACCAAGGTGACGCCTTTGGTGTCATCGATGATCTGGGCTTCGATGTTCTTGTTGGAACGGAAGACGCAGAGGCGCGGCTTTTCGGCGGTGCCTTCGATCTTCTTGCGGACGCGGGCGTGTTTGCGGAGGCGGGCGTCGTTTCTAGGTTCTTTGTCGATCATAGTTGCTTATCCTTTCTCCGATTACTTCTTGCCACCGGTGGCGGCAGCGCGTTTGCCTTCCTTGCGGATGATGTGCTCGCCCTTGTACTTGATACCCTTTCCACCATAGGGCTCGGGGCGCTTGGTGTCATGGATGAGGGCGGCGATTTGGCCGACTTTCTGTTTGTCGATTCCCTCAACGGCGATGTGCGTTTCGTCGCTGCAGGAGATCTTGACCCCGTCGACGGTGGGGATCACGACTTCGTGGGAGAACCCGACGTTGAGGACGATCGAGGTCCCGCGCATAGCGGCGCGGTAGCCGATGCCGACGATTTCGAGTTCTTTCTTATAGCCATCGTGGACGCCGGTGACGGCATTCGCGATGTTGGCGCGCACCGTGCCATGCAGGGTGCGCTCTTCCCGCTCATCGCCCTTAACGGTGCAATGGACGGCGCCGTCCTTGACCTCGACGCTCACGAGGCTGGGGATAGCCACGCTTAATTCGCCTTTGGCTCCTTTGACGGCAAAGACGCCATCTTTGACTTCAGCGGTGACGCCTTCGGGAAGAACGACGGGTTTGAATCCGATACGAGACATATTCTTTTCTTCCTTTCAACTTACCAGACGTAGCAGAGGATTTCTCCGCCGACGCCGGCTTTGCGGGCCTCACGGTCGGTCAGCAGGCCTTTGTCGGTGCTGACGATCGCGATGCCGAGCCCGCGGAGGACGCTCGGGATCTTATCGGCTTCCTTGTAGACGCGGAGGCCGGGTTTCGAGATGCGTTTGAGCCCGGAGATGACGCGCTCTCCGGTGGCGCTGTATTTGAGGTTGATGAAGAGGTTCTTCTTGCCCTCTTCCTCTTCCACGCGGAAGTCGCTGATGAAGCCCTCTTTCTTGAGGATTTCGGCGATGGCGACTTTTTGCTTCGAGGAAGCCATGGAGACTTCATCGTAGCGGAGCGCGTTGGCGTTGCGGATGCGGGTGAGCATGTCCGCGATGGGATCTGCGTTCATTGTGATTCAATCTCCTTTCTTACCAAGAGGCTTTCTTCATGCCGGGGATTTCGCCCTTGTAGGCGAGCTCGCGGAGGCAGATGCGGCACAGCCCGAAGCGGCGCAGGACGCCATGGGGGCGGCCGCAGCGCTTGCAACGGGTGTAGGCGCGGGTGGAGAACTTCGGTTTGCGTTGTTCTTTGTTGATCAAACTTTTCTTAGCCATGGTTTCTCCTTATTTGCGGAAGGGCATGCCGAACTTCTCGAGGAGGGAAGCGGCTTCCTTGTCGCTGCGCGCGGTGGTGACGATGACGACGTCCATGCCGCGGACTTTGTTGACTTTGTCGTAGTCGATCTCGGGGAAGATCAATTGCTCTTTCACGCCGAGGGTGTAGTTGCCGTGCCCGTCGAACGAGTTGCGGCTGATGCCGCGGAAGTCGCGGACGCGGGGGAGGGAGATCGAGATGAGCTTGTCGAAGAACTCATACATGCGGATCCCGCGGAGGGTCACCTTGCAGCCGATCTGCTGGCCTTCGCGGACCTTGAAGGTCGCGATGGACTTCTTGGCTTTGGTGATGACCGGCTTCTGACCGGTGATCTGAGTGAGTTCGGCGACGGCGTCATCGAGGGCCTTGGCGTTCTGCGTGGCATCGCCGACGCCCATGTTGACGACGATCTTCTCGAGGCGCGGGGCCATCATCGGGGTGGAGTAATTGAACTCCTTGACGAGGGCCGGGCGGATCTCCTCTTTGTATTTCTTGATGAGGCGGTTTTCGTATTTCACGGTTTCCACCTCTTCGGCCGCTTTGGCTTTCTTGGGAGCCGCTTTGACGGCTTTCTTTTCTTCTGCCATGTTCTGCTGCTCCTTTCTTAGTCAAGCTTGTTGCCCGCGTTGCTCACGCGGATCTTCTTCCCGTCGACCTCTTTGATGTGGACGCGGGTTCTCTTTTTGGTTTTGGGGTCGATGAGGGCGACTTTGCTCGCATCGATCGGGGCGTAGATGTCGACGATGCTGCCCTCGGGGACGGCCTGGGTCGGCTTCTTGTGCTTTTTGCGGACGTTGACGCCTTCGACAACGACCTTGTTGAGCTTCGGGTAGACGCGGGCGACCACGCCTTCCTTGCCCTTGTCGGCGCCGGAGATGACGACGACCTTATCACCTTTTTTGATGTTCATGCTCTGTCTCTCCTTATAGGACCTCGACGGCAAGCGAGACGATCTTCATGAAGCCTTTCTCGCGGAGTTCGCGAGCGACGGGCCCGAAGACGCGGGTGCCGAGCGGGTTTTTGTCTTCGTCGACGAGGACGATGGCGTTGTCATCGAAGGCGATGGTGGAGCCGTCGCGACGGAGAAGCGGATGCTTCACGCGGACGATGACGCCTTTGACGACGTCGCTCTTCTTGACCTTGCCATTGGGGATGGCATCCTTGACGGCGCACAGGACGATGTCGCCGATCGAGGAGGTTTTGCGGTGGCTTCCGCCGTATTGGCGGATGACGCGGACCGAACGGGCGCCGGAGTTATCGGCGACCACGAGGTTGGTCTCGTTGTGGATCATTATTTGGCCTCCTCAGAGGTTTCGACCTCTTTGACGCCTTCCTTTTCCTCGAGGTTGGCCTCAACGGCTTCGGCATCGAGGATGACTTCGGCCTTCTTGTCGACGGAGACGAGGCGGAACCTCTTCAGCTTCGACATCGGGCGGCAGGCGGAGATGGTGACGGTGTCGCCGACTTTGGCGAGGCCGTTCTCATCGTGGGCGTAGTACTTTTTGGAGTAACCGACGCGCTTCCCATAGATCGGGTCGTTGCGTTCGGTGGAGACCGTCACGACGATCGTTTTGGCCATTTTGCAAGACGTGACGACGCCTTGAATGGACGTGCGATGATTTCTTTCCATAACGTTCTCCTTTCTTATTTGATCTCCAGCTCGCGCTGGCGTTTGACGGTTTTGGCTTTCGCGAGGTCCTTGCGGACGTAGTGGAGCTGTTCGCCGTGCTCGAGGTTGCCGACCGCTTTCTTGCGGCGGAGCTCGAAGAGCTGTTCTTGCAGCTCGTAGATTTTGGCATCGAGTTGCTCAGGGGTCAGCTCGCGCAGTTCTTTGATTTCCATTACTTGCTGGCCTCCTTGGCGATGACTTTGGTCTTAACCGGCAGTTTGTACCCGGCGAGGCGGAGGGCTTCCTTCGCGATTTCCGGGGCGGTGCCGCCGATTTCGAACATGACGGTTCCGGCCTTGACGACCGCGGCCCATCCTTCGGGGTTGCCCTTGCCGGAGCCCATACGGACCTCGGCGGGTTTCTTCGTCATGGAGAGGTGCGGGAAGATGCGGATCCAAACCTTGCCGGTGCGGTCCGTGTAACGGGAGAGCACGATACGGGCGGCTTCGATCTGATGGTCGGAGATGTAGGCGCCTTCGAGGGCGACGAGACCGTAATCCCCGAAGTCGACTTTGGTGAGGCCTTTGGCCTTGCCCTCATAGGAGAGACCGTGGGGGCGGCGGTACTTAACGCGTTTTGGCTGCAGCATCTTGGCTTCCTCCTTTGCGTTCGGGCCTGTCGCCGCGGCGCGGCGGACGGCGATCGTCGTGGAAGCGACCCGCGTTGGGCGAGGGCTCGTTGACGAATTCTTTGTCCTGCTTGTTCAAGGAACGGCAGATCCAGACTTTGACGCCGATGCGGCCATAGGCCGTGTAGGCATCCACGTGGGCGAAGTCGATGTCGGCGCGGATGGTGTGAAGGGGGACGACGCCCTCTTTGTAACCTTCGGCGCGGGCGATTTCGGCACCGCCGAGACGGCCGGAGCAAAGGGTCTTGCAGCCCTTGGCGCCAGCGCGGCGCATCCTCTGGATGGCCTTTTTCATCGTGGAGCGGAAGGCGGCGCGGTTCTCGAGCTCGCCAGCGATCCACTGGGCGACGAGGTTCGCGTCGAGGTCGGGATTCTTGATCTCGACGACGTTGAGGCGGACCTCACCGGATTTGACGATCTTCTTCAAAGCCTCGTTGAGGCGCTTGATGTTGGCGCCCTCTTGGCCGAGGACTTCGCCCGGGCGGGCGACGAAGAGGTCGATTTTGACGTTGTGGCCTTTGTCGGTTTTGACGCGGCCGATCTCGATGCGGGAGAGCATCGCGGATTTGCACTGCTTCTCAAGGAATTTGCGGATGGCGATGTCCTCGACGAGGAAGTCACCATACTCTTTCTTCGGAGCGTACCATTTCGAATTCCAGTCGCGGTTGATGCCAATGCGCATGCCGACGGCGTTGACTTTATGTCCCATTGATTGGCCCTCCTTAGTTCCTTTCTTTGACAGTGATGCGGACGTTGGCATTCCGCTTGATGATGCCGGAGGCGGAGCCTTTGGCGCGCGGGATGTAACGTTTGATCTTCAGCCCATCGCCGACTTGGATCTCGGAGATGTAGAGCTTGTCTTGCTCAAGGCCGAAGTTGTTAACGGCGTTGGCCGAAGCGGAGCGGATCAATTTCTCGATGGGCTTCGCGGCGACGCGGTTGCAGATGGCGAGGATGCCGAGGGCGTCCTTGACGTCTTTGCCGCGGACGAGGTTGGCGACGAGGCGCACCTTGCGCGGGGTGATGCGGACATCACGGGCGAAGGCGTGGGCTTCGGTGACCGCGGGTTTCGCGGGTTCTTCCTTAACCTCTTTCTTGGCCTTTTTGGATTCCTTGGCGGGTTTCTTTTCCGCTTTGGCTTCCTTCTTGGCGGCCTTCTTCTCTTCTTTGACCGTTTCCTTCACCGCTTCTTCCCCTTCGGGGAGCTCGACATCGGCGGATTCGGCGTTCTTGGCGACCGAGGTGACGCCGTTGCGGGCGGAGGCGGCGGAGTTATACGGTTCGGAGGAGAGGAGGGCGGAGCCATCTTCCCCTTCGAGGCGGAAGCGGAATTTCTCCGCTTTGTCGAAGTAGATGACGAATTTCGGAGCCTTCTCCTCTTTGACGGTCTTGTTGGTTTGGTTTTCCGTCGGGGCGGAGGCGGCGACTTTCTTGACCTCTTCCACGGCCGCTTTGGCTTCGTCCAAGCTCTTGAAGACCTTGGAAGTGCCGATGGGCTGGGAATTGGGGGCGATCAGCATGAAGTTGAAGCCGGTGTCCGTTTTCTTGATGAGAAATTTGCTGTTAGCCATGACTTCTTACCTCACTTCTTGGCGGCCTGGTCACCGGCGTTGTTGCCGTGATGGCCGGGGAAGGTGCGCGTCGGCGCGAATTCGCCGAGCTTGTGGCCGACCATGTCTTCGGTGACATAGACGGTGATGTGCTCGTGGCCGTTGTAGACCGCGAAGGTGTGTTCGACGAAGGCGGGATAGATCGTCGAGCGGCGGGACCAGGTTTTGATGATCTCTTTTTTGCCAGCTTTGTCCATGGCTTCAACCTTCTTGAGAAGGTATTCATCCACGAACGGCCCTTTCTTAAGCGAACGAGACATGTTCTATCTCTCCTTTCTTACTTAGACGCGCGGCGCACGATGAGCCGGGTCGAGTTCTTCTTTTGACGGCGGGTCTTGACGCCCTGGACGCGCTTGCCCCACGGGGAACGGGGAGCATCGCGGCCGACGGGGCACTTACCCTCACCACCGCCGTGCGGGTGGTCGACCGGGTTCATGGCGGAGCCACGGACGGTCGGGCGGACGCCGTTCCAGCGGGATTTCCCGGCTTTGCCGAGATTGACGAGCTTCCAATCTTCGTTGCCGACGATGCCGATGGTGGCGCGGCAGGTCTTCAGAAGCTTGCGGACTTCGCCAGAGGCGAGGCGGACGATGACGTATTTGCCTTCGGAGCCGAGGATCTGAGCGGAGGTGCCGGCGGCGCGGCAGAGCTGTCCGCCTTTGCCGGGCTGGAGCTCGACGTTATGGATGAACGTACCTTCGGGGATGTTCTGGAGCTCGAGGCAGTTGCCGATCTTGATGTCGGTGGCGACGCCGGAGATGACTTTGTCGCCGACCTTGAGGTTCTGCGGATGCAGGATGTAGGCCTTGACGCCGTCGGAGTAGACTACAAGCGCGATGTTGGCGTTGCGGTTGGGATCGTATTCGATCGCCTTCACGGTCGCGGGGATGTCATCCTTGCGGCGGCGGAAGTCGATGATGCGGTATTTCCGCTTGTTGCCCCCACCGATGTGGCGGCAAGTGATTTTGCCCTGATTGTTGCGGCCGCCCGTCTTCTTGAGCGTGACGACCAACGATTTTTCAGGAGCGGCTTTGGTGATGTCCTCGAACGTGGAGTTCGTCATAGCGCGACGGGACTTCGTGTAAGGACGATAAGTTCTGATAGCCATTTTCTTTCTCCTATAGTGGATGCTTTACCTTTATATCCTTATTTATATAAATACGGGTACGCGGGAGGGTGTTTCCTTACTCTTTGAAGAGGTCGATGGCGCTGCCTTCGGCGACGCTGACGACCGCTTTCTTGAAGCCGGAGATCGTCCCGGCATAACGTCCGCCACGAGTGGTCTTCTTGGCGATTTGGTTCACGACTTTGACGTCGGTGACCTTGACCTGGAAGATGTGTTCGAAGGCGGCTTTGATCTCGATCTTGTTGGCAGAGCCGAGGACCTTGACGGTGACCTTGTTGGCGTTCTGCATGAGAGCCATCGTTTTCTCGGTGATGAGCGGTTCGATGATGACCTCGAAGTCGTGCGCGGTCGGCTTCGGGAAGGCTTTCTTCTCTTCCTTCACCGGCTCGGCTTTGACGGCTTTCTTCTTGGCCGGGGCCTTTTTCGCGGGTTTTTCCGCGGCGACGACCTTTTCTTCTTTTTCAGCCATATTACTTCAGAGCCTCCTCGATTTTCTTGACCCCGTCCTTCGAAACGATGATGTTGTCGAAGTAGAGGACGTCATACACCGCGATGTTGTCGACTTCGGTGAGGCCGACGTTGGCGATGTTGCGGGCGGAGAGGACGAGCTTCTCTTCTTCTCCGTCGATGACCACGAGGTTCTTCTTGCCCTCGACCTTCAAGGCCTTGAGGGAAGCGGCGAACCCTTTGGTCGAGACTTCCTTGAGATCGAAGGAATCGATGACGAGGAGTCCTTTTTCAGCGACCTTCTCAGAGAGAACGCCTTTGAGCGCGAGCGCGTGGGCTTTCTTATTCTGAGAGAGCTTGTAGTTTTGGGTGCCATCCGGTCCGAAGACGTTTCCGCCGCCGACCCAGACGGGCGATTTGACGTCGCCGGCGCGGGCGCGGCCGGTGCCCTTCTGGCGATAGGGCTTGCGGTTGGTGCCATGGATCTCATGGCGCTTCTTGGTTTTCGCGGTGGCTTGGCGGAGATTGGCCTGGTAGACGGTGACCGCGTCATGGATGACTTGCGGGTTCACGTCCTTGACGCCGAAGACGTCGGCGCTGACTTCCACCTTGCCGGCTTCTTCGCCCTTGAGGTTGAAGACGCTTAAGCTGATTTTCTTAGCGGCAGCCATGGTTATTCTCCTTTCTTGGTGAGGTCAAGGACTTCCTTGACGACCGGTTTCTTGAATTGGTGGCGAACCGGGGAGCGGAGCATGACGATGCTCTTCTTCGCGCCGGGGACGCCGCCCTTGACGAGGATGTAGCCCTTCTCAGGGTTGCTCTCGACGATGGTGACGTTCTGGACGGTCACATGGGACGGCCTCCAGTGGCCGGACATGTGCTTGCCGGGGATGATGCGGTTGTTGTCGCGGCCGTTGTTGGCGACAGAACCGATGCCGCGGTGGTAGCCAGAACCGTGGCCTTTCGGGCCGATGTGGTTGTGGTAGCGTTTGATGACGCCGGTGTAACCATGGCCTTTGTGGTAGCCGAGGAGATCGACGACTTCGCCAGTAGCGAAGAGGCTGCAGTCCAGGGTCTCGCCAACGTTTTTGCCATAGATTTCGTCGCCCTTGAGCTCATAGAGCCCTTCTTTCGGGGAGACGCCGGCCTTCTTGTAGAGGCCTTTCTCGGCGGAGTTGGCACGGCGTTCGGCTTTGTCTTCATAACCGACGACGAGGGCTTCATAGCCATTCTTCTCAACGGTCCTCTTGTCGACGACCACGTTGGGCAAGACTTCGATGACGGTGACCGGATACATGGTCCCGTCGGCGGCGAAGACCTCGGTCATGCCCACTTTGCGTCCAATGATGGATTTCATGATGTTGGTCCTCCTTATAGTTCAATGTTGATGTCGACGCCGGAGGGGAGATCGAGCCTCCTCAACGAATCGACGGTCTCTTTGGTCGGTTTCGTGATGTAAATCAACCTTTTGTGGGTGCGGATCTCGAATTGTTCGCGGCTATCCTTGTACTTGAAGGTAGCGCGGAGAATCGTGACCACTTGCTTTTCGGTCGGCAGAGGGATGGGGCCCTTCACCGAAGCTCCGGTTTTCGAGGCAACAGCCAGGATCTTCTCGACGGACTGGTCGAGGATCGCGTGGTCGTAAGCCATTAAGCGAACTCGGATCGCTTTTTCTTTCGCCATGAATGTTCCTCCTTGAATGTTCTCAGGCTTCCAGCGTTTGCTCATCGCGAATTCCCCGATCACCCTTTCATGACAACGCCTGTCGGTGTATCGGCAACCTCGCGCTTCAACACAAGCGCCAGCGAGTAAGACAATACGCGTATAGGAACGCACTTGCAAGGACTTTTTTTCAAAAACTTGAAAGTAGTAGGAATGATGGGCACTTTTGCTGTTTTTTGGACCGAAAAACCCTCGGTATCATCGAAGAAATCCCAAAATAAAAAATTTTTGTGCACGGTGCACAAAAATTCATTTCTCAGAGGTCTGTTTTGACTTTATTTGGAATCGTCGTTTCGCTGGGCTTCTTGCTCCGCTTTTTTCTTCGCGTCGAAAGCTAGGCGACTGGCCAACGAATACTCGCAACCGCAGTAGGTTTGGTTATATAGGCCGTAGTGTTTTCTGATCTCCGCGCCCTTCAAAATGCCGTTATTTTTCTTGAAATCGCTATGGAAATAAGGGACCGTCGGATGCTTCTTCTCCAGCTTCTCGCCGATTTTATTGAGGACGAGGCTATCTTTCTGCCGCGAGATGGTCATGACGGTCGTGAAATAATCAAATCCACGCGCTTCCGCGTATTGGTAGGCCTCCTCCATCCGCTTCTCATAGCAAAGCAAGCACCGCTTCCCCCGTTCGGGTTCGTCCGCATAGGGGCGCAGGTCTTCCATATATTTCTCGTGATCGTACTCGGGCATGATGAGCTTCACGTCGAAGCCATAATCCCTTTTCACATAACCGAGCAACGCCTCAAGCTCGCCCCTCCTCCGATAGAATTCCTCTGCGGGATAGATGTTGGAATTCCCGTAGTAAATCGTCACGTCAAAATAGGGGCAAAGAAACGTCAACGGAAAACAAGAGCAAGGGCCGCAGCAGGCATGGAGCAAAAGCTTAGGTTTGCCATGGCTTAAATCCAACTTCTTGATCTCTTCCAAAGAGACTTTGTAGTAATTGATTTTCTCTTCCCCCATGGCGGTCAATCCTCCAAGGGATTCGAGTAATCATAGGCGCCGCGGATGAACATCGCGTCGCCGAAGCTGAAGAAACGGTATCCCTGTTCCACCGCTTCTTTATAACAAGATAAGGTGAAATTGCGGCCCATGAATGCGGAAACCAGCATCACGAGGGTGCTTTTCGGCAAATGGAAGTTGGTGACTAAGGCATCGATCGCCTTGAAAACATACCCCGGGGAAATGAAGATCGAGGTGGCTTCGGAGCAGGCGACGAACCGACCGTATTTCGCATAAACGGATTCTAGGGTGCGGACCGAGGTGGTCCCAATGGCGATGATGCGCCTTCCTTCTTGTTTGGCGAGGTTTAACCGCGTGGCGGCATACTCATCCATCTGATAGGTTTCCGCGTGCATGACATGGTCTTTCGTATCCTGGACTTTCACCGGGCGGAAGGTGCCTAATCCGATGTTCAATGTAATGTCAATGATCTCAACGCCTTTGGCCTTGATTTGCTCAAATAATTCTTCGGTGAAATGAAAGCCCGCGGTCGGGGCGGCGGCGCTTCCTGGCACCTTCGCGTAGACGGTTTGGTAATCCGATTTGTCCTCGCATTGCTTTTTGATATACGGAGGCAGGGGCATCGTGCCTAGTTGATCTAAGATTTCCAAGAAGATGCCCTCATAGAGGAATTTCATATGGCGGATGCCTTCCGGGAGCACCTTCTCGCAACGGCAACGGAGTTTTCCCTCGCCGAAAGAGCAAACAGAACCGACTTTGACCGATTTGGCGTTGCCGACCAAGCATTCCCAAACATCCTCCCCTTCTTCGGGGCATTCATGAAGCAAAAGGACTTCGACTTTGCCTTTTGTCTCTTCTTTGACCCCGATTAAGCGGGCGGGGATGACTTTGGTGTTATTGCGCACCATCACGTCGCCGGGTTTTAGGTAATCGAGAATGTCATGGAAAATCTTATGCTCAAAAGACCGCTTCTCGCGGTCGATGACCATCAGCCTCGCCTCATCCCTCTTCTTCAAAGGCGTTTGGGCGATTTGTTCCTCAGGGAGATAGAAATCAAATAAATCGATGTTCATGACTAGAACCCTCGTGGGTCATCGTATTTGGCGTAGACCATCTGCTTATATTCTTCGAACTTGTCGTTTTTGATCGCTTCCCTCGCCCCTTCGACGATGCGGATGAGGAAACGGACGTTATGGATGGAATTCAACGTCTTGGAAAGCTCTTCGTGCGCGTGATAAAGGTGATGGAGGTAGGCTTTGGTAAAATGGGTGCAGGTGTAGCAATCGCATTCCTCGTCTAACGGGGTGAAGTCTTCCGCGAACTGGGCGCGTTGGATGTTGATGCGCCCATGGATCGTCATCAAGGCCCCGTGCCTCGCCAAACGGGTGGGCAAGACGCAGTCCATCATATCGATACCGCGTTCGATGCCCTCAAGGATGTAATCGATCGAGCCGACCCCCATGAGATAACGGGGTTTATCAAAGGGCAGGAAACGGATACCATCTTCGATCATCTGGTAACAGACGTCCTTAGGCTCTCCGATCGAGGTTCCCCCGATGGAATAACCAGGGAAATCCATTTCCGCGAGGGATTTCGCGGCATATTCGCGTAAGTCACGGAAGGCGCCACCTTGGACGATGCCGAATAAAGCCTGGTCTTCGCGGGTATGGGCTTCAAGGCCGCGTTTCGCCCAGCGGAGGGTGCGGTCGGTCGATTTCTTGACGTATTCCTTATCCGCGGGATAGGGGATGCATTCGTCAAAGCTCATGATGATATCCGCGCCTAAAGCTTCTTGGATATGGATCGCTTCTTCAGGAGAGAAGAAATTGATGGATCCATCCTTTTCGTTTTTGAAACGGACCCCTTCTTCGGTGATCTTCCGGAAGGAGGCAAGGGAGAAGACTTGGAAGCCGCCCGAATCGGTCAAAATCGGGCCTGAATAATCCATAAACTGATGTAGGCCCCCCGCCTTTTTGACGATTTCCTCGCCGGGGCGGAAGTGAAGATGATAGGTATTCGCCAGGATAACGCCGGGCTTGCAGGCCTTAACCTGCTCCATCGTCATCGCCTTGACGGTGGCGTTGGTGCCGACCGGCATGAACATCGGGGTTTCGACATCCCCATGGGGCGTATGCAAAATGCCATAGCGCGCGCCGGTGCGAGCGTCAGTATGAAGACATTCCCAATAGAAAGACTTGCTCATGCGGGGCTATTCTAACCTAAACGGGTAAGCCCTGCCATTACCAGCGGACTTCCGCGTGGCGCATCGGCTGCATGTATTCCATGACGGCCTTCGAACGGCATAGGCCCCAGAAGATCCAATATCCGACCACCATGACGGCCAATTCGCCGAGGCATACCCAGCCCATTTGGACCCACAACGGGATTTCTTTGGTGACGAAGAAATAGAGCTCTAGGCCGACGACGACCCCATTGATTAGAGGCGGCCAGATGCAAGCCACCCATAGGCGCGGGGAGGCAAAGGAAACAAGCAACACGGCGATGATCGTCGCCCCGGTTCCCATGAGCACATCGGGCAGCATCATCGAGGCCATCGGATTGAAAAGGTTGGCCAATAGGCAGCCGATTGTCAGACCCGTCAAAAAATCCGGCCTCCAGAAGGCCAGCAAGACCAATACTTCACTGATCCTGAATTGGATCATGGGGTAGGAAAGAGGATTGAAGACGGTGAGGACGTAATATAACGCGGCCACCATCGCGTTTTCGGTGATCATGAGGATCACGCGTTTGGATTTGTCAGACATGGAACATGCCTCCTGATTTTTTAAAGCTGGGTCCCGAGGTAACAGCTCGGGAAAGTATACGCGTTCCACCCCTCCTGTCAAAGAAGAAAAAGCGCGGGGGTCACCCGCGCTTGATCTATGTTGTTTTTTATTACCAGTATTTGACCGCCATCAAGGCCATAGCCTTATTGACCGCGGCATCTTCTAAGTTGGGGAGATTGGAGATGTCGAAGCCTTTTCTAGCGAGCAAAGCGCGGCCTTCTTTGCCCAAAAACCATGTACGTAGTCCCTTGTTTTCGAATTTGTTCTCATCCGTGAGGCGTTCCCATTTGGTCGGGAGATAGAACATCTGAGACCCGCGGAGCATGAAGTTCTGGGGTTCCCAGTCCAAGGCGACTTTGGAGAAACGCGCGAAACGATACAAAGAGAATAGCGCGTCGAAATAAGGTTCGGTCAGAGGTCCTTTGGAAAGGACAGTGAGGCAATCTTCTTCCGGGAAATAATCGAAGACGATGACGTGCTGCTCGTCGTCGTGGAAGCAGATCTTCGCCATGTTGATGCCGGCGTGCTTGAGTTCCTTGTAGTCGGCGAGGGCTTTGTCGTAATCGGTTTTATAGGTGCGAAGGCAATAGATCCTCCCGCTCCAGGTGGCGATATAGGTCGTGTGGTCGGGATGCTCCGCGCGAACGGACTGAAGGACAAACTTTTTATTTTTAATTTGGATGAATTCTTCCATGTCCAAAATAGTTTACCAAAAACCCCTTATTTAATAAAGCCTTGGCGCTTTCCCCTTCGCTTTTTGTCAACAAACAAGGATGACAACCTAAGAAAAAAGTAAGGATAGCCCTCATTCCCGAGCCAAAAGGGATCCTTCGATTCTTTTTCCCTTTTTTATAGCCTGCGCGCCTAAGGAAGGGTAGGATAATTGCGTTATGCGAACCTTCATCTTGCTCTCCGCCCTCCCTGGCTCAGGAAAAAGCACCTGGGCGAAGCAGTTCGCCAAGGAGCATCCCAACACCCACATCGTCTCCAGCGATGCGATCCGCGAGAAATATTTCGGCTCCCCGCAGAACTTCAAACACGAGAATGAAGTTTGGGATATCTTCCTTAGGGAATGCAATGAATACGCAGAGAAAGAAGAAGACTGCTACGTCATCGCGGATTCCACGAACATTCTCAATAAGTTCCGCCGCTTCTATTTAGAGAACACTCCAAAATTTGATAAACACATCCTCGTCTGCTTCCGCATCCCTTATGAAATCGCGGTGAAACAGAATCAAATGCGGCCCAAGGAAAAGATCGTCCCGGACTATGCGATGGAAAGGATGAGAGACCAGTTCGAAATCCCTTCCGACGAGATCATCGACGCATTCGACGAATACATCGTCATCGGCAAATCCTTCATCGCCGAAACGCTTAAAAACGAAAAATAAAAACCCATCGGTTTCAAATCATCCGATGGGTTTTTGCACGCTTTTTTAGATTTCGGCCTTTACTTTCGGCGGGAAGATCGTGAAGTAGGTAAGCGCCGCGGAAAGCAAGAAGATGATGCCACCGGTGACGTAGCTCATGACAGCGAATTCGTATTCATAACCGGTCGTGACTTTGTTGGTGTTAAGGCGGGCGGTCATGAAGTAGACGTTATGGGCGTCGTTAGCGACTTCGAGGTTGGAGAAGACGCCGGCCCCGGCGATGAGAAGGCCGGAGAGCGCGATGGCGCCGATGAAGAGGAAGGCATTGCGTTTGGAAATGAGGTTCTTCTTCTCCGCGCTGCCATAGCCGATGCGGGCGACCAAGGCGACAAGGCCGCTGACCAAAGCACCGAGGGCGAGGAGGCCGGATTTCAGACGGATCTCTTTAACGTTGGAGCCTTTCGCCTGAAGAGCGCCGAGATAGATGGAACCCATGGCGATGCCGGCGCCGAGCAAGACGGCGACGAGCGCGAGGGAGAGAATCTGCATGATCTCATTGGTGTGTTCGCCTTCCCCATACATGTGCATGAGGGGGACGCTGACGCCAATGACAGAGAGGATGAGAAGGATGATGTAAACAACGATGACAAAGGCCAAATCAACTTTGGAAGAAAGGTTGGTCGAGGTCAAACGATAGAGCCACATGGCGTTGAGGAAGAAGAAGATAGCGGCCAAGGCCCCAAGGGCGATGTAGCACCCAAACGCCTTGCGGACGGGTTCATCGCGCCCACCGGCGACGAGCGAACGGAGGGAGAAGAACAAACCAAGGCCGGAAATGATCGCGCCGGCAAAGCCGAGGCCCGCCAACAAAACGATCAAACCGACGGAGATGTCGGGCAAATCGATGCCATCGGCGATCGGAAGCTTGGAGACGATGTGGGTGCCATAGACGAACCCAAACCAGATACCAAGGAACGCGAATCCGGCGAACAAAACAGCAAACACAATCGTGTTGATGAGACGAACTGACGGCGAATACTTCATAGCAATCCTCTTTTCGAGCCACTTCATGACGGCCGAAAGCGGCCGCTCGAAAGTGCCCGTCTATTAAAAACTATCTTTAATAGATAGTCAACGAATAACCAAATAGAAAAGAGAACTAAAGTTTTTCCGCGACAACCAAGGCGGAGATCAAAGCCCAGGTCAGGTTATATCCCCCACATCGGCCCGCGATATCGAGAATTTCGCCGATGAAAGATACGCAGGATTCCTTTTTCGAAAGCAAATCAGCGTCGATTTCGCTTAATGCCACGCCCCCTAAGGTGACTTGGCTATCCTCAAAACGATAGGAGCCATCGAAATGGAATTCTAAGGACTTGGCTAGCCTCGCCAAAGACGCAGCTTCATTGCCTTTGTTCCTTTGGCAAAGATAGTCCGCTAAAGGTTTGGGAAAGAGGGCTTCTTGATAAAAAGAGGAGGCACATGCATATGTTTTCCACTCTTTTTGGAGGATTTCTAACGATTTATCAGGGAAGAGGTCCAACGTCACTTTGCTCCCCTTGGGCATCCTTTTCGATTCAAGATGTTGTTGGGCATCAAACACGGCAATGCCGGAGAGACCATCGTTCTTAAAGAGGATTTCCCCTTTGGAGGTATAGCCGTCTTCAAGCCGAACTTCTCCCGTATGACGGATCCCGCATAAGGAAGCGGTCTTCTCTTGGGTCTTGATGGGGCAAAGGCTTGGGAAAGTATCGGTGATGCGATATCCATGACGGGCCAAGACGGGAAATAACGATCCGTCGGTGCCGAGATTCTTCCCGGACTTGCCCCCGCAGGCGAAAACCAAATGGTCGAACGGAAAATCTCCCTGCGAGGTCATTAAGATTTTCTTGTCCGCGTCATAATCCTTCACCGCGGTTTCCAAACGAATCTCAACCCCAAGTTCTTTGAGGAGCTTCGCTAGATACGCGACATGATTCGGCGCGGAAAAACTATCGGGATACAGCAAACCCGTGTCTTCTAATTCAGATACCCCGATGCCGAATCCGCCTAGGAAATCCACTAGTTTTCTTGTTGAATAAGCCTTCAAATAAGGGGCGATGAACTCCGGATGATCGTAGGCTTCTGCCTCAGGGTCACGATGTAAAAGGTTACACCTTCCATTGCCGGTGGCGGAGAGTTTTTTGCCTAACTTCTTCTCGCGTTCGAAAAGCGTCACCTGGTAATCGGGGCGTTTCTTTTTCAAAGCGAGGGCTAAATAGATGCCGGCGGCTCCGGCGCCGATGATGGCGATACGCATATATAAAGATTAATGCATCCGCCTCAGTCGTTGATGTATTTTTCGAT
>Ga0310691_10002302_pt1 | contig 25822 bp, 17 predicted proteins | sample 176DNAGHGlowgp2_FD_203887 | JGI IMG/M metagenome (GOLD analysis project Ga0310691, IMG submission 203887) | Sheep rumen microbial communities from Palmerston North, Manawatu-Wanganui, New Zealand - 1766 DNA GHGlow gp2 (v2) (version 2) | ecosystem: Host-associated > Mammals > Digestive system >...
GCTTTTAGTTTCCGTCTTTTACTGCATATAGGTTGTTTGTTCTGAAAAAATTGATTGATTCAAAGATTTTCAGGGTTGCATATGCTGTTAAGTTATCAAAGTGCTTTATTTGTTGTGATTTCTCAAACAAATATCATGTGCTCTCTCTCAAGAGCATAGTCACTATATCACCACAATCTGACCTTGTCAACACAAATTTTGTATTTTTTTCAAAAAATTTTTGTTTTGCTCAAAAACCCATATTTTAAGCACTTTGTCGCGCTAAAGGGCCAAACAGAATTAGTAATATTTTCAAAAAATCGATTAAATTGTGTGAGTTGTGTTTACAATTTTAAATTGTTGTATCAATTCGTATACTCAACTGTTGCAGAATTCTTGTTTAAAAGCCGGGCGTGTCCTGTTTTCCCGCAAAACAAAGCGCCCTGACGATCGTTCCGCCAAGGCGCCTTGTAAATAACATATTGATTTCCGACTACTGTATAAGATTTTCCGTAGTACTTCCGCGTGAATTTGAACTAACCATCAAAGACAGCGAGCTGATCGTTGTTCCGGTGGGAACTTCATATATAAGTACAAGTCTTCTGCTCTCACCTGCCGCAAAATCACCGAGATACTCACTAAGATCATCCTGGAGCATGGTCTTATATACCGATTTGTATCCCTGACCGTTTACATTAACCTTGAATGTAACGCCCTCAGCATATACATTAAGCTGACTTGCGGAACCGTTATTGGTCACATTAAAGAAAATGACCATCAGCTTATTGCCGCTTGTTGCATCCATTGAAAAGAAATAATCCGTACTTTCCTCGGGATAACTGTCGAGCAGTCTGTATTCCGCATACTCAATCGAATAGTTTGTTGCATTAAGGAACTCCTCGATCGTTACAACAGGTTCTGAATTATCAACGACTGTAGCTCCGCCCGAACCGTCACCGCCGGAAGATCCGTTTGAAGATGAAGCCGAATCGGAATCCGACCGGTTATTAAGAGCTTCCTGAGCTTCAGCCTCTTTACGGCGGTCATCCTCTTCTTTTTGTTTGGCGGCTTCATAAGCTTTGATACCGTCTTCCCTGACTTTAACGGCGGTTTCATATTGCTTCATGAATTCGCTCGTATCGACAAGTCTTGAATGATTGTCCGAATCATATTTAAGAAGAAGCGATGCGGCATATTCACTTACCATCTCGTTTTCTTCTTCATTAAGATCGGGAAGAGATACGCAGGCGGAAAGTGTCATTAATGCAGCCAGCAATATAGATATCATCACGACAAAGCGTTTTTTCATGATTCGCCCTGTCCCTCCTTATTTCCGTTTATAACAACATTATCAGAATTTAGCGGCATATTGTCAACCATAGGAGGCTGAATTTGAGTAATCGGAGTCTGCATAGGTTGAACCGGCACAGGTTGCACAGCCCCCGCCCTTTTCAACTTCTGCTCATGACTTTCAAGCAGCATATATACAAAAGATATCGCTATGGCAAGCAGACCGACTACAAGAAATACTATCATCCTGTTGAAATCACTTGAGTTTTTGAAATCCCAGAAGGCGACCTTAATACATATAAGAAGCGAAAGCACCAGTCCGTATATCCTTACTTCAAATCGATTGGCGATGCATCCCACAGCTATCGTAAGGAAAGCTACGATCATCAGTGAAATACTTATCCAAAGCGGATCTACCTTTAAAAACAGGCCAAGATAAGTAAGTATTGCTGACATAATAATGTATCTGCCGGGTGTATCAAGACCAAACGGCTTTCTTAATACTATTACACATGTAAGAAGTCCTATAAACGCCGCCGAGGCAACAACAACGATCTCTTTATATCCGTCATAGTCGTTGGCGGGTGCCAGCAATATGTTTCCGGTCATCAGCAACAGGGAAACAAGATTGTATGCCACTATCCCGTTAACCCTCATGGATCCTATAAGATTAAACATAACCATCAGAACAAGCAGATATGACATTCCTATAAGCACTGTAAGATGATCGAAGCCGTACAGCAATATGAATGCATACCCCAGCAAGCCGAATACAAATTCATGATAAAGTTTAAAGAGCGGACAAACGAAAAGTCCCAGGAACGCCACTCCCCATATCGCAAATACAAAGTAATCCGATTTCAAAAATACGGCCTGTACAAGCACTCCGAAAGTTATTACCGCATCGGATATCGCAAAATCGCGGGACAACGCGCAAAGCTTTGAAAAAACGATGATTCCCAGCAGTAAAAATATCGCCGAACGATCGGAAAGATCGTTGCCGAATCCGTTATTTATAAGGACATAAACAGTCGCATAAAGAAACATTAACGTGATCGGACTGAAGCGTTCTTTTTTCATGACAAGGATCAAAAACGAAACAAGGCACACTCCCGCGAAGGCCGCATGAACATAGTAGTTGTCGCTTCCTATTATCATAAGACTCGTAATGCCTATAAGTGAAAGCGAAACGCACTTAAAGACCATATCCTGCGTATTGAATGCATATGCGATAAAAAGAACAAGCAAAACCGCACATACACCGCCCGCATACCACAGATGCTCGATGTCATCGGAATACTTGACATTCACAAATACAATTGATGCAAAAACAACTCCGGCTCTGAATATCTTGGATACGGCATAACCGGGTTTGTAAGGTGCGATAAACAGCAGAAGGTTCACTACGAGAACCAAAGAAAGCATTACGATATATGCTTCGAGCGTGATACTTACATATGCAACGGCAAAGAGCGGAACCGCGCTTCCCAAAGAACATACTATCTCCATGATCTGCGATTTTCTGACCCTTGCAAGCAAAAGGTTTATAAGGCCGATCGCCACAAATATGCCAACACAGACATAGAGATTATACATATCGAGTTTTAAATACGAATATATAGTGGCGAAATAAAGCACTCCGAACCCAAGTCCCGTAATGACCTGAGAAAATACGGCAAACTTTCTGGCCACAAGAAGTTCGGAAACAAGGATGACAACAATTCCCGCAGCAAAGAAAACAATGCCTTTAAAAAAGTCGTCAAGATAAAGCGCTCCGAAATAGGCAAGTGCAACAAGCACAAACACCGATCCGATGACGCTTAATATCCCGGCGCCTACCTTTATCTCGATATTTGTACGCTTTTCATCGTTCGCACCGTAGTTTTTAACATAATCGTTGTTAACGATCCGGCCGGCATTTGCATACTCAAGGTATTTCTTGTAATTTGCCGCCATATCATCCAACAGTTTTTCCGGTCTCTCGGTACCTTTTGAAGCCATCTCGGCAACTCTGTCAAGATAGAGATGGAAACTCGGCTCATTGGAATTTGCTCTGTAATACTCGATCATTTCACGGACTGCGCCGTAAGGATTTGCATTGTACATCTTAATTTACCTCTGCCCCTGACTCCGCTCTTTCAAGCGTAAACCAGAATACCACTCCGTTTTCTTTGTTATATACGCCATAATCCTGCTTTAACGTATCCATGGCGGCTTTAACTATGGAAAGCCCGATCCCGCTTCCGCCATATTCCCGGGATCTTGCACTGTCAACTTTATAAAACTTTTCCCATAGATGTTCAATACTTTCAGTAGGGATAGGGTCGCCCGTATTAAATACCGAAACCTTTACCTTGTCTGTATCTATGTCAAAAGAAACTTCTATCCTTTTTTCACCGTCGCTCTTACAGTGATTGAACGCATTCGAAAGGTAATTTTCAAACACCTCGCGCGCCAAGTATTCATCCGACCACACATAGATCTCTTCGGCATCCGCAATCGTTACATTAACATCATTCCCGGTACTCAGTATAGAGAATGAATTTACGATATTACGGGCAAAAGAAACTATATCGAAACGCTCCATATCAAGTTTCTGATTGCCGAATTCAAGCCGGTTAAGGTCCAAAAACTTCCTGACCATATCGTTCATCTTGGAAGATTCATCGATTATAACGTCACAATAGTAATCTCTGTCTTCCTCATTTTCAATACCGTCTTTAAGACCTTCGGCATACCCCTGTATCAGGGCTATCGGCGTTTTGAACTCATGAGATACGTTTGAAATAAACTCTTTTCGCATCTCATCTATCATTATACGACGCTCGTTATCCTGCTGTAACTCCATATTGGCGGTTTTAAGCTTTGAGATCGATTCTTCCAGACTTTCCGAAAGCTTATTCATATTTCTGCCAAGAACTCCGATCTCGGAACCGTCATTTCCCGAATATCTGACATCGAAATCCATTTCCGCCATTTTACGGGAAACATCGGTAAGTTCGCGAATAGGATCCGAAAAACGTTTGGAAATAAAGTATACCGCCAGCATGCCTCCCAAAATACAGATCAAGCCAACATATATCAGGAATCTGTTTGCGATCTTTGTGCTTTCCCTTATACTCTCGACAGGTGTACGCATCAAAAAAAAGCATGTATCCGAAAGAAAACCGATCATTTCGATATATTCCGACTTTGAACCGGGTTCGCTCTTTTTTATAAGAACATAATCATCGGTTTGATCGATCAGTTCCTTGGCAAAACCGAGGCTTCTTTTATCAAGTATCGATTTTAATTCAAGTGTCAGTTCTTCCACAGGTTCATTGGAATAGATCTTTATCGGAACATCCGATTCCGAAGATATTATCAGAAGGCTTACATTATGCCTTCCGGCAAGATATCTCAGTGAGATATCGGATTCTTCGCTCTCGAGTTCCCCGTTTTTAAAGCTTTTTGAAAGCTCCAGATATATGCTTTTAAGGGCTTTTTGCTTGTTATATGTATAATATTTTCCAAGAAGCAGCGAATTGGCCAGCCATATAAGTCCGATCATCGCTATACCGAGCAATGAAAATGCGACCGCAAGCTGAAACCTTATCGAATGCTTTACCGTTTTCTTTTTACTCAAATTTATATCCCATTCCCCATACGGTTTTTATATGATCGCCGGCGTCGCCGAGTTTTGCACGCAGTTTCTTGACATGCGTATCTATTGTGCGGGCATCGCCGAAATAGTCATAATTCCACACACTTTCGAGTATCTTGTCACGTGAAAGCGCCATGCCTTTGTTTATTATAAAAAAAGAAAGCAGTTCGAATTCCTTGATGCTTAATTCGATCTCGTTACCGTTTACTAATACCCGGTGGGCGCCTTTGTCCACAACTATATCTTCAAATTCAAGCACTTCCGCCGGCCCGTCTTTGATGCTTCGGCGAAGCACAGCCTCAACTCTTGCGGTAAGAATACGCGGGCTGAAGGGCTTTGTGATGTATTCATCAACTCCGAGATCAAATCCCAGGAGTTCATCATGTTCTTCGGCCTTTGCCGTAAGCATAATGATCGGAACATCCGATATTTCCCTTATTTCCCTGCAGGCCGCCCAACCGTCCATAACCGGCATCATAACATCAAGTATAACAAGGGCTGTATCGCGTTCTTTTTCAAAAATATCACAGGCCTCGCGGCCGTTTGAAGCTTCCGTGACCGTATAACCTTTTCTCGATAAAAAATCATTTACGAGTTTTCTCATTCTGGGCTCGTCGTCCACAACCAGAATCTTTACTTTATCCATGTTCAATATCCCCGGCTTTCAAATAATAAAGGCTCTTACCATGATCGATATTATAATAGTATTCCAAAGATATGTTTTTTCTGTGAACTATTCGTCAAAATTTATGTTTAATTCGCGTTCTTTTTGCCGAACCGCTTCTTCACGGGCCTTAAGATTGTCTTCCCACTCCGCATACTGGTTGGTAACAGCTATCTTGTAATTAAGCGCATTGGGAGTTGTTCCTCTTAACATGATGAGTAACATCGCTCCGGCCAATACACCGAAAATAATGCTTATGAGCACGCTGTTTCTGTATTTTATGCGAAGTTCACGCTCTATGTTGGTCTGCTTGGGCTTTTGCCTTGAAAGAGCCGACTCCTTGAATTCGGTCCTTTTAAAAGTCGTGTATAAAGGGATCGGGCGGATCTTTTCGCGGTTTATACCCGACTGGATCAAAGAATCGTACATCGAATGCATAAATTCAAGACCTATCGGTGTCTGAAAGGTCCCTGAATCAAGTGCTTTATTATATATTCCGAGAACTATGGACATATTGGTCATATCCATCTTTGATTCGATTAAAGATATCCTCTTGATCTCGTCTTCGGCCATCAAAGCATCAGTATGAGTCGCAAAAACATATCCCGCAACCGTAAGCTCTTCTCTGCTTTCTTCCTGCATATTTAAATCCTCCGTAATAACGATGCAGAATTTACCTTTATTATCTCAGTAAAAAGAAAAAGGGCCGGATATAACCGGCCCTATGATCATCCCTCAATATACAACACGCCGAGAGTACCGGGACCGCAATGGCTGGAAATAACTCCACCCGCGTCGGTTACAATTATCTCGTCAAAATAATTAAGTCCTTCAAGGAATTCTTTTACTCTTTGCACGCTGTCACCTTCGGTAACGGTATGAGTGATAAATACGCGCGAACGTTCGGCCTTAAGTATATCCGCTTTCATGTCCTGTACATAATGGTCGATCACTCTTGCGCTGCTTCCACGGTACTTGGTGGTGGCATCCATCTTTCCTTCGATAACTTCGATCTTGGGCTTAAGTTTAAGCGCATTGCCTATAAGTGCGGTTGCGGCGGAACATCTGCCTCCGCGGCTTAAATAAGTAAGCGTATCAACTACAAAACTTGCACGGACCTTACTGCGAAGATCGAGTATCCTGTTATAAATGACCGATGACGGATATCCGTCGTTTATCATTTCGGCCGCTTTGATAGCCTGAAGCGCTATTCCGGTCGAAAGACTCTGTGAGTCGACTACATGTATCTTATCTTCATATTCAAGTTCTGTGGCAGCGAGTCTGGCTACATTGGCTGTAGTGGACATATCTTCGGAAATGGAAAAATAAAAGATCTCATCTCCCGCTTCCACATACGGTTTAAATGCATTTACGACATCGTCGATCGCAGGAGCCGCAGTTTTGGGCGTTTCTCCCGTCTCATCGGACCATTTGAATATCTTACTGCGTTCAATGTCTATTCCGTCACGATAATACTGACCATCCATATTTATAAACAACGGAATGATGGAAATATCGTATCGGTCTGCGACGGGTTGGGAAATATCGCTGGTACTGTCGACAAAGATCTTGATCATAAAGCACAAACCACTCTTTCGAATATATTGATGCGGGATCGTCACTTAAACGATCCGCCTCAAAAATTATATCATAAACGACTTGTCGCTTTCAAGAAATGTAACAATATCCTCTTGTTTTCCTTCTACATTCCCCATATAAGAACCGGACCTTCCTCCGCCTTTGACATCAAACTCAAATTTGAAATCGTCAAAGAGTTTTTCAAGACCATGGCTGTCACATTCCAGTATGAATCTGTATCCGGTTTCATCGTTGCCCGCAAAGGCGGCAACCGCACCGTTAAACCTGCTCTTGAGTTCGGAAACGGCGAATCGTAAAAGATCCGCGTTATCGCCTTCCATAAACAATATCGGTTTTTTAAGAACGTAACAGGCTTCACTTATCTTATCGCGTTTAAGTCCCACCGCTTTGAATTCAAGATCCGAAAGATCCGTTTTCACCTTTTCAACCGCCCCAAAGATATCTCCTTTTGAAGCATTAAGAAGCTTTGACAATTCGCTTTCAAGCAAAAACAGTCTTGAATAATCGGCAAGCGCCCGCATGCCGCAAAGATAATTAAGTCTCGTGCCGCCCTTATAACTTTCCCATGATACGATCTTGATAAGTCCTATCTCGCCGGTTAAAGCCACATGAGGAGCACAGCACGCACAAAGGTCGACGCCTTCTATCTCAACAAGCCTTACCGCCCCTTTGATCCCGCTCTTTGACCTGTAATCAAGCGTTTCGAGTTCGGATTCATCGGGGAAGAAAGTTCTTACTTTCCTGTTTGACCATATAACTTCATTGGCCAGAACTTCAAGTTCATGTATTTCACTTTCGGAAAGTTTGCCGTTATAGTCCATTGTCGCCGAATTGTCGCTTAAATGGAAGCCGACATTGTCAAATCCGAATTTACTGTGTACAAGTCCCGAGAAAATATGCTCTCCGGTATGCATCTGCATATTTGAAAAACGATGTTCCCAATCGATCATGCATTCAACAGTCGTTCCTTCGGGAATATACACCTTAACAACATGAACGATATCATCATCTTTAAGCTCAACGTTTAATACGTCAAGCCCGTTAAGCGTTCCCTTATCGCAGGATTGTCCGCCTTCATTGGGAAAGAACGCGGTCCTGTCAAGCGTAATGTCAAATGTTGCGTCGGCATTAATAAAGCAGCCTGTTACGGTTGCCGAAAATTCTGTTAAATACGGATCTTTGTCATATATTTTTTCAGTCATGTCATTACCTTGATATCGGATATAATTTTATACTTCCTGGTTATTATTCTCTTCTGTTTACAAAAATTCAGTTTACTTTATCATTACGTCATTAACGCGGGATTATAAAAAAAGCGGAAAACATATACCGTTTCCCGCTTTATATGGAGCTGATCGGACTCGAACCGACGACCTCTTGCATGCCATGCAAGCGTTCTCCCAACTGAACTACAACCCCGTGTGGACCATAGGGGGATCGAACCCCTGACCTCCAGATTGCGAACCTGGCGCTCTCCCAGCTGAGCTAATAGCCCCGATCGGTCATATCGATCATTACAAACTACAGAAAATATACTAACATATATTATCTATTTCAACAATCCACATATTACATCTTGACATTAATATTCTTTATGATATCATAATGATATCACTAAAGTATGAAGTGATGATCTTAAACAAATAACCACATTATTTTTTAAGGAGATTATTATCATGAATGCAAATGTTCAGGAAAAGATCATTTCAGGTCACAAAACAGGCGGTTTAATGTTATTCCTTATATTAGTGCTGTACATCGCAGCAATTCCCGGTGTTATCGCCGGCGGTGTGGGCGGAGCATGGCCTATCGCCCTTTTATCCGGAATATGGCTAATGTTCGGATGGATATTGCTGCTCGGCCTTAAAGTATTAAAGCCCAATGAAGCTGTAGTACTTACCCTTTTCGGAAAATATGTCGGAACCCTTAAAGGCGACGGATTTTTCTGGGTAAATCCTTTCTGCACGGCATTTAACCCCGCTTCCAACACCAAACTCGGACAAAGCGGTGATGTCAAGCTTCCCGGAACAGCCGTTACGGTCGGTACACAAGGCAGCACTTCTCTCGCAGTTGAAATGCCCACCAAAAAAATATCTCTTAAAGTCATGACGCTTTCCAACAGCCGTCAGAAAGTAAACGATGTTCTGGGTAACCCCGTTGAAGTTGCCGTAGCTGTTATGTGGAGAGTTAAAGATACCGCAAAAGCCGTATTTGAAGTTGATAACTTCAAAGAATATCTTTCATTACAGTGCGATACCGCAGTCCGCAACGTAGTTAAGATCTATCCTTACGATGTAACCGACAATATCGACACCACCGGCGACGGCGAAGCCGATGACGGAAGTTTGAGAGGTTCTACCGAAATTGTTGCAAACCGTATCAAAGAAGAGATCCAGAGCAAAGTTTCGGGTGCAGGCCTTGAGATCGTGGATGCAAGGATCACTTATCTTGCATACGCTCCCGAGATCGCAGCTGCAATGTTACAGCGTCAGCAGGCGGCAGCTGTTGTCGATGCCCGCAAACTCATTGTTGACGGTGCTGTGGGAATGGTAGAACTTGCACTTGAAAGACTTAATGAGAATCATACGGTTGAACTTGATGAAGAAAGAAAAGCCGCAATGGTATCAAATCTTTTGGTTGTACTGTGCGGAAATCATGACGCTCAACCCGTTGTAAATTCAGGGAGCTTATACTAATGGCTGAAAAAAAACAGGTGCCTCTGAGGCTGTCGGAAAAACTGTATAACGCAATTGCCGCCTGGGCTGAAGATGATTTCAGATCCGTAAACGGACAGATAGAATATCTGCTTACGGAATGTGTCAAACAGCGCAAAAAAGACGGCAAATACGTCGGTCAGAACATTGATGAAGAACCGGAATTCGACATCAAATAGTAATTTTTCACTCTCGTTCACGATACAGAAGCCCGAATGTCCCTGCCCCGCAGTTAACTGCTATGGCAGGGGCTGCTTTTTGGAACCATATCTTTTCAAACTTCATCTTTTCTTCAATATATTCGCGGATAAATTCAATTTCCTTACCCGAAAGACCGACATAAGTCACAAACAGTATCGAAGTATCGATATTGTTTTCTTTTGTCAGTATTGAATCTATATACCTCTTCCACGTTCTTTCCTTGGAACCGATATAGATATTGCCTATCTTAAGTTTCCCGTGTTTCATCACAAGTACCGGACGGATCATCAGCGCCTTGGTAATATTGGCGATCTTATGGCTTACCTGCCCGGCTCTTGCCAGAAAATCAAGTTCATTTACCACAAAACTCGTATGAATGAGATTTATGTATTTCTCCAGTTTTTCAAGTATCTCATTGACCGGCATATCCTCATCCGCCAGTTCACAGGCTTTTAAGGCAAGAAGTCCCTGACCGCTGGATAAGTGTCTGCTGTTAATGCATGAAACGTTTCCGAACGCCTTTGAAGCTTCAACCGCACCGGGATATCCGCTGTTGGCAAGACTCTTAGAGATCGATATATGCACTACATTATTTCCCTTTTGCAGCATATCGGCAAAGAACATCTCATGCTCGGTAACGCTTGGCGCCTGTGTATTGATGGTGTGCTCGGGATTGCTCATATAGTTAAGAAGTCCGTCGGTATCGATCTCCTGCCCGTCTCTGAACGTACCTTCAGGCGTAACAACCTTATGCGGTATGATCCCGATACCGTATTTTTCGATAAGTTCTCCCGGAAGATCCGCAACGCTTTCGGCGGTTATAACAACAGATCTCTTTCGCTCACCGGTCTGCATCCAGGACATAGTCTCTTCGGTGATCTCATCCTCATCAACAGACTTATGTATAAGATCTTTAGGCAAAAGAAAACTGAGTTCTTTTTCAAGTGTATTTCCGTTAACGGGTTTTTCTATATATCCGTTAAATCCTTCACGCTTATAAAGTGCTTTGTTATCTTCCATCGCATTGGCGGTAAGCACTACGATCTTGGAATTCTGACATTTTCCGCCGGTCTGAGATCTTATAAGACGGTGACATTCGATACCGTCCATTTCGGGCATAAGATGATCCATAAAAATGACATCATATGCGTTATTGAGCGTTAACTTCAAGGCCTCTTCACCGCTCATGGCCGTATCTATCTTAACCTTTGTATCTCTTAACAGTTTTGAAACGACCATAAGATTGGCTTCATTGTCATCGACAACCAGCAATCTCGCATCGGGAGCTTCAAATTTCTGACGATATTTCGGCCTGTCTGCGGCAAGAACGGACTTTGACATATCTATAAAGCCCACACCCTGTTCACCTACGACTGTCTGCGGTATTTCGACAATAAAGGTAGAGCCTTTGGTATAAACACTGTTTACCGTGATCTTACCGTTCATAAGATCGACCAGTTCCCTTACTATGGCAAGTCCGAGACCGGTTCCTTCGATATATCTGGTATTTTTCTCATCAACCCTTTCAAACGCATTGAAAAGATGCGGTATGCTTTCTTTTTTGATACCGATACCCGTATCCGTTACCGAAAAAACAACATTGAGCTTATCGCCTTCTTTTTCACCGCATTGAACAGAAAGGGTAACGGAACCCTCATTGGTATATTTAATGGCATTATTGATGATATTTATAAGTATCTGCTTTATTCTGACCTCGTCCCCGATCATCTCAGCGGGAACATCCGGTTCGACATTTATGCGAAAATCAAGCCCTTTATCCTTGGCTCTTATCCATAACATCGCAACGATATCGGACAACATGTCACCAAAATTGTAAGTCGAATGGCTCAACTCCATCTGCCCCGACTGTATTTTGGACATATCAAGAATATCGTTGATAAGATGAAGTAAGATCTTACCCGCAGACTGTATATTCGTGGCATCTTCGGCTACTTCATCGGAAATGTCCTCTCTTAAGATCATTTCATTAAGACCGATGATCGTATTGATGGGTGTTCTGATCTCATGACTCATATTGGAAAAAAATCTGCTCTGAGCACGACTGAGATCTTCAACTTTCCGGGCTTCCTGCCTGGATTTTTTGTTTTCCCTGATATAAAGATTGTTTTGGAACCATACCATCGTATAGATGACAAAACCGACCAGAATAACGGAAATAAGCGAATCAAGTTCACCGAGTGATTCGTTATGCGCAACGATCAGATTCGGAAACTTAATGTATATGTAATACTCCGCAATCGCGATGATGGTTATGAATGCCAGCATGACACCCCTTAACGTACCCGTTATCAGAAGGCCTATAAAGAGGTATGCAAAAGAAAACCATATGACAGATCCGCCGTTTAAACCGCCTCCGAAAAAGAACGTGGTAGGTAAGATCACAAATGTAATGGCGATGGCCATGATAACACGAGCCCTTGGGATCTGATCGAACCTGAATGCCAGAAAACTTATGATCGGAGAGATCACCAGCATGATACCAAGCGTTATTATCTCAACGGGATTCTCGCCTATGATGATATCTGCCAGGAATACTATAAATACAGCTATCTCTGCAACAGACATGAGCAAAAGAAATACCCGTTCTTCAAAGCTTCTTTCTGACCACGGGAGCTTATCGTTGATCTTCTTATTGTGTTTTTTCATCAAAGATCACCTCCCTCATTGTGCGGTGAGAACTCAAGCACAACAGCGTCATTTTCTGCTTTGTCGGCCGGTTTTGTTTCAAACATCTTTTCAATTGAAGCGCTTACTTTTCTGTATTCGGCAAGCATCAGATTATGAGCGTCCGCCGACAGTCCTCTTCCGCCTGCCTTGGCGGCCTCTTCCAATGCCTTGGCCTTATCGGAAAGATCCATTGCTCCTATCAGTTTTGCTGTACTCTTAAGTGCATGAACGACTATCTCGTAATTCTTGTAATCCCTAGCGGAATGATAATCTTCAAGCTGGGCCTGCTTGATAAGAGAATCCTTTACAAACTGTTTAAGTAACGAATTGTAGAGTTCCTCATCTTTTTGCGAATATGAAAGACCGATCGAAACATTTATGCCCGCCGCTTTTAAAGACCTGTACCCTGACAATTCTTCGCCGGGTTCATCCTGTATGAGTTCAAATGTAACGCTTGATTTTGGAAGTACTCTTTTTAGCACTCTCTCAAGTTCTGCGATCTCAACGGGTTTGCTGACAAAACCGTCAAATCCTTCCGAAAGGAACATTTCCTTGGCGGTACTTACGGCGTTTGCTGTAAGAGCGACCACGGGTGTATCCTTACAGATTCCTTCTTTGTCGGATCTTATTGTCCTCATGGCTTCTATGCCGTCCATTCCGGGCATCATATGATCCATAAAGATAATGTCAAAATGCCTGTTTCTGCATATCTCAACAGATTCATGTCCCGAAAGTACAGTGGTGACTTTCATTCCGTATCCCTTGAATATACCTTTTGCCACAGTCAGGTTCATGGGTTCGTCGTCGACCACAAGTGCCTCAACACCGGGACACATCATCTTATATTCGCTTTGTTCTTCATTGATATCCATATTAAGAACCGTGGCGACAGGAAAACAATAAAACGGCTTTTCCATGATGATAGCCTTGGAACCTCTGGGAAGCTTAAATCCGGGATCGGCCACCACAACAACAATAACTTCATGGGCCAGTTTCTCAAGATATTCGGGATCGGTACCGTACTCTTCTTCTGCCACAAAGAGATGCGTCAGATTTACGGAATCGACAAGTTTTTTAAGATTTTCTATATTGTCGACACGATGCATCTGAACACCGAGACCGTAAACGATATTTTTGACCATACGGTTATAATATTCACGAACATTGGGATTTGGATATTTATCAAAATGCAGATATGCACCGAGACACAGGCTTTCACGCCTTGCAAGCGACATACAGCCGGCCGGATCGACGATCTTTTGCGGAATGGATACTCTTACGGTTGTTCCTTCCCCGACCTTGGAATTCATGGTCATAAAACCGCCGAGAGAAGCCACAAATCCGTTAACGATCGGAATACCGAGGCCAAGTCCGCCGCCAAGTCTCGACCTTCCCGAATTAACCTGATAGAACTTCTCTGAAATACGTTCAAGTTCCTCGGGACTCATACCTATACCGGTATCGGTAACTTCTATGCGCAGATTTATACCGTATGTTTCCTCTATCGAAGTGATTCGGACATAAACACCGCCTTCTATTGTGTATTTAAGACCGTTAAGTATAAGATGCCATAATATCTTTTTAATTTTTACGGCATCGCCGTTCATGACGCTCGGAATAGCGGGATCCACATCAATCACGAGCTCTATTTCAGGGTTTTTATAGGGTTTTAACTGAACAACAAGATCGTTTAACAAAGAATCGAGCATATAGTCCTCGTCATTTTTGACGAGCATCGCTCTGTCTATTTCAGAATAGTCCAGTATATCGCTTATTTGTTCACCTACACGTTTTCCGGCCTGCTGAATAGATATAAGGTCGGATGCGATCTCACTTCCGTTATCTTTTTCTATGCAAACACCGGAAAGACCGATGACCGCATTAACGGGTGTTCTTATCTCATGTGAAACATTTGCCAGAAAGTCATCGAGTCTTTCGGTCGAATCTTTTAAAAGATCGATCTCGGTCATGGATTCTTCAAGTACCTGAGCCCATTTATCGATGATCGTACGCGAGAAAAAACCGACCATGAATATCATGGCTATATGCATAAGTGTTCTTGAGATCATAAGGGCATCAAACTGAGTTCCCCTTACGAGCATTGATATAACAGCATATCCGAGAGTGATATAGTAGGTGACCTGACAAAGAGTGACCAGATTTCTGACACCCGTCATCGTATAGAGCATTATAAGAGCCGACATTACAACAGCCAGATCGAAGGTCGATGTTTCATGAATGCCGTAAAAGAAAAATGTAAGCATCATCAGGAAAGAATATACCCAGAGTCTTGCATTCGGGGTCAGCATCTGTCTGATGTGCATAAGCCAGCAAAGGCCAAGTTCAAAAACAATAACAAGCAGTACCCAGGTTTCCCACCCCAGCAACAGCGTTTCACCGATCAGGATCAGCGAAAAGATTGAAAAAGCGGAAAGCAATATCATGTGAGCCGAATCAAATAATTCGCTGCTTTCGATTTTATGTTTGTTCATACCTTCAGATCTCTCTCATGCTGTAATCCTTGTCTTCGTCCATCATGGATAACATGATATCCGCAAGGCGCGGATCAAACTGAGTACCCTTCCCCTTTGTAAGTTCATATCTGATAACGTCCTGTGAAAGAACATTTCGATAACTTCTGCGGCTCGACATTGCGTCATATGAATCCGCAACGGCAATAATACGGGCTTCTATCGGAATATCTTCACCGGACAGTTTGTCGGGATAACCTGTACCGTCATATCTTTCATGATGCCAGCGGGCTCCGTTCGATAACTGCGGCAATTCTGTGATATTTTTAAGTATCTTGGATCCCATAACGGGATGCATCTTGATAAGTTCAAATTCTTCGTCGGTAAGCCTTCCCGGTTTATTGATGACTGCGTCGGGAACGCCTATCTTACCTACATCATGTAAAAGTCCCATCACATAGATATCGTCGAGTTTTTCTTCCGGGAATCCGTATCTTCTGGCTATTTCCTTGGAATATTCGGCCACTCTTCCGGAATGACCGTTTGTATATCTGTCCTTGGCATCTATCGCTTCCGCAAGTGCCCTTACGATGTGAAGTGAAAGTCCTTCTATCTCTTCGGTCTTCTTCTCCACTTCACTCGTAAGATGATTCTGCAACAGAATGAGTTCAAGAATGTGTTTTACACGCAAGACAAGACTTCCCGGTGCAATGGGCTTTCTGATAAAATCGGTCGCACCAAGCTCAAGGCCTCTTGTTTCCGTCTCTTCGTCTTCATCGGCGGTCATAAATACAACGGGTGTCTTGAAATTTCCCTGTTCCTTGAGTTTTGTAAGTGTTTCAAAACCGTCAAAGCCGGGCATCTTGACATCCATAAGTATAAGATCCGGCGTATTGTCTTTCATATATTCAAGGAAAGCAGCGCCGGATTGCAGCGCCGTCACATGAATGTTGTTTTTGCTTAAGATATTGCCAACCAGAGTCAGATTTGCCATATCATCATCAACGACAACAACTCTGTCCGGTTCCTTTTCTTTTTTGGTGAATGTATCGCGATAGCCCGTGTTTATGCTTTCGGACTCAGCACTCAATTCAACCTTGTCCGCAAGATTTCCTTTTTCAAGCGCTGTATTGATCCTTTCGGTAACGCGATCGATATTGAACTGATTGATCTCGGGGAGTAACAGGAAAAAGTGAGTTTCCCCTATCTGCATCATGATATCGCTGTTTCTTAAAGTATTCTGCAAAAGTTCACGTACTTTATCAAGGATAACCGTTTTTTCGGCAGCGGAAATATTCTCATCCTTAAGCGTTGCGGTAATAAGAAGTTTATATGCGGTACCCGAATAACGATCCATATATCGGATCATGTATCTGTAGATGTTTCCGAACGCTTCGCGTCCCATCCACATCGCATTTTGGGGTGCATCACGTTCTTCAAGTATGTGAGTAAGCGTTTTTATATCCATACCCACATAGTTTTTGTCTTCCGAACCGTGTCTTTTCTCATTATAAAGAACGCAGCCGTGCTTGCCGTCATTTTTAACTATATAAAGCATTCTGTCGGCTATGCGGAACAGTTCTTTAAAATCTCTTCCTTCCTGGGGCACCATTACGGCTCCGAGAGAAGCCCCTATGGGAATGCTCATATCTTCTCCCATGATATTCTTGGCTTCTTTGAGCATTGCGGCATTGATGGCGGTCGTATAGGCTTTAATGGCATCTTCGTCTTTAAAACCTTCACTGAATATCATAAACTCGTCTCCGCCTATACGTCCGAATACACCGTCATAGGGAAGACATTCACGCATGATGCGGGCAAATGCCGTAAGAACATGGTCTCCCGTATCATGTCCGTATATATCGTTTACGGGCTTAAATGAATCAAGATCGATGATACAAAGACATCCCGAAGAAGTATTGCATATTTCTTCGATCCGCTCGCTTGCGGCCGCTTTGTTAAGAAAGCCGGTAAGCCTGTCAAGGGTTGCCTGCTTTTCGTATTTATGCATCTGACCGTGAGTGTTTAAAATATTATCCACTCTCTTGATCAGGATGTCAGGATTAAAGGGTTTCCGGATATAATCGGATACACCGAGTTCGAAGCCTTTGCTTTCCGTTGCGGAATCGTCTGCGGCTGTTAAGAATATTACGGGAACTGCGGGAAAATTGCTCTTATGTTCAAATTCACGATATTTCTGTAAGGTTTCAAACCCGTCCATTGCGGGCATATTGATATCAAGCAGTATAAGATCGGGTGCACCGCTTTTTTGAACGTAATCAAGAAGTGCCTGCCCCGAATTAAGAGCAGTCACCCGCTTGTTGTTACGGCTTAATATTTCGCCCGCGATCTTTAAGTTTGTTATGTCATCATCTACGACTATTATCCAGTCAGCCATCTGTTTCTCCAATTGTACCTAAGGGCTTATCGGTTTTTGCGTCGATCGAGCATAGCATGCATTTCTTTCTTTATCTCATACATCTCATTATCCGCTTCACGTATATAATCCTGAAGTGTAGCCTTGGGACGTGAAACAGGGTCGGAAACAACATACCCTATACTTACGGAAATATCATAAGGATTGATCTTCGTTGCATTCTTATCTTCAAGATATTTAAGTATGGCTCCCTTTATCGATAATGCCTTCTTTTCATCACAATTGGGAGCTATTATCAAAAATTCGTCTCCGCCGAATCTGATTGCGATGGAATCTGCCATGATATTGGCGTTGATCGCAGCGACAACCGTTCTGATGGCATTGTCACCGTTAAGATGTCCGAATTGATCGTTGATCCGCTTCATATAGTTGATGTCAACGAACATAACCATGACATTTGTTTTGTCGTTAATACTGTCTTCATAAAGCGGAAGTGCCTTGTTTTCGTATCCGAAACGATTATAAAGGCCCGTCATCTGATCCCTGTCATACAGCGCCTTAAGCCTTAAATTGGTACGCATGAGCCTGATGGACTGCTGAAGCATTTCCATATAGGGATACAGAATGTTTTCTTCGATAAGATACGGAAAATCGGTAAGTACGACATAACCGTAATTGTTTTCAAAATAATGCATGGGTATTATGAAATAAACATGCTGTTTTCCGGGTTCTTTGGCATATGCGGGCACGATAGTGTGCGCATCAACCTTAAGCCCGTCGATTATTTCACCGCCTTTGAGCGATACCAGTTCAAGAATTCCGGCAGAACTGCCCTTTTTCCACATTTCTTCTTCGCTGATCATTACATCCGCAAAGTACTCCTCATTGACACAGATATAAAAACCGTCACCTTCAAACTGATGGTTTCTGCGGTAATGATCGCAAAGTGTCTCTTTAAGCGCCTTGTAGTTCGGCATATCGGTAAGCCACTGACGCATTACCCGTTCGTTCTGTTCAAGCAGGTTGGCATCGGTATTTCGCCTGAAAATATGCCGGCAATAAAGGATTCGGCTGGCACGATAATCTTCTTCACCGCTGCATCCGCAACTTTCTCCGCATGCAAATCTTGAAGTCACTTTTTCTCTGGCAGTTTCTTTAACACCGTTTAACTCATCAAAAATGATACTGCAGGCCTTATATCCGATCTCTTTGTAATTCTGCTCAACCGAAGAAAGTGCAGGATAAAACATCTTTCCCTCTCTGCAATTGTCAAATCCGGTAACCAGAATATCTTCGGGAACCAGTATCCCGTGCGTTTCAAGCTGAGTACATGCTGCCATGGCCATAATGTCGTTGGCGCATATTATCGCATCGGGAAGTTCCCTGCCCGATGAAACCATCTCATCTATCACCAAGGCAGTATATCTGTTTGTCCATTTACCATACCCGATATCATCATCGTTTAATTTAAGGCCATGAGCTTCAAATGACTCTTTCGTAACCTTAAGTCGTGCTATATTGTCTACATGATCGGGCGTACCGCCGATAAAGAACGCGCGTTTAACATCGTGTTCTTCGATCAGATGATCGACGAGATCTCTCATACCTTCATCGTTGCTTACGCATACGGAATGGATACCGTCCATTTCCATACCGATGCTGACAACGGGTATGTTCTTTTCTTTTGCCCTGTTACAGATTGAAATTGCCGTTTCAACGGAATTGATCGCAGTCGAGAAAACTATGACCCCGTCATAATCTTCGGGATCCAACAGTTCATAGATGTTGAGTTCTCCGCGCATAAGTGTAACGTGTTCACTGTATGACGCGAAACTTAAGAAAACAAAGACGTCAAAATCTTCTTTGGAAGCGTATTCCTGTATTCCCTTTAAAGCTTCGAGCATGGAATCGTAATTCCAGCCGTTGGCACAAACCGCAATTTTCTTTTTCATTAAACCTTTATATATGTATTGTCACGTTTACATTATCAGTTACTAAACCGTATAATTAATCAAATATATAATACCTTATATTAAGCCCTGTAGCAACGATGAATTGCGAAACAATATAACGATAAAATGCACAGCTAAAATATTAAAAAACTGTTGCAATGTTAAAATTAGTGTGATAATATTCACTCACAATTTAATTCGGTATTTTGTATGCCGTTGTTTTGATGAAGAACGAATGACAGGGATAGTCTGTCCATTCGCACCGCATCAAAGCAACGGCTTTTTTGTTGCGTTCATTTTAGGTCCGGCGCAGCCTTTCTTCCTTGACAACTTAATCCGGAAATGTCCGAACCGGGTGCCCGGGGAAGTCCGCGATGATATGAGCGGACCAAGGGAAAGAATTCGGACAGATTCCGATAAACACATTTACTCTCACACAACAAAGGAGGTATTTTATATGGAAAATCAATATCCCTGGTGGGACTCACGTACTGTTCTCAATGATAATTTATTTAATCCCGATAAAGATACTGATGCCAAACGCATCTTATCTACTCCGAAATCTCTTTATGAATACTTTGATACCGGACTTTACGGATGCGAAGCATATAAAAAAGCGCTGGCTACGGCAATATGGTCTTCTATCAATCTCAATACCAAAACATCCTTTCTGGTGATCGGACCTTCCGGCTGCGGCAAAACGGAACTGGCTCGCATATTTGCCGAAATATACGGTAATACAGTCATTTTTGACGCATCTGCCGTTTCACCGGTCAGTTACAAGGGAAACTGTACCATAAGCGATTGTCTTACAAGCATAAATACAGATAAACACGTTCTTCCGCCCTGGGTCTTTATTGATGAGATCGATAAGGCGCTCCTTAAAAATGACGATCTCGGACAGATGATAATGAATGAGCTTCTTAAGATGACCGAAGGCGGGGAACTGTATGTCGGCAAAGATGACAGGAGTCGTATTCTTGTCGATACATCACGCATCAATTTCGTATTTATGGGAACTTTCGCAGGTATGAAAAGAGACCGCAAAAACCCGCTCGGGTTTTCAAATTTCCGGTTGCCTGACTGTGACAAAACAGTCGTAACCCGTGACGATCTAAGAGACTCCGGAATCTTAAGTAACGAATTCCTGGGACGTATAAACGGCGGGATCATCGAAGTGGAACCCATGAACGAGGAAAAAGCATCCGCTCTTTTATCCGATAGGCGCTACAGTCCCATAAAACGACTTGAAGAACTGTATCATTTAAACATCCGCTTAACTGAGGAAAAGAAAAAAGAACTGATAGGAATGACTGCCAAATACGGTGTAAGAGGCATTTATTCGGAATTACAGAGCCGCATCAACGATGCGATATTTGAAGATTGCACCGTAAAATCGATAACCATATAACCCCAAACATAATAAACCCCGGGGAAATCCCCGGGGAGAAAGGATCGTCATTATGATAATAATTGACTTTGACATCAATGAAAACCAAGATGTAACACGCCTTAGACTGAACACCAAGAGGCTTACCGGATATGAACGGGCGGGTACTTTAAAAGATGCTGTCGAAAAACTGTCAATAGAAAATACAGCCAGGACATTTTCCAAAAAATACCGTGCAGGCGAATTGGAAAAACGATTCGAGGAAAAAACAATAAATCAGGTTGCCGAGATCAGTAATTTACTTGCCGATATCTTTAAATATGAGCCGTTTGCCGAAAATACCGACGAGCATGATCTGCGGCCCTATATGAATCCGTTACAGTTACTTGAAAACGCTCTTAATATGATCGCGATACAAAATAACCTGATAAAAACTCCTTCCGAAAACGGTGACAGCCGGTGATCATATCTCGTTTTTAAGTTCTCTTTTGTTCTCATACATCTTCTTATCAGCACGTTCGAATATCTCCGAAACCGTACTGTCTGTCTTGGGATCATATTCCGACATACCGGCAGCCAGTATCGGACCGTCCTCGGATTTTTGATTAAACAATACCTGGGTGTGTAATCTTTCCAGCAGTTCCTGCCTGTTCTGATAGTCATTTCCCAGCAAAAATACCGCAAACTCATCTCCGCCGACCCTGAACACCGGACTGTGAGTGAAAATATCGCAAAGCAATTTCGCCGAAGCTTTAATGTACTCATCTCCGGCCACATGGCCCTCACTGTCGTTTATGCTTTTAAGATTGTTGGCATCACAAACGATGATCGCAAAGGGCTGCGTTTCGTTTTCACTGTCAAGTTCATTTTGTATGGTTTGTTCAAACTCGATATAGGCGGTTTTGTTTTTGGTTCCTGTCAGATCGTCGCGCCTTGCAAGTTCCTTTTCGGTACTGAGTGCCTTAAGCTGCCTTTTCTCTTTTCTGACCTCGGCGTCAATATTTTCGACTCCGATTATAAAATGGCTTCCGTCACTGGATCTTCTTATTGTCATTCTATAATACTGGGCCTTGTTTCCACCTATAAACCGAAACTCTATTGCAAGTCGTTTCCGGCCTTCCAGCCCCGACAGGATACGGTCTCTGTCAAGAAAATCATACATCCGGTCTCTGTCGCCTTTGTGAACGATTTTAGCGATATTATGGGCTGTTTCTTCAAAGAAATTTTCACCCGTTGTTCTGATATCAAGCTTTCCGTATACATGATTGGACTCGTAGCTTATATAACTCGAATCGGATATGGAAACATAATACAAAAGATCATAGTTTGAAGCCAGACTTTCCGCTATCTGACTGAAGGTGATTTGCTTTTTCTGATCCTTTAACCTCTTAGATTCCTGAGCAAGCTCATCATCTATATCTTTTTCATACAATACCAGGTGTTTATCGTCACCTGCGTGAAGTATGGTAAAAAGAAAATACCTGGGATGGCCTTCCACCACAATCCTGTACTTATAAGAAAAAGAATGCCTGCCTTCAAGCATACTAAGTATGTTCTCCCTGGTATAAAGGCTGACAGCATAATCTTTATCGTCGGGATATGCATATTTTTCTGTATTATCCCGGGTTTCTTTGTAAAAATCCTTGCCTGTAACCGGGACATTCATAGATCTGTATCTGTTGCTTGCGGCAAACTCCCGGTATTCTCCCGTCTCAATATTTATGTAATACATTGCTTCATAGTCTTCGGCAAGGCTGCTGGCAATATTATCATAGATTTCCCTTTCTTTTTTCTCTCCTTCTTCAACATAGGAATGAACAACAGATGTGGCTATGATAAGTCCCATTGCATAAAACGGATACATGGGATAAAGAATCTGTAAGGTCTGAAACACGCCAAGAACAAGACCGGTAAGACCCACCGCAAAATAGCGGGATTTCTCTCCGCCCCTTGTTTTTATCGCAATTACAAGCATATGTACCGTTGTGATCACATATGTTGCGATCTGCAACATATACGCAATATATCTTCCTTTTTCGGGAATATACTCATGTTTTTCGTTAAAAGAAAATATCACGGGATGAAAACGATTTACCATGAGATATACGATACCCAGAATAAACATCATCCATACCGCATAAAGAAGCGCTTTGCTGCGAAATCTTCTTTTGTCAAGATAAGCAACAACAAAGCGGACCCATGTCAGCATCGAATGAAACATAAACAGAAAATAAAAGACAGTAGCGGAATATACCAACGGAAAAAGTACCGAGACATGATGATATTCATATAATATTCCCCATATTATATCAACGGATAAATAGCAGGTAACAATATTGAGAAACAGTTTATATCGAAATATCACAAGTTTGCCCGGGTCTTTGCGGTCTTTTAGCCCGATCCTAAGCATAATATCTTCGCGATTGATTATAAAATGAAGTATCAGCGCCAAAACGCCTACACTTGAATAATAAAACATTTTTATCAGGGCCTCCCCATACGGACCGCGTTATTAATGTTTACAACATAAGACTTTACGATTATATACTCACAGAATCAATGAATTATTAAAAGTTTCTTCCGGGGAGTCTGATTTTGTCTTCACCATAGAAAAAAGACAGCTTTCGCTGTCTGCTTTCGCTGTCTTTTTTCATGGAGCAGACGGGAGTCGGTCTCCGCTTCGCTCCGGTCGGTGCTTATCGCGTGCCACCGGCACGCAGCACCCCGTGCCGAAATGTTTCTTCCAGTGAATTCCATTCCCACTTGCTCCATAAAAAAGGATGTGCCACGCACATCCTTTTTTATGGAGCAGACGGGAGTCGAACCCGTGTCCGAAACGCCATCCCATGTACTTCTACGAGTGTAGTTTGTTGGACTTCATTCCCTCCGCCGCCGGGTAACAAACACCCCGGAGGTTTTAGTAGCTTCATGATACGCCCGCATACTCAAAGCTTTGTATGTGTCGTTTCCTATGTAGTCGATGCCCGGATCTTAACGCATAGGTACGCTAAGGCGGACAGCTGCCATTAGGCAGCGAATGCTAATTTATTATCAGCGTTTATTTTAGTTTTGCGATTTACGGATCGCACCGACTCGCTTCTCCATCTTCAAGAGCCCCGTCGAAACCTTGACTGCCCCGAATATATCGATAAGAGCTGACCGCATTTGGCGGTTTGACTCAGATCTTACAGATTTTTGACCTTGAATTCTCGTTCGTTGGCTCTCCTCTCATCCTTACGCGCAATATCTTCACGCTTGTCATAGAGCTTCTTACCTTTGCAAAGACCGAATTCAAGCTTGGCTCTGCCGTCCTTAAAATATACTTCAAGAGGTATAAGTGTATAACCCTTTTCGCTTACCTGACCGTCAAGCTTAAGTATCTCCTGCTTGTGCAAAAGAAGCTTTCTCGGCCTTAACGGATCTTTGTTAAAGATATTCCCCATTTCGTAAGGACTTACATGCATCCCGTATATCCAGACCTCACGGTCCTTAATACGGATAAACGATTCCTTGATGGAACATTTGCCAAGCCTTAACGACTTGACTTCGGTACCGAACAGTTCTATGCCGGCCTCGAATTTATCTTCCACGAAATAGTCATGATATGCTTTTTTGTTGTTACAGACAAGTTTCCTTGCCTCATTCTGTTTCATTTCTTTTACCCAAATCACAAATACCGGCAGACAATCGCCAACCATCATTTACAGGTATATTATATCACAGATCTGCTCAAATACACTAAACTCACAGTTAAATTATCGGCATGACCGGACCAAATATAAACTCATAAAACCTATATTCTTTTTCCGTTTCTGTAAAAATCATGAACCGCGTCGTCAAAGTCTGCAATAATAAAATCTACCGTTCTCGTCGAAAGATCTACATTGTTGACCATTACTTTCAGTTTTTCACCGAGGCGGAACGTTTTGCCCGTACCCTCTCCGCGAAGTTCATATTTTTCTTCATCGAATCTGTAAAAATCCCCGGTAAGACTTGAAACATGCACAAGGCCTTCGCAGGTATTGTCAAGTTCAACGTAAATTCCCCAGTTTGTGACTCCGCTGATAACACCTTCATAAATCTCGTACAGTCTGTCCTGCAGATATTCGGCCTTTTTAAGCTTTAATACTTCGCGTTCACACTCTTCACTTCTGCGTTCTGTCCGGCTTGTATCCAGTGCAACGGTCGGAAGCATCTCCCTGTAGTGCTCGATCTTTTTGTCGTTTAATCTTCCGCGAAGGTGATCTTTTATGATCCTGTGAATGCAAAGATCCGGATATCTCCTTATGGGTGAAGTGAAATGACAGTAACAGTCGCATGCAAGTCCGAAATGTATCGCACAGTTTTCGGAATAATGCGCTTTCTTCATACTGCGGAGCGTAAGCCGCAGTATCATCATCTCCTCGGGTGAATCTTCGATCGAAGAAATGAGTTTCTGGATTTCCTTGGGATGTATCTCATCTTTGACAGGCCTTAAGCGATATCCGAAATTTCGGATAAACGTCCTTAATTTTTCGATTCTGTCGGGATCGGGTTCTTCATGAACTCTGTAAAGAAACGGCAGGTCCATCCAGTAAAAATGCGATGCGACCGTTTCATTGGCGATCAGCATGAATTCTTCTATGAGTTTTGTGGCTTCATTGTGATCATGCTGCTTTATATCTATCGTATGGCCATTTTCATCAAGTACAGCCTTGGCTTCCGGAAGATCGAAATCGATAGAACCGCGGTCATGACGCTTTTTACGAAGAATAAGCGAAAGCTCATGCATCTTATAAAACATGGGGGCAAGATCTTCGTACTCCCGTATAGTATCGGGATCGTTAAACTCAATGATCTTGTTGACATCACTGT
>Ga0310691_10002303_pt1 | contig 25821 bp, 7 predicted proteins | sample 176DNAGHGlowgp2_FD_203887 | JGI IMG/M metagenome (GOLD analysis project Ga0310691, IMG submission 203887) | Sheep rumen microbial communities from Palmerston North, Manawatu-Wanganui, New Zealand - 1766 DNA GHGlow gp2 (v2) (version 2) | ecosystem: Host-associated > Mammals > Digestive system >...
GCAGGTGTGGCTGCCACTATCAAATCAATTCAAAATTTTGATAATGGTTATGGACCGAAGATTGATGGATATCCAGTCCGTTGTGTAAAGATTGACTAACGAATTCATAATAAGGATGACATATGGCTAAGAAAAAATACAATCGCGGAATGAATAATTTCAAAATCGAACAGTTCGAACCCCGCCAGATGTTCAGCGCTGACATTGGTTTAAACGATATTGAACAACAGCTGGAAAACATCCCTGACATTGTTGAAAATACTTTGGAAAGTATTGATAACCTGCAAATGTCAAACCTTGGCCTCAATGCGTCCCTTAATTCTGCCTCGGCTATTTTGCCGGATATCGCGACAGATATACAATCGCTGATTTCTTCGACTTTTGCAAATTATAAGAATTCCTTACCTCCAAATACGGAATCCATTTCACTAGATGCCCTTGCCGCTGAATTAAATAATAGAATCACGACTGATTTGCCACAGAGTTTTGTTAATCCTTCGTTCAGTGTGCAAAATGAAGATACACTTAAATTGAATCTAGGTTATCAATCTAACGCTGATGTCGGAAACTTGAATATAGATGTCGTGGCCCTACAGACGAACAATGTGACCATTTCAGCCTCGGTGTTGGCGAATGTGTCGGTAGAGATTGATTTTGACAAGGATGATGATGAAGTCCCTGCTGAAACCAGTTCTGATATTGAAATTTCTGCCGATATATCCAATATTAATATATCCGTTCCAAATTTTGGAGGAACGGCGGAATTCATGAATTTATCCGTTTTAGAGCAGAATGATGACGTTGCTGACCTTGGATTAAACTACAACGGAATATCATCTCTGCAGACCACTTCTCTTGACCTGGAATATCGTCTTGACAATACAAATGCAGGTATGCCATTCGATATAAAAAATGCTAATGATGTTATCGGCGTGACCAAGGCAACGAATGGTGATTTTTCTGTTTCAATGCCTGAACTTCAGCTAAAAAGTGGTGTTGAAGGGTTTTCGCTAGAAAATATTCTCCAAGGTCTTGATTTCGAAAAAATTCCTTTTATTCGCGATTATAAATTTGGTGGGAAGACTGTTTCCTCTTACATTGCGGACTTGCAAAAATTTTGGGCAAGAGCCTCTTTTGCAATTAATGGCGCTGTTGAACAGGACTCGACGGGAGCGAATCCTGTCTATCAACTGAATTTGGGAAAAATCGGAACCTATTTCTCTAAACTGATTGCCAATGTAGAAAATGTTGGATTACTGCTTAAGTCTTTCACTCTGGAAGATGAAAATCATAACCTGGTGAATTTGTACGGTTCTGCAACGAATATCTCATCAAACGATTCGTTGCTGAACCTGTCTTCTTCACCAACATCAATTTATCTGAATTTTAAGCCCAATATTCCCAATATTGCACCACAACCGAACCAAACTATAGACTTAGGGCTACTGAAATTAAACGACCTTGATGTAGATTGTTCCATTAGAGTTGAAGTGCCGATACATGTGGATCAAAATTCCGGTCAGTTGTCTTTTGATGGCTTTGCGTTGGATGATTTTAAACTAAAGGTATCAAAGACGGATATCAATGGAGAATTGGCTCTTGGCTTGTTCAATGCATCTGTCCAAGGCGGCTCGTTTGAGTTGGAAGTTGGATATGATGTGAATACAAATGAATTGCTGATTTCCGAACCGAAATTCTCGGTGGAATCAGCAACATTAAAGTCAGGTACGGTAACTGTTGCAAAACTAGATGCTGCCGAAGACCCTTATGAATTCGGTTATGATTCGCTGACCGAAAACTGGATTGTACCAGATGAGATAAAAGCTTTTGCGTCGCTATCCGGTGAAACTCTTTCCCTTCAGGTTGCTGCATATCTTCAATCAATGCAAACCGCCCTTCGCAAACAGCTGGAAGATAATGTCAAGTTGGATTTCCTGGGAAGTTCCATTGAAAAAGTTGCAGATGTCGTTGACAAAATAGACATGGTTGTTAACGGATTTGAGGATTCGTCTAATTCTGCAAATAATGTTGTTGGCTTATTTGTTGTTGATAAGGGTAAATACAAGGCTAATTTTTCTAGTGTAGAAACATTTGTTGAGGTTTTCAATAATGCGTGGAAAAAGGCTTTTGAAATAAATGATGATGTTTGCACTTTAAATTATGTTGGATTCGTTGGTGATGAGGCGACTGTTATAGATGATGTAGAAAATACGATAGATTCAATAAAAAATAATTTTAAATTGGATCACTATACCTTTGAATTTAATTTGAAATTTAGCAATGAAGTCGATTTTGACTTGAACCTAGCGAAATCGCTTGGTGATGATTTTGTGAATGTTGCAACATTTGGAAATGTTGTTGCCTCTTGTGAAGCCGGCGTAAATTTTAAGTTGAATGTAAATTTTAAATATTCGACAATTGGTAACGAAACTACCATAGACGATATAATAAATGATGCAAATGTCGGTCAAAATGAAACATACTATTTCTATGATGTAGGAAACCAACTGCAGATAACAAAAACAAAAGATGTAATAATTGACGGCAATAATGAAGATTATTCATTCTCGTTTAATGTGAAACCTAATAGTGCATCAAATGAAACAACTGTTTTAGTGTTGAGCGGAGGAATATCTTCTCAGAATTTTAGATATGTCGCAGAATCTCGTGGAACGAATGGTGAATATACGACACTGTTAAATACGGGTCTACCGGATATAGAATATAATGTCCAAAATAGGAAACTGATTTTTACAAGTGACGAAGAATTTAGCATTTATCGTTCCGAAGAAGCTGATGCATTTGGTGAGTTGAAACTCGTTAATACAGTTTTGCAGACATGTTGTTCTTTAACATTAGACAATAATCCGCTTAGTATTGTTCTTACAGGTGAGAAAGATGCATCTAATCAAACTATAACTTTAAAATTATCAAATGTTATAGATTTTGCTAATGATCTTTTTAGCAAAGGGGTGGCCGAAAATGCCAATTGGTGGGAAAGCCTAGACAAATACCTCTCCCTTCAAAAAAATGATGAGGACCAGTTCGGCTTGGATTCTGTTGGCGAATTGGATTTTGGACGATCTATCAAGAATACATATGGATTGTATGTTATAGAAGCCGATTCCAGTGGCGTCGTTCGGTTTGGCTGTGACCCATCTCTGCTTCAAGGATATAAAACGAGTCGTGTTGGAGATGCGATTGTCGTTGACTCACCTTATTACACGCTTGAATCAAACTCTGGATTCAAGTATATGCGTATGTCAGGTGTGCTGAATGCATCGGGAGTGATTGGTACAGAAAAGGGAATCTTGCTAGAAAAGTATTCTATAGATGTCGCTACGGGAAATTGTGAATATAAATCAAAATATATTGATTCTCCTGCGCATGATACTTGTTTTACGGCTAGCACGAATGAATCTGATGCCATTGCGGACAAGAATAGTCTTCAATCTTCTATAAATTATGTTGTTGGAACCGATCCTGAAAATCCGGTCGTTGATGCCGATTTTAATGGAAAGTTCCTTGTACAAGAAAATACTATTCGCCAAGAACAAAATCCAGACAAATATACTGTAGGAGTATTTGCGACAAGCAAGGAAAAAGCATGTTGGAGAATCGTTTCTGACAACAGCAACCTTGTGTTGGAAAAATATCAAGTGATAGGCAAAGCCCTTACCCTTGTTGATTCGATAACACTTGATAGTGTAACATCTCTGTCTTTGGGGGCTGATCTCGATAAAGCACAAGAATCTTACAATGCTTTAGTCTTGGAACTTCAGAAACTCTGTGAAGGTGCGTTTGATTTATCTTTTGTTGATGAATCAGGAACTTATTCAATAGGTGTTACTTCCAATAAAACAGAAATTTATTCTGCTACGGTCTCTGATAAGTTTTTAGATATAACCATAGGCTCTGACGAATTACATATAGATACCAAGAATTGTAGTGATTCAAATGACCTTTCTCGTGCTATAGAGGATGCTTGGAAAGCAAATAATTCTACCACGCAAAATGGAGCGTTGAAATCTGTTTCTGTACAGAATGATAAAGTTGTATTTGCTGTTGCTGAAGGGACTTCTGTTGTAAGCACTACTTTAGGACTTGATTCAAATACAATTGGCGAGAAAAACGACTTTAAGCTGGTCGATTTCGGTGGAAATAATCTTGGCCCTGTGGATTTCGAGTCTTTGCTTGGTGGAGTTGATGCAGATGTCAACATTGTGGCTGTAGTTAATGCCATTAACGCACTGATTAATCCAAATAGTCTAGATGACTTGCCCTCCTTATGTTGGCAGGATGTAAAAGACAATCCGATGGACCATCTTGAATTTCGCTCGAATGCTGCATTTGCGCTTGAAAATATTGGTTCGAGTAAAGTCCTCGAAAGGCTAGGCTTCTCGCCAATGAGGGCTAGCAAATGTGGTAATGATGATTATCGCATTGTTGGCAAGACCTTACTTGGTATTGATTGGTCTAAATTATTTAGCCTTGATGAAAGTGCTGATGCTAAGGTAGAATTGTATGCGAAGGTTGATTTTTCTATCGGTAAAGCTATAGAGGTTAAAGAGGTTGATACTAGCGATCAGGAATTAATTGTAATCTCGTTGGATGAAAATGCAAATAAGAGCTCGTTTGCTGTTGGTGGATATGTTAAGTTTGGAGATGTTTACTTTAAGATTCATAATCTTGATGTAAATTCGGAAGGGAACGTCGATTCTATTACAGTTTCAAAAACTGATTGGATTGTTATCAAGGAAAACGCCTCGACTACAGTCAATTGGGATGACCCGAATATATCTTTAAGATATGTCGCCGCCATTGAGGCCACTTTCAATTTTGTTGATGTGAATTTCGTCGCTGACGGTTCAGTGCATGTTGAGGCGACTTTTACTGCAAATAAGAAGACTGATGCTAATAATGCTAACGATTCGTTCTTGAGTAACTGGGAATTCCAGAATCCTCAGTTTGTGTATACATCGGCCAATCAACAATCTGAATCTTCAAATAAGTTCGAATTTGGCGGCGCTGTCGCGGTTCCTGGTTTTGACACATTCTATATCGGCGAAAACAAGATTGAACTAGAGGAAAAGAATGGACTTCCGTCAATAAAATCTGACTTTTCAGGCCTAGAGACAGCAATACATGATAAACTTTCTGATTTGTCAAATTTCTCAGTGCAAGATGTCTATGCCTTGCTTGATGGGCTTGTAGATCGTTTGACCGCCATTGCTAAGAATAGCGACATCAAAATTCCTGTTATCAATAAATCGGTTGGTGATTTGGTGAATGTCGCAAACGATATTCGGAAAATCGTGAACAACTTGCGTAAGGACAATATTGTTAGCTTGCAAGGGTTGAATAATCGATTAATTAAATATTTTAGTGATTTTGGTTTGTCCAGTACGCAGAACAAGGAAATTTTCAAGTTAAAATACAACAATACACTGCAACAGATTGGCATTGAATTCAATATTCGAAAAGCTTTTAGCTCTGTTCATAAATTTAATTTTGGCAATGGGGCAACAGGTATTAGCGGTAATGCCGATTTGAAGGTTACAGGAGGTTTCTGGTTTGAACTTTCTGCGAATATGGATTCTTCTTTTGATTTTGTTTTGGGTGATGCAATTAAATTCGGTGCAGATGTTGATATAGTTGGTGAAAAACTTTCGTTTAATTTGGGAATTGATGCCGCAGGAGACTCAACAAATCAATCAGAAATCGCAGTCTTATTGAAAGACTTGATTACAGTTGGTTCCAATAAACATGATGCATTTATTTTTGGAAATGCTGCTTTAGTTGGAAAATTTGGCGATGTGGGTGTTTCTCTGACAACTTGGATGAAAGATGATTCTTTAGCCGATTTAGAGCCTGATTGCGCCATTCCAATGGTCGTTTGCAGCAAATTGCCTATAAGTGTTTGCGGCTATTCTCTTGGCGATGTGTTGTTTGGCAAGTGGATGAACGGTGGTATTGTCAATGCCGCAAATGTTGAATCGGCAAAAGCCTATAAGTCCCAGATAGAGCAGTATTGTAGCGATTGGTTATCAGGAATAACACCTGTCGCTATCGGAGAGGCTGTAAAAGTAGTTTATGATTCTTCTAGGACGAGTAATCAAAATGATTCAGGATGTTCCTTAAGACTGAAAGAATCTGACTCTGCAAATAATGGCGATTTTGTCGTTGATTTTAGCAGTGTGTATTCTAAGATGGAGGAAATCTTAAGTGGTGATTTTGATTGGTTTGACAAGATAAAATTAGCCATAACGGGCCTGAATCGTCTGCTAGACACCATGGAATCAAGCATTAACGGTGGCATGATGAGCAATTTGGTCAATGTGCCTGTAGTTGGCGGAACATTGAGCTCAGGTGTCGATTTCTTGAGTGCCCTTAAACAGAAAATTCTTGAGCCATTCTCGAATTTTGTTTATGAATCAACCGGCATGACGGCTCAAATGGTTGCTCAAAAATTGAGTGTGCTTTTAGATGGCTATTTAATCATTCCGGGAGCAAGTGTCCCTTCTATTAATGTGTCTTCCGGTGAAGAGTTATGGAAAAATGACATTAGTAACAATCTTCTATACCGACAGGGAAATGAATTTGCGGAATGGTTCTTTAGGTTAGGCGGAGATTACTCCTTTGGCTCCAATATTGGATTTGACCTTGGATATCCTGGACTCGGATTGGAAGCGGAAGGTGGATTAAACCTTAGTTTGTCCTGGTCGCTTGAATTTGGCTTTGGAGTGTCAAAGGAGAAAGGTTTCTATTTCATCTTCGGCGAAGGTGACGAAGTAAGTGCCAAGGTTTCGGGTCTTTTTGAAGATGAATCGAATGTTCTCGGCAAAATGGCCGGATTGGGCATGATGCTGGAACTTGATTCGGATGATGGCGTTGAGATTAATTTTGGCCTGAATTTCGAGGATGGAGTGTCAAATTACAGTGCCTATGAATCGGCCTTTGGCACAATGGTAATAGCTGATACATCAAAGAAACTTGTTGGGGTTGACCTTTCCCAGGCAATGGGAGCGCTTCCTCAATTTAGTTTTACCGCCAATGCAGATATTGAGACAAAAATTACTGTTGGCGTTTTGAAAGATGTCAAGTCGTCTGATACACCTAAATTTCCTAATGTAAGTGGAGATTTTGTCTTCCATTGGACAGATGGAAATATAACCCAATTGGGATTCAGTGAGATGAAACTCGATATGGGATCATTTATTAGTGGAGTTCTAGCGCCGATTGTATCCAAGATTCAAAAAGTTGTTGAACCGTTAAAACCACTAATTGATTTCTTGACAACGCCATTCCCTGTACTTAAAGACTTAGATATTATTATTACTCCGCTTAGCCTTGCCAAGGAATTTAGTAAAGGCAAATTTGATGATGGCATGGTTTACGCCATTAAAGATCTTATTGCTTTGAGTGATAAAATTACTGCATTGGGTAATGGTAAAAATATGGCAATAAAGTTGGGAAACTTTATGCTTTATGATGGTATAGTTCGACCTAATGAAAGAATCGCTGCATTAGCTTTCTTGAATGGAAGCGCCTCTAAAAACTCGTTAGATAATTCAATAGAAAAATATGTTTTTGACGACGATTCAAACCTTTTTGATATGTCTTCTATAAAGGATTCATCTTCAGCAATGTTGTCTGGGGGTGGTTTCAATGTGGGGGATGGTTCCTGGCGATTTATCTGGGACAAACCGACTGACATTTTCAAACTGCTGCTCGGTCAAGATATCGATTTAGTTCATTATGATATGCCAAAGCTCAGTTTTGACTTTGACTGGGATACATTCATTCGTATTTGGGCTCCGCTCGGCGTTCGTCTAGGAGTCAGTTTCAATGCTAGTATAGACCTTGCTTTTGGCTATGACACTTTAGGCATTCGCCAGTGGGTGGGGAGCGACTATAAAGACTATAGTCGATTGTTAAATGGTTTCTACGTAGATGACCTTGATGAAAAGGGTAATGATAAAAATGAGCTCTCTTTCTATGGTGGGTTAAAAGCCTCTGCCGAACTGAATGCTGGCGTTAGTGCCGGTGTTGGCGGCGGTGTAGGCATCAATGTAGGCTTCAATTTATTTGATCCGAACAAGGATGGCAAACTTCGCCTGAACGAAATTGAACGAGTATTCAAGGAAGAAGGCCTTTTTGGCATGTTCGATGTAAATGGAGCCATTACAGCCAAGTTGTATGCCTACCTTGATTTACTGTTCTATACCAAGAAATGGAACATTACGGATGACATAACGCTGTTTGAATTTAATTATGAACACACCGTGAAACCCGTGATGATTTCAAAGTCGGGTGATGATGTCGTTGCGAATATTGGTTCTAATGCATCGAGCCGTGTAGCGACCAATGATTTGAATAAGACTCTAGATGATGGTGATGAAACACTTGTGCTTACCCTTGGTAAAGATTCGGTTTCTGACAAATATGGTCATGAGGAGTCTATTACGGATGGTAAATTAATCATCAATGCAGAACAGGGAAATGATAAAATTTATCTAAAATCGGGCAATGCTACGAAACCTTCTGAATTTAATATCATCATTAATGGTGGTGATGGTAATGATATTATCGACCTATCTGACCTGTATGTTGCCGCTGGTTATTATGTCCTGATTACGGGCGGTGCCGGTGCCGATAATATTACCGGTGCCCATGGCTTGAACATAATCTTCGGTGATACTGGAACCGTCCGTGTCGATAAGGAAAAAGACGAGAATGAACAGGATGTTTATAGACTAGTAGCAGAAGCGAATGTAGATGCGAACCAGGCCGGAGGTGATACAATTCTTGGTAACTCTGGTCATGATATTATTTTTGGCGGTGCCGGAGATGACCAAGTTGATGGTGGAGATGGTGTAGACTATATCTTTGGCGATGGCGGTTCCTGGTCAATACTGACAAATGAAAATGATATTGTTGCCGCACTGCATGAAATATCTAATGGTCTTGTAAAAGACAACGTTCGCATTTCCCGTACGGATATCAGCCTGGATGGCGGTAAGGATACACTCGTTGGTGGTGATGGCGATGATGTAATTTATGGCGGTGGCGGTGACGACCATATTGATGGTGGTGCCGGTAATGATTTAATCTATGGCGAAAAGGGACATGACCGCATTCTCGGTGGCTCTGATGATGATACAATCCATGGCGGCGAAGGCATGGACATTGTCTTTGGTGACAGAATTGAAGGTCAGTCAAAGAATGTTGCAAAGCCTTTCGACAAAAATACTACAAGCGAGTCAACAAGCGATGCTGCTTTTAGTCAGGAATTTATTGATGCGCAATTTGCAAAGGATTGTCCAGATAAATATAAAATCGCACAAGATGAATTTGAATTCAATATCGAAAAATTGAGTGAGAATGGGTCTGTATCTATAATACATATGAGCAATACGGATTCCTCTGAAGACAATGGTTCCGATATTATCTACGGCGACGACGGTAACGACCTTCTCTTCGGCGATGACGGCAGTGATACAAATGAAAATGGCGGAGCCGATAAGATTTACGGCGGTATTGGCAACGACATCATCGATGGCGATGGTGGTGCCGACACAATCAGCGGTGGTATCGATAACGACTTGATTTATGGCGGTGCCGGTGACGACATTATTGACGGTGGTGCCGGGAACGATATGCTGTATGGCGATAATGGCGTCATAGACTATGACTCGACAGGAATTACACTTTCTGGAGAAACAGGAAATCAGCTAGGAAACGACAAAATCGTTTTCGGCGATAATCTTGGCTTGCATGGCGAATTATATGCCAATGCAAAGGTAAAACCCAATGCCAATGGGGGTAATGACAAAATAACTACTGGTCCGGGTATGGACTTTGTGGACGGTCAGGGCGGTAGTGACAAGATTACCGTTAAGTTGATGGGCGACAGTACCACGAATTACACTAACGTGACTGATTCTGGGTTGGATGGTTCTGATACGCTTGTTGTTGAAGGTACGGAAAGTATTGACCGCCTGCTGTTGCGTCAGAATGAAGAACAAAACTTGGGCTTTGTTGCACTTCTGCCAATTACAGAAAATGATTTTGACTCTGAAATTAACGAGACTGTAAAAAAGAATCTCAATTCCAACATTGAACGTGTGAACTACACCCAGGGAGTCGATGTCCTGAATGTTAACGCAAATGGCGGCGATGACCAGGTGTATATCGATGGAACCGCGCAAACGACCAATGTTGATGGCGGTGCAGGGGCCGATAAATTCTATGTTGGACAACTCTACAATTCTGACAGGGTTCCCGGCACTTCGGCCAATATCCAACCTGTTGATAAATTCAATGCGACAAAGACGAACGAAGAGTCGTACCTAAGCGATGGTGTATCCAGTGGAACAAAACTCAATATTGAAGGTGGCTCCGGTGCCGATGAATTTGTTGCACTGAACAATGTGGGCGCGCTTAGTATGTCCGGTGGCCGTGGCGACGACACCTTCAGTGTATACTCTTTCCGCAAGGAAGACGGGGTAACTCCGTTTGACCGTGGTGCAATGACCATTGATGGCGGAAAAGATACGGATACGCTGAATGTTCGTGGAACCGATGCCGAGGATGTATTCGTCGTGACTAAGGAGGGGATGCTAAGCGACCTTGTCGCCATCAAGGCGGCCGGTGTCGAAAGTACTCAGTTCGATGCCGCTGCCGGTGACGATATGTTCTATGTCGTGGGCAACAAGTCTACCGATGTGACAGAACTTAATGGCGGTAAGGGCAACGATACCTTTAGCATGGGCGGTCTCGACAAGGAATACACACTCCGAAGCGCCAATACTGACGGTCAGACTGTTGATGTCAAGTATGAATTCGTTGATGCAAATGGTGTAGTCGATACAAGCAAGGAATCCTTGACGGAAAGCTTTACTGTCGTTGATTCCGATAGTGCGCCTGCCGTTTTCATCGTTGAAAACAAGGGAACTCAAAACCAACCTGACTTTGAAATACAAGAATCCTATGAAGTGTTTCTTTCAAGTGAAAATGCTGCTCCGGTGTCCTTCTTTGTTGGGTGTGCCGGACTTCAAAATAACCAAACTCTTGATGTGACGATAAGCGCGCCTGTTCCTTCAACGGTGGACTCCAATCGTGGAGACAGGGGCTTCCTTGTAGGATATAGGAAAAATGCGGGAGGTGGCATTGAGTGGGGAGAGACCATAACGGTCCATCCGACAAATAATACCCCTGTAGAAGTCTTTGTAAAGGCTCTTCAAGATGATTTAATCGAAGAAGGCGTTCGTAAGGCTATCGCAATTTCGAGTACGTGGAACAATGGTTCCACCAAGAATGTCTTGACGAAATCCGTGACTTCCGTGGGACTTGTATTTGCTGGAGAAAACAGAGACGGCGATGTTGTCGCGGGAAGACCGCTAGTCCGTACCGAAGAATTCATTATTGGCGCAAGCAACGAGTTCAAGGTGAATTCCATCTATGTGCCACAGCCCGATTCAAATGAAGCTGCTGCAAACCAGGTCCTTTCTTTCTATGTGGACGGAGTAAAGCAAAATTGGTCAACTAGTGATTATAATTTATCCGGCAATGTAGTAACGATCAACTCGAATTATGTACAAGCGAATAATGGTAAGACTCTTGCAATAACAGTTCGCTCGAATATCCTGCAAGTTGATGATTCTAAGGTGTTCCTTGCATACGAGGATATGGAAATAGATTCGATTACAATCGGCAAAAAAACTGTTTGTGAATATACAGAAGGTTGTGATAGATACTATGAACTCAATGGCAATGTGATTACGTTCTACAACGGCATTACAAGACAACCGATGACAGTTCATGATGCCGTAATAGTGAATGCAAGTTTGCCGAATAGCTACGATTGGGAAAACTTTGAACAAACAACCACAATTGCGTCTAGTTTGTCGAGCGACTTGCTGACTATTTCTGTGCACAATTCTGTATTGTCCGAATCTGGAAGGAGTGATTTTACAAGCACTTCTTACAATGTTGAATACAATGGCCAGTTGTCTGATGGTCAAACCGTATATGTAAAAATCACTCCGGCCCAGCTGTTGGCAAATTCGGAAGCCGTTACGGAAAGCAAGCGTCTGGTCGTTTCATGTTCCGGCTTTAGTTCCCAGGCTGATGGCTCCATTATTGTAAGCTTTGATAGCGAGAATACTAGTCGGTCCATTACCGTAACTGCAGTTCCCGATAACGCTTTGGACGATTATGGTGTCACCAAAGTGGGTGCAAAAGAAGAAAAAATCAATGACATTGATGGTGCCGTATACGCTTATGGTTACGGCAAGAGCATGATGCTTGATACCGGCAACCCGGCCATGCTTAATTACAAGCACGTTGTTGAGGGGCAAAGCGGCATGCTGCAGGCCTCGAACTTTAATGAACTGAACAATTTTGACGAAGGTAAGTTGTTCAGTCTCCAGGTTGTCGATGGCGTTGCAAAGATAGACTTCTCTTCGTTATCCGAAGAACAGGCCGCTGTCTTGAATAGTGTCATTGAGACAGAATGGAATGAAAACCTGTCTGATTCGCAGATATTGTCCCTGTTCTACCACAAGACTTTCAAGTGGGTCAACCAGACGACAAAGAATGTCGGAACAACTAAGGAGCCCGTTAATCAAATTGAGTCCACGGTCGCAGACAAGTGGTTTAGAATTGAGAATGCTTCTTACGATTCAAGTTCGCATATATTAACCCTTGTCTTGAACGAGCCTGTTGTTTTGCCTACTGGTGGTGTTAACTTTGCCCTGATTTCGGGCAATAGGGATTCCCTGTTTGTTGACGAGATGGCGTCTGTGGACCGCTTGTTTGTAAATAACCAGCAGGATGGTGTTGATGCCCGTTCGTCGCTTACGGCGTTTGTGAATAACAATAGGAATGAAGCTGAAAAGAATGTTGATGCCTACGATTCGCATGCTGTTCGCTTTACCCATACGGAACTTGAAGCGTTCCCCGAAAAGCAGCTTGCAGCAAATGATGATCCTCTGATGATGCAGAGCGGCATCATTGCGGCGCAGATGGAATATGCCGAATACAATCTGGGTAAGGGCAAGGATACTGTTGATATCAACAAGACGCTCTACCGAGAAGATGCTTACAGGACATACACGGTAGTGAATACGGGTAATGTTGCAGAAGATTCGACTGCCGGGTTTGGGGTTCATCTTGGTGATGCGGGGATTGCCGCTGAAAATGCCGCTAACGGTGCTTCGTTCAATGATGGCGTTTACCATTACGGCTTGACGCCTATTGCAAACAATGGTGTTAATGTTGTTCGCGAAGAATCTGACACCGAAGTTTACTATGTCGAAGCGATAATCAAGAAGCAAGATGTTCCCCCTGCTGAAGCCGATAATTTTGTTACCCAGCGTCGCGAGGTAAAGGGCTCGTTCTCGAACCAGTATGGTTTCGATATCGAATATGATTTTATCCTTGCCGAAGGTGAATATATAGACGGCTTCCGTTTCTATCAGGCGGAGTTCGATGACGACATCAAGGTGAATAGCTACCAGGCGGACCATACAGGAAACTTGATTTGTTCCGGGACTATTTCTACACAGCCGCCTGTGCTGAACCAGGGTGTTGTTACATACAGCTATATAATAGATTCGGATGATTCGAGTTTGTTCGTGTCTCGGAAGGAAGCGTTTGATTCGCTCAAGGCTACAGCCGACAACATCCATAAGGATGCGCCGAACGGCTACGAGTTCACCATGTTCGTGGATGCCACGCTGAGCGACGGCAGCGTTCAGCGCCGTGCCGTTTCTGAACTGACCCGTGGTTCGTTCTCGATTTCACGGGACTTTACCGTGACAGTGGGAATTTCGATTGTATCGCTCAAGTTCGCCTATGGCTACGAGGGCGACGGCCAGCTGGTCATCAACGCGCAGTCGGGCCACGACAGGATTGACGCTTCGAGTACGAATGTGACCCGCAACGATATGGTCGCATTTGGCGGTCTCGGTGATGACCACATTACCATGAACAAGGGCGGTATAGCTTTCGGCGATCGTGGCCAGGTACTTTACGATAATGGCCAGGTGAACGGTGTGGATATCGGCGATACGGTGCTCGGCTCTACGGTTAACAACATTGATGCCGAAAATCCCGCGTTCATTGACGACTATACTACTGGAATCGGCAAGACTCCGGGACGCACGGCCGACGAGAAGGGAAACCCCGTACACCGTCTGCAGACGGACGGCGTGAACCGCGATGCCTACAGGATTCAGTCGGTAGATGCCGAAAATGGTGGCACCGACATGATTAAGGTCGGTGGCACGAATAGTGTCGTTGTCGGCGGTGCTGAGAATGATGTAATAGTTATCGGTGGCGACAAGAACGTTGCCCTGGGCGACAATGGCCGCGTGAAATACAATAACGCCGGAAATGACGAAGCCGTTTACGGCGACAAGCTTGGCCTCGGCATGCATATTGTCGAAACGACCAACGACAGTATTGGCGGGGTAGATAACATCGTTATTGCGGGCGACAAGAATGTTGCCATGGGTGGTGCCGAGGGTGATTCTATCCGCATCACGGGGGCAGACAATGTGGCTATCGGCGATGGTGGCCGCTATACAATCGAGGAAACTCGACTGTATGCCGAAAGCAAGAGCGAACAGCATGGTGGTCAGGACTTTATCAGCACGGGTGACGGCAAGAATGCCGTCATCGGTGGAACCGACAATGACGTAATCCGCACGGGTGCGGGTAACGATGCCATTGTTGGCGATGGTGGCAAGGTCATTATGGACACCGACCGCAATGCGCTGATGGTCTCCAACGAGGGTTACAATGTTGGAACCGACCTGGGAACGGCCGGTGCCGATGACATTGATGCTGGCAATGGCGACAATGTGGTGTTCGGCGGCCTTGATGGTGACGATATCCGTACCGGGACAGGGAAGGATGTCGTGTTCGGCGACAACGGCTTTGCGACCTTCAGGGGCAACGCCGCCGAAGCGGAAGAACAGGTAACCGATACGCAGAGCATTCCCGAGACCCGCACCGAGGCGACGCTCTCGTTCAACTTCATGGGTGCCTCGCAGGCGGGGCTTTCTTCGGAAGATGTTGCGGGAGCGGCAGACTTCGCGAAGGCGAACTGGAACAATGTGGGTGGCAGCCTTGCCGGGACCTACGGCAACGACGACCGCGAGATTGTGCGCTTTGACGACAACACCCGCGCAAGCGCCGTGAGCGTGAGCTACGGCGGCATCGAGAGTCACCGCAATACGAGCACCGACAACCGTATCAACCTGCAGGCCTACAACCACAACCTTCCGAACGCCTCTACCGATGCCAATGCGGCGCTCATGAACAGCGGCTACATGACTACCGCCCCGGGCAACCAGTGCGACAACAGGCTCGAAGTCGCTGTGGATGGCCTTGCGCAGTACTTTACCGATTACAGGGTGGCCGTCTACCTTGACATGCCCGACGCGAACTCCTGGGAAGGCCAGAGCATCCGCAAGGTGAGCCTGTATGTGGGGGACTCGACAGTTGCCCTGCAGAGTTTCTACGTGAACGACTGCGCCGGTTCCAACTTCAACGGCACCTACAAGCGTTCCGAATACACCAGCGCCGAGGCGATTTTGGCGGACCTCGCGCACAATGCGGCGGTTCTCTCTGGTGAACTGACGGGCGAAGATGCCGTGCTGATAGACACCACGGGCAACTACGTGGTGTTCGAGGTTCCCGCGGGTGTTGCCGCCGACAACTTCCGCGTGATTATCGAGGACGGCTACACGCTCGACAACATCAACGGCAAGGACATTCCGGGCATAGCCGCCATCCAGGTGAAGGGAACCCTCCACGCGCAGGATGTGGCCGCTTCTACCGACATTGCCCATGGCGGAGCCGACACGGTTTACACTTCCGGTGGCGACGATATCGTGGTGGGTGGCACGGGTGGCGACACCTTGACGACCTACGGCGACGAGCGCTACGGCATCTACGACAACGATGTTGTGTTCGGCGACAATGCCAAGATGGTGTTCACCGACCGCGACAGCTCCGAGGCCACGGCCTCCACGCTATCGCTTGCCGAGTCGCTTGATTCACGCACGGTGGCGGGCGACTACAACGACCATATTTACACGGGTAACGGCAACGATGTCGTGGTAGGCGGCCAGGGGGCCGACCACATCGAATCCGGCGCGACAGCCGCCGCCGAAGCGATGCTCGACGGAATCCAGGTTGCTTCGTTCAACTTTACCCGCGAGAACGCGACCGCAAGCGAGATAGTCGCTCCAGGTGATTATATCCCTGTGCTTGATGAAAACAATCAACCCGTTTATGAAAACGACAAACAGGTGTTCGACTTTATCCCGCACGAGACGGCGGGTGTTGTCGCGGATAACGATTGGACGAACCTTTACATAAAGAACAACGGTCTGCATGTCGTTGGCGAGAACTACACCAACGACCCCGTGACACACGATGGCATAGGCATTTCGCTTGTTGCCTACGATACCGCCGTGGGCAACGGGACGCAGAATTCGAGCCTGATGCCGAAGGATGATGCCCAGCTTGACGGCGACACCTCGAATTCCAAGTTGTTCAACGCCTACTATGCGGCCCAACAGCAGCAGGAAATCAAGCTCACGCTTACGAACCTTGATTCCTTCGCGGACGGTGCACCCTGCGACGTGTATGTGTACCTCGGCGGCGACCAGCAGAACACGGACACCTACAACTACCTGTTCGATGTATGGGGCCACCAGGTGGGCGGTGATACGCCGGACCGGCACTACTACCTGAACGACTGGACCGGTAGCCATTTTGACGGCGACTACCGCCTTGTGGAATGCGCGACCGCCCCGACTGCCGATGAACTGCTTTCGCAGGTTGCGCCCGACATGCGCCTGATTGGCAACTACGTGGTGTTCCGCGGCGTAAGCTCCTCGACCTTCGAGGTGCGAATCAGGAACCTGTTCACCGACACGAACCAGTGGCCGCTGAACCTGCCCGTGATTACTGCCGTGCAGGTGGTGGCGGGCACGAACCGCGAAGAGGATATCGCCGTGGGCGGCGACCACGACAAGGACCTTGTCTTTGGTGACGACGCCCGCGTGACATTCGATATCGACGCTCCGTTCGCCCGCAACGAGAACCTGGCCGACTACGCGAACCGCGCCATCGAGGCCGAGAGTATGCATTTCGACGGCGCAGCCGTGGAAATTCCGCTTGACGAAAATGACGAACCCATCGAGATGGGCGACACCATCTTGACGGGCAAGGACCGCGACGTGATTGTCGGTGGCGACTTCGGCGATACGATTACCATGGGCGACGGCGACGATGTGGCCCTTGGCGACAATGCCTCGTTGATCCTCGAACACAACAACCCTGTGGGCGTGTTCGCCCCCAGCGTGGAAATCATGCTGGAACAGCATACGGTGACGACCTCGACGCCTGAGGTGTTCCTGGGCAACAACGATACCGATGCCGGGGATATCCAAGACAAGCTCGAGAACGGGGGAGTGCCGGGTGTCACCCCGGAAACATCTGCGAATGGGGATACCGATTTTTACGCGGATGTCACGAACAAGGATTGGGTCCTGCAGCAGGAGGCGACCCCTGGCAAGATTTCACGCATTGTGGACGTTTCCAGTGCGCAGGTGATTACCTTTGCCGAGGGCGAGACGATGTTGCTGGTAAGCGACACCTGGCCCGGCAACCAGTGGTGGCACCCGAATATCGTGATGGTCGCCGACGGTCAGGGCCATAGCGTTCCCGCTCTCGAGTGGGAATGGGACGTGAACGGCACTACCATGACGGCTACCACGCAGCCGGGTTACTATTTCACCGTGGATATACCCGACACCCCGAACGGAGACAACCGCTACGAAATCCGCGTGACCGCACTCACCGCAGGCACCGCCGTGATTTCTATCGGGGCCTAAGAAGTGATACAGGACCGCCAGCGCAAGATTTTCCACGAATCGTGGTACCGTCTCGCGGGGAGCCGTATAGCTCTCCGTTCGAGCGTCCGTATTCACCGCCAGATATATCGGGGCGTCTTGTGGTATGTGCTCTACGAGCCGTTCACGAACCAGTATTTCCGCCTGCCGCAGGGGGCCTATTCCTTTGTTTCTCGACTTTCCGTGAGTAGGACCGTGGGCGAGATTTGGAACAGCATGCTGGAAAGCGGCGAGGGCGACATCCCCGGCCAGGGCGAAGTCATCGAGATGCTTGCGCAGCTTTACCAGGCCAATATGCTGCTTTATGACGGCGTGGAAGATGGCACGAAACTTTTCGACCGCGACAAGAAAAAGACCCGCAAGAAGGTCAAGTCCACCTTGCTGAACATCTTTTTCCTGCGAATACCGGTATTCGACCCCGACCCGCTCCTGAACCGTTTACGGTGGCTGATCCGCATCCTGCTCAGTACGCCGATGATGCTGGTGTGGCTTGCGACGGTCATTGTCGCCGTCAAGTACGGTGTCGAGAACTTCGACGCACTCAAGGACCAGAGCGCGGGGTTCCTGGCTCCGTCGAACATTGGGTGGGTGTACGTGTGTACCGTGTTCGTGAAGCTGTTCCACGAGTTCGGGCATGCGAGCGTCGTCAAGAAATATGGCGGCGAGGTCCATACGCTGGGCGTGATGTTCATGCTCCTTGCGCCGCTGCCGTATGTGGATGCCACGGCGAGCTGGTCTTTCCGCAAGAAGCGGCACCGCGCCTTTGTGGGGGCCGCGGGAATGCTCTTCGAGTTCTTTATAGCCTCGGTGGCGCTTATCCTGTGGGCGAACCTGGGCGGTGGCACGGCCCGTGCGCTCTGCTACAACGTGTTCATCATCTGCTCGGTCTCTACGGTGCTGTTCAATGTGAACCCGCTCATGCGCTTTGACGGCTACTACATATTGACCGACCTGCTGGACATGCCGAACCTGCAACAGCATTCCGTACGGCACCTGCAGTACCTTCTGGAACGATATGCCTTCCGTAAGCGCGACGCGGAACCGGTCGCCTTCAGGGCGAGCGAGAAGGTGATATACACGGTTTACGGGATATCCAGCGCTGTCTACAGGTTTTTCCTTTTTGCGGGGTTCATCGTCGCCATATCGGCGCATTACCTGATACTTTCGTTTGTCATGGGAGTGCTCCTTTGCCTTACCATGGTGGTTATTCCGGTAGGCAAGTTTTTCAGGTATGTTTTCTGGGGGCAGGGGCTTTCGCAAGTCCGCAACCGGGCCTCCGCCCTTACGGTAGCCTTTTTTGCCCTGCTGTTTGCGGCGCTGTTCTACTTGCCCGTTCCCGATACGTTTACGGCCCCGGGCGTACTGGAAGCCCGCCATTACGAGAACACCATAGCAAACGAGGGCGGCTTTGCTACCAGGCTATACCGCGAAAGCTACAGTGCGGTAAGGAAGGGCGACACGCTCGTGCTCCTGGAGAATCTGGAAATCAAGTATGCCGCCGAGGCCAAGCGCTCCGAAATACAGGAAGCGCGGCAGATGTACTACCGTGCACTGAACGAGGCCCCCGAGGACATGCACCCGCTCGAAAAGCGGCTTTCGGTATTGAAGCAGGAACTCGAGGAACTCGAAAAGAGCGAGAGCGAACTTGCACTTGTCGCGGGGATGGACGGTATCTGGAGTGCGCCCGGCATCGAGGACTATCAGGGGCGCTGGGTAGGCAAGGGTGATTCGCTGGGCATCTTGCTGGATACGACCGCGTTCGATTTTTTGGCAGTGGTAAACCAGGAAGATGGCGCAAGGTTGTTTACGGACAAGCCCGTTCGCGCGTCGGTGCGCTTGCATGGCGATGTATTTAAGGAATTGAAGGTTGTCTCTGCCATGGCTATCCCCAGTGCGCAAGATCGCTTGCCCTCGAATGCGCTGGGTTGGCTCGGGGGTGGGGAAGTCGAGACGAAGAGCGACGGGTATTCGGAACAGACGGCGGAACCCGTTTACCTTGTAAGGGCCGAGATGCCCGATTCGATGGATGTTCGCCGTCTGCACGGAAGGACGGGCAAGATTCGTATTCAGCTTGGCTATGCTCCCTTGGCCGTCCAGGGGATACGCAAGGTACGGCAGGCGTTGCAAAAGTATTATAAGATGTGATGGACTTGACTGGCGACTACAGGCTTACTTCGTTGAAACGCGTGGAGAAGATTCCCGTGGGTATCGACGCCTTTGTTTTCAGGCTTGTCGGACGCTTCAGGAGCCGCCGTTCCGTTATCTGGCATATTCTGCGGACCGCTCGGAAAATAGACAGCCTTGGCCGTAGCCTTTCGGACCAGTCTGACGCCGAGCTGAAAGGGAGGATAGAAGGGCTTGCCGCCCTGCTCAAGCGTCCTGTCAAGGACTCGACCCTTTGCGAGGCATTCGCGTTGATGCAGGAGGCCGCTTTCCGGACGATGGGGTATAGGCCCTATGTGGAGCAGATTGCGGGAGCCCTTTGCCTTTATCGTGGCTATATCGCCGAGATGTCCACCGGCGAGGGCAAGACGATTACCGCCGCCATGTGTGCAGCGGTGCGCGGCTTGTCGGGTATGCCGTGCCATGTGATAACCGCCAATGACTACCTGGCAAGCCGCGACGCGCAGATAATGAAGCCGCTGTTTGACTATTGTGGCCTTACCGTGGGAGCCGTGACCGGTGCGATGAAGCCGGAAGAACGGAGGGCGGGCTATGCCGCCGCGATTACCTACTCTACGGCGAAGGAAGTGCTGGCCGACTTCTTGCGCGACCGTATCGCCATGGGGAAGATGCAGAACTTTTCGAAGCGGCTTCTGGACCGCTTCAGCCTGCAGGGCGGGGAGTTTGGCAGGGGAGTGGTGCAGCGGGGGCTATGCACCGCCATTGTCGATGAGGCGGACAATGTATTGATTGACGAGGCCGTGACGCCGCTGATTATTTCTAGGGAAAACAAGAACGAGGGCTTTAACGAAAGCTGCAGGCAGGCCTATGAGCTTTCGGGTAAGTTGCAGGAAGGAATCGACTTCCTTGTCGATGGCAAGTTGCGCACAATCCATTTCTTGACGGACATGGACGAATGGCTCGAAGGCCCCGCGTCGAGCGGCTTTTCAAAGGCTGCATTCCTGAAGGACCTGATTCGGCAGGCGCTGACGGCGCGGTACCTTTTTGTAGCCGGTCGCCAGTATGTCGTGGAAGAGGGTAAGGTCGTAATCGTGGACGAGTCCACGGGCCGCAAGATGCCCATGCGTTCCTGGAACGGCGGGCTTCACCAGATGATAGAACTGAAGGAAGGGCTGGAACTTTCGGGGCTCAAGGAAACTGAGGCCCGAATGAGTTTCCAGCGATTCTTTAGGCTCTACAAGAATTTCTCGGGCATGACGGGGACCGGTAAGGAGGCCCTTGGTGAATTCTGGACTATTTACGGGTCCCCGGTCCTCTGCGTCCCGAACCATCGTCGCTGTCTTCGCAAGATTTCCATGCTCAGGATTTTCTCTACAAAGGAAAGCAAGCGTGTCGCCATAGTCCGTGAAGTGATGAATGTCCATGCGACGGGCCGCCCCGTGCTTATTGGGACGAAGGATATAGACGAAAGCGAAACGCTGGCCGAAATGATTACGGCTCTCGGGCTTGAATGCCGCGTGATAAACGCCGTGCGTAGCGATGACGAGGCCGCGATTATCGAGCGTGCCGGACGCCTGGGCGCGATAACGGTCGCTACAAACATGGCCGGGCGTGGCACGGATATCAAGATACCGGACAAGGTAAAGAAACTTGGCGGACTGCACGTGATTGCCACGGAATGTAACCCGTCGTCCAGAATCGACCGGCAGTTGTTCGGGCGCGCCGCAAGGCAGGGCGACCCCGGCAGCGCAAGCCACTACGCAAGTTTCGAGGATGATGTGCTGCGCCGGAACCTGCCGGGACCGCTGTGGACCCTTATGCGGCATCTCGGACGGCTCTCTGCGCTCGCCGTGAGGTGGGCGCAGTATTCGGCGGGCAGAAAAGCGATGAAAAGTCGCCTTTCGGTGCAGCGGACAGACACCTGGCTGGAAGATTCTCTCGGCTTCAGTGGGAACGGTGTGTAGGACTGTGCAGAATCTACACATCGCCGTGACACAACTTTTACAAAAAATAATGCAACCCAGACAAAGTTTTTAGTTAGTTTGTATTCAATTACACTTTGTCCTTGATTTTTGTTTTTTCGTCGGAAACGGGCATTTTGGGTGATACGCTTTTGAAATTTTGGCGGTATCTTTGAAGACAAGGGAACGCAAGAGTTCCTGAGACAAAAACCGACAACCTTCAAGAACGAGGATAGAATCATGATGAAGATTCACGCTCTCAACTACAGAACACTCCGCAACGAAGAATTCCTGGGACTCCACAAGTACTTCGTTGAGCAGACTGCAAGCATCACCAGCGAAGAGATTCGCAAGTCCATCGAAGCCTACCGCACCTCTGTAACCGAATACGCTAACCTCATTGAAGTGTCTGTCGACGAATCTGCCGCAAGGGCCGTCAGCCGCCTTGATTCCGAACGCAATGCCGCCTACTCCTCTTGCAGGAACTTTGCGAAGAGCCTCAAGTCGCTTGCCGACAGCGGCGTGGTTGCCACGGGAGAACGTCTCCGCAAGATCTTTGTCGAGAACGCCGACCCCACGAGGCTGAATCAGGACCAGTCCACGGGTACTTTCACGAACCTCATCAATACCCTCAAGGAAATTGGTGATGACAAGTTGAGCGCCTGCGGATTCAAGCCCTGGCTCGAAAACCTCGAAAGCAAGCACAACGAATACCTGACGGCGGTGCAGAACCGCAACAAGGAAATCGCTTCGAAGGTGGCCGACGCCAACAAGGTGTATCGCGAACGCTGCCTCGATGGATTCGGAATCGTGACGACGCTTGCTATCGGCAAGGCCACCCTCGACAAGGACGAAGGCTGCATCCAGTTCATCAACGCCGTGAACAGCCACATCGACCAGAAGAAGGTGCACCTGAAACTTCGCAAGGGAAAAGGGAAGAATACGACGGAATCTCCTGAGACGACCGTGGTAGATTTCCCCACCGAAACGAAGGAAGAGGAAAATGCCGCATAGCTGTAAACGACATAACTTGAATAACATTGCTCCTGCCTGATAAAAAATCAGGCAGGAGTTTTTTGTTTTACAGGGCGTGGCCGAGTAGGCCGTGCCTTGTGTTGCGAGGGGGAGCGGGGGGAAACCCCCGCAGCGTTAGGGATAGTGACCCCTTGGGGACAAGACCCGCGCAGCGGGGCTTGGTTCTGGGAGGTGAGCGGCAAGCGTAAGCGAAGCCGATTGCCCCCAGAATATAGCCCGACCCACACGACAGTGTGGGGAACGCCCAAATAAAGAAGACGTATTACCTGGACATCACCAACTACGGCTGGTTGCCTGAACCGCTGAAGAATGCGATGCTCTGGATCCGCACAAGCGCCCCGACTGACCCTGCGAAGTTCGAAGCCTACAAGGCCTTCGCCCAGTCGATTACGATCTTGCCCGATAGCTTCGTGCCGAAGGCGGCGGGTGCCTCCCAGATGCAGCATATCCAGCTGTTCTGCTTCTGCATCGCCGTGGTCCACCTGAGTATCGCTCACGTGTGGAACGTGTGCGTGCGCATCAAGCGCAAGGACTCCACGTTCATGGCGCAGGTGGGCTGGCTCATCGGCTGCTGGGTGATGTTCTTCCTGGCCTGCCAGATGGTGCTCGGTATCGACATGCCGAAGTTCGTTATCCCGATGTTCATCGTGGAAGCGGTACTCCTGGTGCTCTTTACGGTGCCGCCCAAGAGGCTCAAGCAGGACTTCATCAGCATCCCGATGCTCGTGCTCGACGTGGTGAACAGCTTTACCGACGTGATCAGTTACATCCGTCTGTTTGCCGTGGGCATGTCCGGTGCGGCTATCGCCGAGGCGTTCAACGACATGCTCTCGCCGCTGTTCGGCTCCGCTGTCGGTATCGCCGGTGCGGCCTTCCTGCTGCTCTTTGTGCACGGCCTGAACATCGCGCTTGCGGTCATGGGCGTCGCGGTCCACGCCGTACGTCTTAACACACTCGAATTTTCAAATGGACTTGGCCAGGAATGGAGCGGATTTGCGTTCGCGCCCTTCGCCAAGCAGAAAAATTAAACCAAGGGATGATTCCCGCTACTTAATGAGGAAAAAACAATGGAACCGAATACAATGGTTACTCTCGCTAAAATGGGTGCTGCTGCCGCTCTCGGCATTTCGGCAATGGGCTCCGCCCTTGGTTGCGGAACGGCTGGTATGTCCGCCATCACCATGTGGAAGAAGGCTTATGCCCAGGGCAAGTGCGCTCTCTTCACCTTGCTGGTGTTCGTGGGCGCCCCGATTTCCCAGACGATTTACGGCATGCTGCTCATGAACTTCATCCTGAGCAAGGCTGCTGAATCCGGCTTTACCAACTGGGGCGGCTGCCTCGGCGCCGGTATCTTCGGCGGGCTTGGCATGATGGCTTCTGCCTGGTACCAGGGCAAGTCCGCGGCCGTGGCTTGCGACGCCCTCGGTGAAACCGGCAAGGGCATGGTGAACTACCTGATGGTGCTCGGTATCGTGGAAACCGTGGCCCTGTTCGTTCTCGTGTTCTCCATGATGGTGCTTTAATCCAGCGAGGTAACACGTATGGATCAAGCTCAACTTTTAACGCTCGCGAAACTCGGCGCGGTGGCGGCCCTGGGCCTTGCCGCGGTGGGTTCTGCGCTGGGCTGCGGGACTGCCGGCATGGCGGCCATCGGGGCCTGGAAGAAGGCGTATCTCAAGGGTAAGAACGCGCTGTTTACGCTGCTCATCTTCGTGGGGGCACCCATTGCGCAGACAATCTACGGCATGTTGCTGATGATGTACATCCTGAACAAGTCCCAGGCGGCTCCGGCCAACTGGGCTGCATACCTGGGTGTGGGCATCTTCGGTGGCATCGGCATGATGGCATCTGCCTGGTACGTGGGCAAGTCCGCTGCGGACGCCTGCAACGCCCTCGGCGAAACCGGCAAGGGCCTGGTGAACTACCTGATGGTCTTGGGCGTCGGCGAAACCGTCGCGCTGTTTGTCATGGTGTTCTCCATGATGCTGGTGTCGTAGGACAAAGTGTCATCCTGAGCGAAGCGCCGTGAGGCGTGGAGTCGAAGGATTTCCTATACAAAAGACGAGTGATGTTCAATCACCCGTCTTTTGTGTCTTCATTGAAAAAAATTTAATGGTCTATAAGGTATTCGCAATCTGGAAGTAATACAGAAACACTTTCATTTACGGGATCTTTTCTGATGCATTTCGACACATCTTTATTTTGTATCTCTTATCGCAACAATATAAAACAATTAATTATATTGAGTACCTAGAATGAAAAAAATAACTGTCTTGTTGCTTGTTCTTTTGATTGCTGCCGTGGCATCGGCGGCTGTTAAGAAAAAACGGTTTGACATTAATGAATCCAATAATGTTCCCGTTGTTGATACTCTAGTCGTTTCAAGCGATACGACCTTAAAAAAAGCTTCTGAAAATAATCCCACCGTATCCGTTACCAATGTTGGAAAACATACACAAAAAAAAGAGTTCTCTTTCTATGGGACTATCGCCAGCGCGCAAAAGCACCTTCGAGAGAAATTGACCGTTGCTATCACGGCAATGAAAAATGGAAATTGGGGCGCAATATGGAAGTTTCTACTCATTTGTTTAATTTACGGAATGCTCCACGCGCTTGGCCCTGGACACGGAAAGTCCATAGTAGTGGGTTATTTTATTGCTAGGCGGGGTAGATGGCGTCAAGGTGTTGCCCTCGGAGCCGGAATCACAATAACTCACACGATGAGCGCGGTTCTTTTATTGCTTGCTTTATATGCGGTATTCAAG
>Ga0310691_10002304_pt1 | contig 25816 bp, 23 predicted proteins | sample 176DNAGHGlowgp2_FD_203887 | JGI IMG/M metagenome (GOLD analysis project Ga0310691, IMG submission 203887) | Sheep rumen microbial communities from Palmerston North, Manawatu-Wanganui, New Zealand - 1766 DNA GHGlow gp2 (v2) (version 2) | ecosystem: Host-associated > Mammals > Digestive system >...
GGGGTGTGGGGGGCGGCCCCCCCATTTTGAATCCGTCGGAGACACTTTATCGACAGACTGAATTCGGATCAGATATTCATGACCTGATGAATCTGACCGCCGCCCTGTCTCTTGGCGTTGCGGAGCGCATTGTCCAGCTTTACGAGCAGCGAGTTGACATTGAGGCAGTCACCCGCAACATAGTGATAGGTACTTGCAGAAACCGAAAGCTGCACCGTCAGATTGAACACGGTAAACGGAGCAGACATACACGCAGCAATCCGCTCAACGTACAGCAGCGCCTGAGAATCGGAGATATCGCGGTTAAACACGGCACAGAACTCATTGCCCGTAATGCTGTAAAGCTCTGCAACCTGTCCGAAGTCGCTCTTCAGACGCTCTGCGACCTGTGCGAGATATTCGTCGCCGAAATCGTAACCGTACATATCGTTGATGCTGCGGAAATTGTCCATGTCGAAGACTGCGATATTGAACTGCTCCTCGGCAAGTCTTTCCGAGAGATCCCGGTCAAGTGCATAGCGGTTCTTCATACCGGTCAGGATATTGGTGACTGCGATGTCCTCCATCTTCTCGCGGGAGCGCATGAGCTTCGAGGATGCCTCGGCGAACTGTGCGTTCTTGCGGTCGATTTCCGCGTTTGCGCGTTTGGTATAGCGGGCAATCAGGTAAAGCGTCACTTCACCGGCAACGAGAATCAGGAACATAACGATGAGCACAAGATACAGCGCACGGATTGTCAGGGCGCCGCGCTTTCCGGCGGCGGCACCGCCGATCGAAATTGAGGCAACCATCATCTGCGAGGCAGCGTTCTGAAGCGGTTCAATTTCCTGCTGATAGATATCCGGAATCTGTGCCTTGAATATTGCGAGCTCCTGTGCAGCCTGCTGCTTCTCAAGCGGTGTTGTGGATTCGCTGCGCAGCGGTTCCATCAGCTTATACAGCTTGTCCTGATAGTCATACATTTTCTGGTGATATGCGTTCACATATGCACGCGCATGGCGGAATCGCTTCAGTGCGTTTTCATCATGGCTTTCCATTTTTTCGTATTGATCCAGCTCATAGTCGATTGTCTGGAAGTGTGCGTGAATCTCATTGATGTTCGCGATGATCGCGCTGAGGTCATTTTCGCTTTTCGCACCGACGTCGCCGACAACGCGGAGCACCGCTTCGTTTGCCGCCATCAGTCTGCCGTTTGCGGTATTGATGTGGCTCATTTCCTCAGAGGTTCTGGTAAAGGTATCACTGGTTCCGCGATAGGTTGCGTAGACCATGATCATATTCAGAATCGAAATGATCGCAAGCGCGATGCCGGCAATTCTGAATGCACGGCCGCTGTAACTGGATTTCTTTTCTTTTGCCATTTTTACCGCACCTCCCTTACTTCTTCGTATAACCGATCGGGTCACGGATCAGCTTGACCTCATCGCTTCCGAGGTTATCTGATGTCACATAGAATGCACCGGTATCCACAACCTTCTGCACACTCGGCTCGCGGAGCTTGCCGTCTTTCATTGTATTTTCTTCTTTGTTCTCGCGGATCTCTTCAAGCTCCGAGATATAGCTGCCCGCATAGAACACGCCGAAATAGCCGATGTTATAGGGGTTCAGCAGCATGGTTGCAGTCAGAACTTTCTGATTCATATACTGTTCAAGCGCGTCATTCATATGGTATCCGATGACCATGACCTTTCCTGCTTTTCCGGCATCGGAAACGGCCTTGCAGACGCCGAGGGTTGTCGTCTCGTCCGTTGCATAAAGTACCTTGACTTCCGGATGCTTTTCGAGCACGTTCTTTGTAACGGTCTCTGCATCCTTGCTGTTCTCTCCGGCATTATTCTGCGCGACGCCCGTGCCGTCCGTATACAGCGTGTCAAAGACAAAATCCGTACTGTTGATCGCCTGAATCTGCATTTCAAGCACACTGGGACCCGTACCCTGACCGTTCGGAGCGCCGCCCTGACCGTTCGGAGCGCCGCCCTGACCGTTCTGTGCATTGCCCTGACCGTTCTGTGCATCACCCTGACCGTTCTGTGCATCACCCTGTCCGTTCTGTGCATCACCCTGACCGTTCGGAGCGCCGCCCTGACCGTTCTGTGCATCACCCTGACCGTTCGGAGCACCGCCCTGACCGTTCGGGGCACCGCCCTGACCGTTCGGAGCGCCGCCCATTGCAGCCTGCTGTAAGTCGCGGATTCGCAGTGCCTTGACCTGTTCGTTCAGCGCCGTGGTAAAACTCTCTGCACGCGATGCTGCGGAATCCGATATTTCGGAATGGCAGATGACAACAGCCTTTGCATTGGCCTCTGCACCTGCAAGATATGCTGCTGCATTTCTGCCGGCAGTCGCACCCGCGGATTCATAGTTTGTACCGATGTACGCTCTGCGCTCAGTGAAATCGGTCGAGGCAGGAACCTGCGGAACGGTGACATCCGCATCAAGCGTAAAGATCTGGATATCCGAATTGGCGGCAGCCTTCAGCGAACGGAGCAGATCACTGTTTGTTCCGCTGTTTGCGGCGATGCAGATTGCGTTTGCACCGTCGTTCTTTGCCTGTTTGACAAGCTCCTGCTGCTCGGCAATCTGTGTGATATTCTGTGTATTGTAGTACATCAGCTCATATCCGAGCTCATCGGCAGCATCCTGCGCACCTGTTTTGACATCCGTCCAGAACTGGCTTTCCGCCTGCGCAATGACCGCGATTTTGTAGCGCTTTCCGCCTTTTCCTTTCGGCGCGCCGCATCCGAACAGGGACACTGTTCCGAGTGCTGCCGCAAGCAGGGAGGCTGCAAGCCGCATTCGTTTTCCGGTTCTCATTTGCAAACTTCCTCCGTACAAAAATAAAATAAATGAACCAATTAGAGCGGACACTGCTCCTCTCAGCTTCATCTTGTTATAATGATACCATAAAACCTGCCAAATTGCAAGGGGCGGATTTCTTTGCAGTTGCCAATTTTTTTCTGCCGTTTTTGTGCAGTATGCACATCGCGGGAGCCGTTTCATCGCCGTTTCGCCGCGGAAAGCAAATCTCTGCAAAAATCCAGTGAAATGGAAAACCACGAATTTGCGCGATTTTCTGCTTCCGGATTCCGGCGGAAAAACTGCTGTGTCCGATTTTTGCTTTCCGGATGAAAACTTGACAATACACAAAAAACATGATATAATGCGTAATAAGGTGTACCCGTATGCTGTTTTGACGGGGCTGCACCCAGAATGAACGCAGGAGAATTATACTATGCAGTGTGAGAAATGCCATGCAGAGCTTCAGCCGAACAGCATTTCCTGTCCGGCGTGCGGAGCTCCTGTTGTACAGAACATCGAAGGATTTGAGAACACTCCGCAGATTCAGAGTCAGCTCAAATCCATGATTAAGGAACACAAGGACTCTCTTTTTATCGAATACAACGGCAGTCTGATGTTTGACAACAAACGCTTTACTGCCCTCCTGAATGACTATATCCCGGATTACGATAAGGAATGCAAACTCCTTCGCAGCATGATCGACTCGAACCTGATCGGCATTCTGCTCTCTGAACAGCAGAATCACGAAATGGCGGTCACAAAGGCGAAAAGCATCATGCTCGGCGAAAAATTCCTTTCCGAGAATGCCGCGGAGTTTGTTCTCGCCTGCCTGACCTATATGCTCGGCTGGCCCTACAATTCCCCGATGCGCGTCAAGGATGCATCCGAGATCGAAAAAGAACGGGAAGAACACGCGGAACGGCGCCGTGCCGTCAGAGTCGATGACGACATCTTCAGCCGCGCCGCTGCCTCGAAATACCGCATCCTTGCCCGGAATATCAAAATCCCGGAGGGATGCACCAAAATCGAGGACTTCTGCTTTGACGGCTTCGGCAATATCCGGACCGTGCAGCTCCCTTCCACGCTGCTTGCAATCGGTGAGTATGCCTTCTCGAACTGCAAGCATCTGCGTATGATCGAGCTGCCGGATTCGCTGCGCCTCATCGGACAGGCTGCGTTTACACAATGTGAAAAGCTCGCCGGAATCAAGCTCCCGAAGGGAATTCTTGAAATTGCCGACAGCACCTTTGCATTCTGCACCAGCCTCGAAATCGTCGAGATTCCCGAGACGGTCAGCAGCATCGGCGAGCAGGCATTTGCAGGCTGCGAAAAGCTGCGGAAGCTCACTCTCCCGCAGAGCGTCAAGTTCATCGACAAAAATGCCTTCGCATACTGCCCGCGCCTGACGATCCGCTGTATCGAAAATTCCTATGTCTTCAAATACTGCCTGAACAACGCGATTCCGTGGGAGACCTATACCGCGTAATCCTTGGATAAGCAGCTTTATCATATTTGTCTGACATTGTCTTTACTTCATTTTAAGGGGAGGAATCAAGCGCATGATTGAGCTTTCCATCGGTCAGGAAGTCGAAATGGAATACGGCGGAAAGGCGCAGGTACTCAGCGTCATCGGAAGCGGCGGTCAGGGTACCGTCTATCTGGTTCGGTATAACGGAATGAAATGGGCGCTGAAATGGTACGATGTGGATAAGATCCGCAACCCCAAGGCGTTCCGCAAAAATATTCAGAATAATATCAGCGACGGCCCGCCGAGCAATAAGTTCCTGTGGCCGAAGTATCTGACAAAGGAAAATGCCGACGGCACCTTCGGCTACCTCATGGAGCTGAAGCCCGAGAGCTTCGATTCCTTCGTCGATATCCTCAATACCTATAAGCTGACGGTCGATCCGTTCACCGGCAGATCTTCCAAAAAGCCGGTGCGGTTTTCAAGCCTCTATGCAATGGTCACTGCCGTCATCAATATCGTCAATGCCTTCCGGCAGCTCCACCGCGCCGGAAAGAGCTATCAGGACCTGAACGACGGCGGCTTCTTCATCAATGTCGATACCGGCGCCGTGCTCGTCTGCGACTGCGATAATATCGCGCCGGACGGCAATAACTTCGGCATCGGCGGAAAGCCCGGCTATATGGCGCCGGAGGTTGTCCGCGGCGTCGCAAAGCCGAATGTTCAGACCGATAAATATTCGCTTGCCGTCGTGCTCTTTAAGCTCCTGTTCCGGGGCGACCCGATGGAGGGCGAAAAGGTCGTGAAGGATGTCTGCCTGACCGAATCCTCAGAACTCAAGCATTACGGTCAGAATGCCGTCTTTGTCTATGACCCCGAGGACAGCAGCAACCGCCCTGTCCGCGGTATCCACGACAATGTCATCAAATTCTGGCGCATCTATCCCGATTATATTAAGGAAGCGTTCGTCCGCTCCTTTACCGCAGGTATCATGGAGCCGACAAAGCGCATCATCGAAAATGAGTGGCAGAAGCTCTTTATCCGCCTCCGCTCCGAGATCATTCAGTGCGGCTGCGGCAGAACGAATTTCTGCTCAATGTTCGAGCGCCCCGATATCAAAACCTTTAAGTGCCCAAAGTGCGGCTCACTCTTCGGCAGCCTGAAATTCAGCAACCGCAATTACCGCACGCCGCTCTATCTCGGCAGCGTGTTCTATGCCTGCGAGATTGACCCGGATTCCGAGGACTTCCAGACCGTCGCCGGCGAGCTCGTCGAGAACCGCTTAAAGCCCGGCGTCCTCGGATTCAAGAATACATCCGAGCTGACATGGCGCGCAAAAATGCCGAACGGAGATTTTTATGAAATTCCGCCCGGAAAGGGCTTCCCTGTCTGGCAGGGACTGCAAATTGATTTCGGCAAGGTGCAGGCTACGCTCTGACGCCTCCGCCGAACCTCATATCATGAAAGGGAGTATCAACTATGAGTAAGAATAAAAAGCCCGCAGCACCGAATGCAGCAGGCATCCCGGCTGCGGCGGCAGGTGCCGCGGAGGATATCAAAAAGGCAGCACAGTCTCAGTTTGAGGTTGCCGACGATCTGCTCGACTTTGAAGAGGATGACCCGCTGAGCGCGACCAGTGTCTCGAAAAAAAGTCTTGTCATCTTCTTCCTGATCGACACATCCGGCAGTATGAAGGGCAAGAAAATGGGTGAGCTCAATACTGTTATGGAAGAGCTGATCCCTGAGATCCGCAGAGTCGGCGAAGCGGATACCGAGGTCAAGATCGCAGTTCTCACCTTCGGTACGCAGGTTCGCTGGATGTATTCCGAGCCGATCCCGATTGAGGACTTTGAATGGGCGCGTCTGCGTGCAGACGGTGTCACCAGCATGGGTGAGGCATTCAAGGAGCTCTCTGCCAGAATGTCCCGCAACAGCTTCCTCAATTCCCCGTCGCTCTCCTTTGCGCCGGTCATTTTCCTGATGACAGACGGCTATCCCTCCGACGACTACAAGCCCGCGCTTGCGGAATTGCAGCAGAACAGCTGGTATAAGTTCGGCCTGAAGGCTGCGCTCGGCATCGGCAATGAAGCAAATGACGATATGCTGGCGGAATTTACCGGAACACCGGATACCGTCGTGCATGCCTATTCCGGCAGTCAGCTCGCACAGATGATTAAGATTATTGCCGTTACCTCCGCACAGATCGGCAGTAAGTCTATGACGCTCTCCGATGACACCAACCATGAGCTGACCTCTGAGGAGGTTCGCGCTGCAAAGCAGAAGCTGCTCGGTCAGCAGATTCAGGATTCGATGACCAACCTCGGCGATGCGGACGCAGTGTCCTTCGATACCGGATGGTAATCAAATCCGGCTTATCATTATCATGCAGAAGGAGGACTGATTGCGATGTTCGGCGGGTTCAGCAATTCCGTGAGAGGTGCAAGCCATGAAGCAAGCGGACTTGTCTGTCAGGATCACTCAGCATACGAAGTTCACGAAAACTATGCAATCGCCGTCATAGCGGACGGACACGGCAGTAAAAAATATTTCAGAAGTCACCTGGGCTCAGAATTTGCTGCGAAAGCCGCGCTGGAAACCGTACAGCGGTTCTATGCGGATCCGGAAAAGTTTGAACAGAATTTCCCGGCGCATCACAAGCTGATTCTCAAAAATATCGAAAAGCAAATCATCGTCAACTGGAATGCCCGCGTCAAGCAGCATCTGGAGGCGAATCCCGTCCGCCCGGACGAGATGAAAAAATTTACGACAGAAGAATTCCGGGCAATCCAGCCCGAATCCTATTACGGCACAACCCTCGTCGTCGCAGTTGCAACAAAAAAATGCACATTCGGTGTGCAGATCGGCGACGGAAGCCTCGTCGCGATTTTCGATGACGGCATACCGGTCATGCCGATGAACTACGATGAATCGGCGCCGGCGAATATGACGGCTTCTATGTGCAACAGCAATGCAGCTTCCATGTTCAACAGCTTCTATGTCCCCGATAAAAAGCTGATGGCGATTTATACCTCGTCTGACGGACTTTTTACATCCTTCAGCAATGAGGACGATTTTCTGGAGTATCACCAGATTATTACCAGCCAGCTCAGCAATATTGAGACCTTTGAAAGCGCTGTGCGGAAGAATATGGAGAAGCGCTCCCATTTCGGTACCGAGGACGATATCTCCCTTGCCTGTGTCTATGATACAGAGCTGATCCGGAACAGCGGAGAGATGCTGAAGCAGAAGATCGCCGAGAATAAGGCATCGGCGGCAGAGCGGAAAAAGAAACGCCTTGCAGCTCTGAAAAACGACTTCTCCGATAAGGTCGAAAAAGCCTGAAATAAGATAGAAAGGGATTGGTTCATATGGAAATCACCAAACTGTTCAGCACTGCAAAGGATTATGCCGAGCAGGTCCGGCAGGCTTTTCCGGGTGTTACCAGCATTCCGGATGCACAGATCACCTTAATCGTCATAGGCGATGATGAAATCATCACCGGCTACACCGCAGTGACGGTCGTGGACGGCATCGCAGAGACGATCAGCTCTGAGATTCAGGCGCTGAACGCCCTGACACCCGACATGGAAGCAAAGCAGATGCTCACGCTGCTCATCAGCAACGGCAATGCAGTCCGCCCCGAGGAGGAGATCATCGGGAAGCTGTCCGCAATCAGAGCAGAAAATGCATCCTGCGAGATCGTTCTCTCTCCGACACGCTCTGTCCCGGCGGATCAGGTTCAGTCCGGCGAGCTGCCCCCGGAGGACGATTTCCTCAGCGGCTTTGACGATGCCGTCAGCGCAGCACCCTTTGACAGCGGACTCGGTGCGCCTGCCGAATTTGCAAGGGGCTTTGATGTAGACGAAAGCAATCCTTTTTATGAAGCACCGGCAGAGGATCTTCCGGTCGCGCAGACCATTGATCCGGAACCGGAGCCTGAGCAGATCCCTCCGCCTCCGCAGTTCCGGCAGCCGGGCGGCTATCCGCAGCAGGGTTATCCGCAGCAGGGTTATCCGCAGGGCGGCTATCCGCAGCAGGGTTATCCGCAGCAGGGTTATCCGCAGCCGGGCTATCCGCAGCAGGGCGGTTATCCGCAGCAGGGCTATCCCCAGCCGGGCTATCCGCAGCAGGGTTACCCGCAGCAGGGCGGTTATCCGCAGCAGGGTTATCCGCAGCAGGGCGGCTATGCACAGCACGGCGGTTACCCCCAGCAGGGCGGCTATCCGCAGCAGTCCGTTCCTTATCAGAATCCGCAGATCGCAGCGCCGTATCCGCAGAGTCAAGGTGTCACCTCGCGTCCGATTCATTCTGCGGGACTGCCTGTGCAGAGCCTCTATCAGCAGCAGTCGAGTCTGGTTGTTTCGCAGAATGTCAGCGCCGGAAACGGCAGCGCGTATAAGAACCGTCTCGCGAGCTTCCTGAATGACGAGGAAGCCGCAGCAGCCGTCGCTGCTGAGGAAGAGGAGATCGGACTGAGCAAAGAGGAGATGCTCCGCAAGGCGAAGGAGCGCAAAAAGGTCGCGAAAAATAACTTTGGATTCCGCAAGGGATAATCTCATATACACACAGCCCGAAAGCGATTGCATACCGCTTTCGGGCTGCTGCTTTTTATCGGTATCAGATAGTCCCGCCGGGGATATATAGAACAATAGCTCCCACGCGAAACCGCATGGGAGCTATTACAGGTGCCGGTACTGCCGGCTGGTCTGAGTGACCCGACTTGAACGGGCGGCCTCTACCACCCCAAGGTAGCGCGCTACCAACTGCGCCACACCCAGACAACAGGTTTATTATAACACAAATGCAGGCATTTGTCAAGACCTGTTGCTTAAAATTTGCATTTTGTCACGGGATCAGGCGTTTTAATTCGGAGAGATCCGCTGCCGAGAGCTTGCCGTCTCCGGTCAGCTCAGCCGCCTGCGGGTCGGTGAGTGTGCCGCTCGTCAGCAGCCATTGCTGAAGCATCTTCGCATCCGCCGCATTCACTGCGCCGTCAGCATTGACATCACCGCGCAGAAAAGCGGTGTCACCTGTTTTCAGGAAGCGCCACGACCGCAGTGTCATGCCGGGCTCAGAGAACACGAAACAGAGATCATGTGTTCCGCCGACTGCGGCAATCTCATCGCTGAAAATCACGCTGCTGCTCTGATTTTTGAAGCTGACCGATGTCAGGAGATCGCCGTCCGGACGATCAAGCCGAACCTCAAGCGTTCCGCTGCCGGAAACCTCTGCGAGAAACCGGAGCTTCTCATTCAGAATCGGTGCATTTGCCGCCGCAGCCGCAGTCTGTGATGCGAAAAACTCAATTGCATCGTCCGCTTTGACATACCGGAACGCGGTGCCGTCGCCCTGATACACGTTGTCGCCGTCTGAAAAACCGTTCCAGATATTGCGCAGCCCGTCTGCCCACTCACGGGTATTGGTCAGCTCCGCGGAAAGATCGACAGAAAAAGCGCCGTTGACCGTGATGCTGTCGATTGTAAATGTGATCGGCGTGTCATTTTCAGCGCGGAAATAGCCCATGTTCATGAGACCCTTTGCACCGTGCAGATCGCAGGAAATATCGTACTGCTCCGCGCCGGTCACCTGCACAGCGCCGGCGCAGTCGGTGCCGTCATTTGCGGCGGGGTACATTGTAACGGTGGTCGGTGCGGCGACATCCCTGACCGTGATGTGATACACCAGCGAATTGAGATCGGTCTGCACCATTTCGCCGTCATCGGCAGAGCCGGCAGATTCACCCTTTGTGAATTCGGCGCCCCGGACACTGATCCAGGAGCCGGATTTTTTGCTGTTCACCGCAGGAATATACGGATCGGAGAGGTCGTAGGTCACCTCCGCTGTGCCGTTCAGCTCTGCTGCGAGATTTGTTTCAAACGGGTTCACCGGCTCGATGATCTTCGCGCCGCGGTGCGTACCGCCGATCTTTTGGATCGTTACGGCGGACTCATCCACTGTGATCGGATCGGCTGCCATGCTGCGGTAGCTGCCGGAGATGCCCATGCCGTGCTTCAGTTCGAGCGTGTGATAGAATATGTACCATTGATCCCGAAAACGATGCAGATGCGTGTGATTATTGGAATAATCGAAGCCGGCTGCACCGGGATTGACGAAGTATTCTCCGCCCATTTTCCAGCTCTCAGGATCCAGCGGTGTTTTCGAGGTCATGTAAACCATGCCGCAGCCGCCGGGCGCAGGGCAGTCATAATCCCACTGTGCCGCATGGTCGCTCCAGTCGGAGCAGTAGGTGTAGACATAGGTGCCGTTGATGTAATTGAGCTCGCTTGCTTCAAACTGGTACGGCGCCGGAATCTCCGCGAAATCGCTTACGAACGAGAGCATATCGTCGCCGAGCTTCACGATGCGCGCCGCGCCGGGCATATAATCCGTTCTGTTCGATGCCTTGCCTGCGCCGAATGCCAGCCAGCCGACGCCGTTTTCGTCGATCACAGCGCCCGGATCAAACGGGTTCGGGCAGTCTTTCAGTCCCGGTGTGCCTGTCGAGATCAGCGGCTTTTTGAGCGGGTCTGTCCAGCCCGTGACCGGGTCGGTCGAAGTGATGACGCCGACGCCGAGCCCGTTGTTTGAGAAATACATATAAAAATGCGTTTTGCCGTCGCTTTCAACGCGGGACACCACGGAGGGCGCCCATGAATTCATGATCCAAGGCGCAATTTCGCCGATGTTGATTTCGCCGTGATAAACCCAGTTTTCCATGTCATCCGTCGAAAAAACCAGCATAGACTTGATTTTTTCGTAAGTGTTATCCTGATCCGGACCTGCGGCAAGGAATTGCGCATGGTCATTGGTGCCGTACAGATACAGCCGCCCGTTATATTCCACTGCCGTCGGATCGGCGCAGAAAAAGTCCGGTGAAATCGGGTTGCTGAAGCGGATATTTTTGTTCTGTCCGGTACTGATCTGATCGCTGCGAATGGTAATCCCTCCTGTCGTTTCCGCCGCACCGGTATCGGTCAGCGGTGTGATGCCTTCATAAACGGCGAATGCGCTTCCGGTCAGGCAGCTCGCCGCAAGTGCCAGCGCCGTGATGCCGGAAAGCATCTTCGTTCGATTCATATTCATTCCCCCTTTATTATGCAATCCGGCACGAAGCCGGTGTGCTTTTGTGTTCATTGTATCACAACGGCAGGATAACCGTTAGAAGAATCCTGCCATATCATTCGTAAAATCCCGCCATGCTTGATTTTTGCGGGATAATCTGATAAAATAAGGAAAAGGGGGCGGAAATATGATTGAATTCCGATACGAAATCTTTACAAAAACGCCGGATTATCCGATTCACTTGCAGTACGGATTTCACGATGCGGATCTCTATCAGCACACGCACGGAGATTTCTTCGAGCTTGTCATTGTGCTGAACGGCGCCGCGCAGCATATTGTCGGGGATGCGTCATATCCGATCGGCAAGGGCGCGGTATTTGTTGTCGGGAACCAGACGCCGCACGGCTTTGCGAGCCCCGAGCATCTGACAATCTGCAACATCATGTTCCGGAAGGATGTCTTCGACACCGCGTTCGATATCCGGCAGCTTGCGGGGTTTCAGGCATTGTTTGTGCTGGAGCCGCATTACGCGCAGAATTATCATTTTCTCTCCCGGCTGCATCTTTCTGCGGGGGCGTTTTCGCAGGCAGAGACGCTGCTGAACGGGATGATGCAGGAATACAGCGGCCGGCTCCCCGGCTGGAAGGATGCCGTTTATGCCGATTTCCGGCGCCTGTGTATCCTGCTTTCGCGCTGCTACCGAACCGATGCGGACACCGCAAATGACTATATTAAGCTGGCGGATGCAGTCGCGCATATCGAGCATCATTTCAATGAGGCGCTGTCGCTGGCGGAGCTCGCGGCAATCTCCGGATACTCCGAGCGGCAGTTTCTCAGGCTGTTCCGGGCGGCGTTTTCCGTGACCCCGAATCAGTATATTGCCGGGCTCCGTGTCAAAAAAGCACAGCAGCTTCTGCACAGTACGGCGCTGTCCGTCGGGGAAATCGCTCTGCAATGCGGCTTTCCCGATCAGAATTATTTTACGAAATTTTTTCGCAGCCGCACCGGACAGACGCCCTCAGCCTTTCGGCGAACCGACCGCAGCAGCGAATAAAACGCAGTGTTTCCGCGATTTCAATGCCCGAAAAGACAGTGCCGCAGCAGCGATGTGCAGCACTGTCTTTTTGTATTTTTCGCTGTGCAAAAATCGCAGATTACAGGAAAACAACCTATCGACGGAGAAATTTGAATCCGCTTTCAGATAATTTTAAAGTTTCGGTGGTATTGTTTAGTCATGCAAGGAAATACGGTGCCCCCTTCACCGGACTTCCGACCTGAACTGATGAGTTTACCAGAAAGGATGAAACCATGAAAAAACAATACAGACGCTGTGCAGCGGTTATCGCTGCGGCAGCCATGACGATTACCGGCGCAGCACAGGTTTTCGCAGCAGTCAGCCATGACGTCAACAGCGACGGCAATACCGATGCAGCCGATGCAGCGACTCTCGCGGCATATCTCCGCGGCGACGACAGCATTGCAGATCCTGCTGCTGCCGATCTGGATACCAACGGCGTGCTGAACGCGGTCGATCTCACGATCCTCAAGCGCCAGATGATGACAGAGACTACCGAGCCGGACGATCCGCCGGCAACCGGTGATTTTTATGTATCGGCTATTACCTATGCAGCCTCTTCCGTAACGCTGTATAATGATAATAACGAAATCGTCGATCCGGCAAATGCCGAGAACGTCACCGTCGAGAACGGCACCTATGTCACAATTACAAAGCCGACGACCGACGGCACGACCGATCACGATATCAGCGTAGACGGAAACTGCGCGAACGGTCAGCTCAAAGTCAATGTTGACAAGACCGCTTATGCGGATGCCGAGGTGGTCATCAATATGCGCGGTCTGACCCTCTCCAACAGCAGCGATTCTCCGGTTTATGTTGCAGCCTGCGGCGGCGAGTGTACCATCTCGGTTAAGAAAGATACCGTCAACACGATTTCTGACGGCAGCAGCTATACCAATGCGGATGACAGCCAGGGTGCGATTTACTCCTGCGATGACCTGAAATTCAAGGGCAAGGGCGAGCTGATCGTCAACGGCAACGCAGCCGACGGCATCGTCTCGAAGGATGACCTCAAAATCTGGAACGGCAATATCACCGTTACCGCTGCCGATGACGGCATCCGCGGCAAGGATTCCGTCCGGATCGGCGACCCGGACGACACGGATTATTCCGCACTGACCGTCAATGTCACCTCGAAGGGCGACGGCATCACCTCAACCAACGATTCCGACTCCGGCAAGGGCTTTGTCCGCATCAACGGCGGCACCGTGAAGGTTACAGCCAAGGAAGGCGACGGCATTCAGGCAGAGCAGTCCGTTGAGATTAACGGCGGCGATCTCAGCATCACGACCTATCAGGGCAGCGCCTACGGCTACAACAACAGCGGCGACGGCAACTCCAACAAGAATTACGACGGCTCCTATAAGGGCATCAAGGCGGTCGGTCTGTACGATTCGACCGGCACAACCTATCAGAGCATGGGCAATATCACCGTCACCGGCGGCACGATTACCGTTGACAGCACCGATGATGCACTCCACTGCGGCGGCGATATGACGCTGACCGGCGGTGTGTTTACGATCAAGAGCGCAGATGACGGATTCCATTCTGACAACAAGCTCACGATCGGCACGGAGAATTCCGGCAAATTCGATGATGTGCAGATTTACATCGGTTATTGCTATGAGGGCATCGAGGGTATCTATATCTACCAGAACAGCGGTACGGTTTATGTGGTCTCCGGCGATGACGGATACAATGCAGCAGGCGGCGCAGACGGCTCCGGCAGCACGAATGACCCGTGGTCGCAGGGCGGCTGGGGCGGTCCCGGCGGCGGTATGAGCAGCTCCTTCGGCGAATTGAATCTCCGCGGCGGTCTGGTTGTCGTCAACTCTGCAAGCGGCGACCACGACGGCATTGATTCCAACGGAAATATTAACATCACCGGCGGCTATTACTTCTGCAACGGCAATGAGGCAATGGACTGCGGCGACGGCGGATACAGCATCAACCAGACAGGCGGCACGGTTGCAAAGATCGGCGGCGGCGGCATGGGCGGCCGTCCGGGTCAGGGCGGCGGCTCCGGCGGAAATACCAATCTCTCCACGGTCTACACCTTCGTCAACAGCTCCGGCGCAGCAATCGCAACATTCAAGTCTGCAAGCTCGACCGTGACGGTTGAATCCAAGGACAATTCCAGTGTGTATTCCGGCGGCAGCGTCTCCGGCGGCACTGAAATCCTCGCAGACTGCCCCTACGGCGTCACCCTCGGCGGTACGCTCTCCGGCGGCTCGAAGATCTGATTGCACTTCGCTTTACGGGTATCCGAGAGGAACCTTTCTATAACAGGATTTGCAAAAATCTTGCAGCAGCGGGTCATGCAGATAACGCATGGCCTGCTGCTGTCCTCTCCCACAAAAAAAACAGTGCCGCGCGGACTGTTCGCGGCACTGTTTTCTGTTTATTCGGCAAATGTGATAAAGCACGGCTTCATGCAGTGATAATACTGCTTGACATTGTCATTGTCGAAATGCTGCTGAAGCGCGTTGTGGAATTCCGTCTTGCTCCGGCTGTCCAGCAGGCAGCGCAGAATTTCCGATGCGGTTTCCGGTGCAATCGCCGGATGCACCAGTGACATGACCGTTTCCAGATCCACCGGAACCGAATCAGTCTTCGGCAGCGGGGCTGCCTGTGCGCCGACGGGCTGCACCTGAATCACCGTTGCTTTTTTGCGCAGGCTGACGGATGCTTTTTTTGCGGTTTTGCCGGATTTTATCTTCTCCGCCTTCTGATTCCGGGGGAGCGGCTTCGGCGCTGCGATTCCGGATCCTGCCGGAACAGCCGCCGCAGTTTTCTGCTTTTTCAGGTTGCCGAGCGCTGCCTTCATAGAGGGTTTGAGCTGTACCTTAACTCCGAAATACTCCTGACAGAACGCAATCGCCGCCTGATAGCCCGCATCCCGGCTGATGATATAATACGCATCTGCCTTATCCTTTGCGATCAGGTAGCCGAGAAATGTGACAAGCTGGAAATCCAGCGCGTTTTTTCCCGAATGCTCCAGACACACCCGCTCCGGCATAATCCCGGAGCTGACCATTTCATCCATGATCTCAAAGGACAGCGTATTGGCGGCATGGCTGTAAAACAGAATGACGCGGTCATCCGGTGCAGCCTGCCCGATTCCGTGGAGTCCTGCCGAATTTACATTTTCATAGTCAATCAGAAAGAGTCGCATACGATTTTGTGAGCGCTGACAGATGCAGGCTCACGCCTCCTTTTCCATTCCGGATGCCGGTTCCGCCTCTGCTTCTGCTTCGTTGCAGGGCGCATCACCCCCGAGCCAGAATGTTACGGCGCGGTTGCAGATCCCGATTTCCGTCTCACAGAAGGCGCCGCCGAATTCGCCGTCCAGCGTCCATTCTACCTCTTCATTCGAGATAAACCGGACATGTTTTGCGCGGAAATATTTGACGTATTTCTTGTCAATTTCCTCGTTGATATCGAGGATCTGCGCAATGATTTTACTGAGCTGAATGACATTGGTAGGTTTCCTTATCAGCATGACCTCAAATTCACCGTCATCAAGGCGGAAGTTTTTGAGCTTCAGCATACCGGCAACCGATGCGGTATTGCTGACCATGCCGAACAGATAATCGTCCTCCACGACATTGCCGTCGAATTCGACCTTCATGTGATACGCGTGGATAGATGGGATCAGGGTCATGGCATGGAGAATATATGCCAGATGGCCGATGACATTTTTGACATTCTGCGGGGTATCGTAAACCGATTCGATAAATGCGCCGAATGCTGCGACATAAAGGAAATTTCTGGAATTGAACAGACCGATATCGCTGTGGAACGGATGTCCCTGCGTGATCTGTCTTGCTGCTTCCTCGATATCTCCCGAAATATGGAGCGACCTGCCGAAATCATTGGTCGATCCGCACGGGATATAACCGACCGGAATCGGGCATCGGCTGTACATCAGTCCCTGCACAACCTCATTGAGCGTTCCGTCGCCGCCCGAGCATACGATCAGATCATATTTTCCGCTCAGGCAGGCATATTCCGCCGCAGCCGTCGCGTCACGCCGTCCCTGCGTCGGGCGAACCGTAACCTCGTAACCGGCGCTTGTGAAGATATTGAGAACCGCCGGCAGCTTGCTGCGCATCGTGCTCTTGCCTGAGTGGAGATTTGTAATAAAGTACATCTTTTTCATCTGTATAATTCCTTTACGTCTTGTTCAGAGACAGTGCCCTGTTTTTCAGGGCGGGGCATCCTGCACTGAAGGGAAGTTTGCAGAAACCTCCCATGCTATCATTATATCAAATTTGCATGAAAAATGCAAGCGTTTTTTGTGAAAAGCCAAAAATTTCGGAAAATTTTGAAAAAGGGCTTTACAAACCGAAAATAATGTGCTATAATAATCAGGTCGAAAGGGAGCAGCGAGCTCCGCGATGAACAGAATATTGGGGTGTCGCCAAGCGGTAAGGCAGCGGACTCTGACTCCGTTATTTCGAGGGTTCAAATCCTTCCACCCCAACCAAATGAAACGCCCGGCAGAATCTGTCGGGCGTTTTTTCTGTATTATGGTCATGACCGGCACAGTGCGCTTTAGGCTGTGCCGGCTTTTGCTTATTTGCTGTGCATTACAGTCGGATTCGGCATTGCCCGAGCGGTCTTTTTTTGCGGCAGCATGACGGCGAGATAGACAGCGCCGCCGCCCGCAATGCTCAGGAGCAGGGCGGTGCGCTGCGGCAGGGGAGCAAGCTGCCGATACAGAAACCCGGCAGCGGCGGCACAGCAGAGCCCTGCGATGCACGCCCGTCCGCAGGCATCCCGCAGGCTGACGGGCAGTCCGGTTCGGCGGCGGAATAAATACAGGCTGCCGAGCAGAATCGTGAGATAGCTGAGCCCGGTCGCGAGCGCGGCGCCCCGGAGCTGCATATGCGGAATCAGAATCAGATTGCCCGCCAGCTTGATGCCTGCGCCGTAAAGCATTGCCGTTACGGCATCGCCCGCGTGCCCAGATGCCTGCATCATGCTGAAAACCGGACAGCTCAGCGCGGTAAAAATCAGCGCGATTCCGAGTATGGAAAGCGGTTGTGCTGCAATCTGAATCTCCGCCTGCCGCGATGGAAATAAAAATTGCAGAATCGGCTCTGCGAGGACAAAAATGCCCATTCCGGCTGGCACGGCAAGGAATGCCGTCCGGCGCAGAACCTCTGCCGCATGACGCTGCATTTCGCCGGAATCTCCGCGCACATAGGCATCTGCAAATGCAGGAAGCACGGCTTTTCCGAGCATATTTGTGACCGATGGCACCAAATTGAACACGGTCACGGCGAGTCCGGCATATGCGCCGTAGCAGAAATTGGCGAGGGCTGCGGCATCTGTCTGTGCATCTGCCGGCGAGATGCCATAAGCGGCGGGACTGCGCAGAATGCCGGCGGTCAGTCCGCGCAGCCCGGTGCAGAGGTCGATCAGCGTCGTGAGATTGGTGACGAGTGAAGCGGCAGCGACCGGCAGAAGCAGCGCGATCAGTTCATGCCGGATGCGGCGGTGCTGTGACGGGTCGGCAGGGGAATGCGCAGGCAGCCGGAGCGTGCGCCGGAAGATAAGCAGTACGGCGGTACCGGCGGCGGTCGAGAGTGTGACACCGAGTACCGCGGCGGCAGCGGCGGCAGCGGCAGGGGAGGTTCCCGCCGGGAAGAACCGAAGCGCTTGTTCCGGCGACCGCAGCACAAGCCCTGCCGCCGTCAGCCCGCAGCAGAGCCTCGCGATGCCCTCGGCAATCTGTGAAACAGCGGTCGGAATCATCTGCTGCCTGCCCTCATACAGCCCGCGCAGCACCGCGCTCATGCAGCAGAACCACACCGCCGGTGCAAACAGCCGCACGGCAGATTCTGCCTGCGGATTGTGCAGCACATACCGGCAGAGCGGTCCGGCGAGTGCCCAAAGCGCCGCGCTTCCGCAGAGCCCGCCGATGCCGAACAGTCTGTATGCGGCACGCGCAATGCCCCGGCATTCTGCAAAATTGCGTTTTGCGAGCGCGGCGGCAGTCAAAGCGGCGACCGCAGTGTTGATCCCGGAAACCGAAAGCGCATAGACCGGCAGAAAAATGCCGTATGCACTGGAATAATAGCCCATTCCCGCGCCGCCGAGCAGAGCAGTCAGCGGGATGCGGAACACTGCCCCGAGCAGCTTTGCAAGAACCGCGGAGAGCATCAGCCACACTGCCCCGCGCAGCACCGTTTGCCGTTTCATTGCATATCTCCCTCCCTGTGCAGGATAATTCAGAATATGCCGGAGCGTGCGCCGATATGTTTCATGTAAATTATGCATAGAAATCGAAATTTTTACCGCTTCGCCCATTGCTTTTTTTTATGAGTTATGATATAATAAAAGGGCACATTTGCCGGAATGCGGTATAAACCGCAGGCAAACGAGTTATTGAGAAAGGATTTCATCATCATGGCAGAAAAGCATAACTTTATCAGAAGAATTCCTGTCAGCAAAACATACCTGACAACGAGATTTCAGGCACTGCACCTTTCCCCGTCGAATTTCACACAGTTCATGACCAAAAGCACGGTTTACGGCGTTGTCGTTGATATGCCGATGGCGGCAAATGTTCTGACGACCCTCGCTTGTTATATCAACGGCGCCGCAAATCTCTATTTCAACAACGGCAAGGATTATTCCGGTGCGGCACAGCGCTATCCGGGCGTTGTGCAGGCTGCACGCGTCTTTGTCGCAAATGCCGCAAATTACATTGAGGGGCTGGAGCCGGTCGAGAATTTCGAGCTTCCGGCAGGCGGCGTGCATTTTGCCTATATCCTTACGACCGGCGGCGTCTATCGCCTTGAGCTGACCTCCTCGTCCGATTCCGGCACCGAGAAGGAGCGCCTGTTCAAGAATCTGTATCACCGTCTCATGAATGAGCTCCGCGGCGCACAGCTCAAAGACCAGGCTGCCGGAATTGATCCGGACGCCGCAATGAAAAAATAAGCGGAGGAGGAATTTGCAGTATGGAGCAAGCTGCTGAAAAGAAGAAGCGGATTTTCAGTGCGATTCAGCCGACCGGCGTATTTACGCTCGGCAATTATATCGGCGCGGTTCGCAACTGGGACAAGCTTCAGGAGGAATTCGAGTGCATTTACGCGATTGCAGACCTGCACGCAATCACCGTCGCGCAGGAGCCTGCGGCACTGCGGCAGAATACAATGCGCGCCTTTGCGCTGATGCTCGCCTGCGGCATGGACCCGAAAAAGAGCATTACCTTTGTGCAAAGCCGGAATCCGCATCACGCGGAGCTGAGCTGGGTGCTCTCATGTTCGACGATGTTCGGCGAGCTGAGCCGCATGACGCAGTTCAAGGACAAGAGCGCAAAACACGCCGACAATATCAATGCCGGTCTGTTTACCTATCCGGTGCTGATGGCTGCCGATATTCTCGCATATAATGCGGATCTGGTGCCGATCGGCGCAGACCAGAAGCAGCATCTTGAGCTGGCACGGAATGTCGCACAGCGCTTCAATCAGCGCTTCGGCGAGACCTTTACCGTTCCGGACGGCTACTTCCCGAAGCAGGGCGCGAGACTGATGTCGCTTCAGGATCCGACAAAGAAAATGTCGAAATCCGATGAAAACGCAAACGGCTGTGTCTATATCCTCGATGATAAGGACACCATTCTGCGGAAGTTCAAGCGCGCCGTCACCGATTCCGACACCGAGGTCTGCTACCGCGAGGGTAAGGACGGCATCAACAATCTGATGACGATTTACAGCGCCGTGACCGGAAAGACCTACGATGAGATCACCGCCGAATTTGCAGGAAAGGGCTACGGCGATTTCAAGACCGCAGTCGGCGAGGCGGTTGCCGATCACTTAAAGCCCCTGCAAACCGAATACGAAAAGCTGATCGCTGACAAGGCTTATCTGATGCAGTGCATCGACGAGGGCAGCGAGCAGGCTTATCGGATTACACGCAAAACGCTGCAAAAAGTGTACCGCAAGGTCGGTTTTATCGACCGGAAGTAACAAAAAGCAAAGTCAGTGCAAATATGCATTGTTACTGATTCACATAAAATCAAAGCAAAATGATCTGTATTTTGTGTGCATTTTGAAATTTTGACCGGGCTTAAAAATAATACTTGCTTTTTTATCAAAAATGAGGTAAAATTATAACAATATGAGAACGAGCGAAGAAACTCTTGCCAGACTGCGGGACTGTCCGCATTACGGCATTTCCGAACTGCTGGAGATTATGCAGACGCTCCGCAGTGAAAACGGCTGCCCCTGGGATCGGGAACAGACACATGCCAGCATCCGGCAGGATCTGCTGGAGGAAACGTATGAGGCTGTCGAAGCCATTGACATGAACTCCGTCCCGATGCTGCGGGAGGAGCTCGGCGATGTGCTCCTACAGGTTGTGTTTCATTGCCAGATCGAGGCGGAACAGCAGCATTTCACCTTTGCGGATATCTGCGATGAGCTCTGCCGGAAGCTGGTGATCCGGCATCCGCATGTATTCGGCGATGTCCGCGTTGCAGACAGCGATGAGGTCCTCAAAAACTGGGACAGCATCAAGCAGGAAACCAAAGCACAGAAAACCGCAACCGAAACGCTGGAGGGTGTGTGCAAGGCGCTGCCTGCGCTGATGTATGCACAGAAACTCGGGAAGCGTGCGGGCCGCGCCGGCATGGACTGGCAGAATGCGGAGGATGCGTTCGGTTATATCCGCAGTGAAACGGACGAGTTGGAAGCAGCCATCCGCAGCGGAAACCGGCAGGATATGGAGGATGAGCTGGGCGATCTGCTGTTTTCCTGTGTCAATACGGCACGGCATCTTCAGATTGATGCGGAAACAGCACTGAACGGCGCTTCAAAGAAATTCCTGCGCCGCTTTGCCGAAACGGAACGGCTCCTTTCGGCAGAGGGGAAGACCATGCAAGAGCTTCCGATAGAAACGCTCGATGTGTATTGGGCAAAAGCAAAGGAGAATCTGAACAACAATTCAGATTTGACAGACCGGAAATGACACACCAAGACTGTGCACGGGACGGTGGCACAAACAATTTTGAATACAAAGATGCAATGTGGAGGATCTAACAATGACTAAGATCGAACTGATCAGTGCGCTGGCACAGAAGGGCGACTGTACCAGAAAAGAAGCGGATGATGCACTGACGCTTGTCACATCCGTGATTATCGAATCCCTGATGGCAGGGGAGAAGGTTCACCTGACCGGGCTGGGTACATTTGAAATCCATGAGCGCAAGGCGAAGGAGACAAAGAATCCCCGCACCGGCAAGCCGATGACCACACCGGCAAAGAAGGCTCCCGCTTTCCGCGCTTCCAAGCACCTGAAGGAAGCTGTGAATCAGAAGTGAGACTGGACAAATACCTGAAGGTTTCGCGGCTGATGAAGCGGCGTACCGTCGCGAATGAGGCTTGTGATGCAGGGCGCGTTTTCGTCAACGGAAAGGCAGCGCGTGCATCCTATGAAGTCAAGGTCGGCGATCTGATCGAGATTGCGTTCGGTCAGCGGACGATGCGCGTGCGGGTCGCTGCGGTATCGGAATATGCAACAAAGGAAAATGCGGCGGATCTTTACAAAATCGAACCGTAATATGACAAAGAAACAGAATGTCCCGGCTCACTGCACGCCGGGACATTTTTTGCCTGCGGACAAAAAGAGAAGCACCTGACGATAAAACGTCAGGTGCTCAGACTGTCGAGATACTTCATTTAGGATTATTTTTGAAGTTTTGATCAAACTTTTTCAAAAGTTTGCGGGGCCAAGGGGCAGCGCCCCTTGCCGTGCTCCGCAGAGCACGGAATTCTCCTATTTGCGTTCAAAAGCGCTAAAGATGGGGGCTTGGGGGAAGGAAAACAAGAGTTTTCCTTCCCCCATTTATCCATCACATATTCTTCTTTTTCAGTATTCTTATTTTGCAGAAAAGGACTTTATCGACAGACTGAGCACCTGACGATAAAACGTCAGGTGCTTTGCTTGTCTGATCAGTCTGCTGTGTACGGAATCAGTGCAACGTATCTTGCGCGCTTGATTGCGGTTGTCAGCTGGCGCTGATGAAATGCGCAGGTGCCGGTGACTCTGCGGGGCAGAATCTTTGCACGCTCAGTCATGCACTTCTTCAGGCGGTTGATGTCCTTATAGTCGATGTTCTGAACCTTATCGACACAGAACATGCAAACCTTTCTGCGCGGTCTCTTGCCGCCGCGCTGCGGTCTTTCATGATCCATAGGCATAATCGTTTTCCCTCCCTGTCAGGAAAATTTACATTCAAGGTTTCAAATGCGAAAAGCGCATTTGGCTCAGAACGGAACTTCGCCGTCGCTGAGGATTTCTTCAAATTCACCGATATCACCGATCTGTGCAGCATCCTGCATCGGAGCCGCAGGACGAGCCTGCTGCTGGTCTGCGAACTGTCGCTGGGGCTGGGCATAGCCGCCGCTCTGCTGCTGATATCCGCCCTGCTGGGGGTATCCGCCCTGCTGGCCGCCGTAATTGCCGCCGCCCTGAGAAGCACTCTTGGATTCGCCGAAGCTGACATTGTCCGCCATGACGCGCATACTGTAATGCTTGACGCCGTTGTTATCGGTATAGTTGTTGTTCCGGAGGCTGCCCTCGACGATAATCATGCTTCCCTTGTTAAAATAGCGGGAAACAAACTCCGCGGTATTTCTCCACGCTTCCACGTCGATGAAATCCGTCTCGCGCTCGCCCGTCTGCTTATTGACAAACGAACGGTTGACTGCAACGGAGAACCGGCAAACCGGAACGCCGGAAGGGGTCTGCCGAAACTCAGGGTCACGGGTCAGACGTCCCATCAGAATTACCTTGTTCAGCATAAACCGAACCTCCCATACAATTGGTTTTGATTACTCTTTAATTGTAATCATGGAGCGCAGCACACCGTCCGTGATGTTCAGCACACGATCCAGCTCAGCCGGGAATTCCGGAGCGGATGTGAAGCCTGCCACGATGTAGTATGCATCGGTCTCGTAGTTGATCGGGTATGCGAGCTTGCGCTTGCCCCATTCTTCTACCTCGCCGAGCTCTGCATTCTTTTCGATGAGTTCCTTGAACTTTGCCCATGTAGTCTGGACAGCCTCCTCGCCCTTTGCAATGGAGAGCACAAGCATCAGCTCATAGCTTGCAGACAGCTTTGCCATTGTAGATACACCTCCTTCTGGATAAAGCCCGTCCGTTCAAAAATTTCGGGCGGACAAGGAATCGGCAGCGATGCCGCCGGGTACGGCAGACCGTACCTTACTATTTTATCAGATTTCCCCTGATTTGTCAAGGCTTTTTTCAGATTTTCTCAGTCGTTTGTTGTGACGACGCCGCTGGCTTCGAGCGAGAGCAGATAGGTCAGGCGGAGACTGTCGCGGTATTCGGGCTTTGCGAGATAATACAGATATGTTTCCATATTATTGAACAGTGTCGAGGATCTGCCCTCGATCTTGAAATTCTCGAAGCCCATTTCGGCGTATTTGCCGAAGATTGCATCCGGCGTGATGTGGGTCGGGAAGTGCGATGCGTCGTAAATTGTATTGCTGATATGCTCACATTTGAAGGATTCCGCCGGCTTCCACGGTGCGCCCGGACCCTTCTTTTTCAGGTGTTCGCAGTACGCGATCTGGGTTCTGCCGAGATACTGATAGTGCGCTTTGCGGCGCGGGCAGTTCGGCGTGCAGACCGCATTGACGAGAATCTCGACCTTTTCCTTGTGGGGCAGCTTTTCGAGCAATTCAAAGTTGTTGTTGAAATTATAGTCCAGCACGACATAATCATAGTCCTTTTCGAGCTCCTCACAGAGCGCATCGAAATCGGTGATCTGCTTGCAGGTCGAGGAGATGATCTTGTAGTGCGGGTACTTCTGCCGGATGTACTTTTCGAGAACCGGCGAGACGACGATGACCCCGTTCATTCTGTCGTAGCGCTCGGTCAGCTCAAGACAGCGGTTGCAGTGCGGGTCATCGAGGTGGCTCTGGTTAATCAGCGGATTGGTGTAGGTATAGCGCAGAGAAACGCCCTTCTGATTGAGCTGCTCTGCGACATAGCGGATTTCATTTTCGGGGAAAATGCCGCCGAGCACGCGTCCGCCGTTCCAGAGCGAGGAGGGGAATTCACCGTATACCGATCCGATATCCGCGCCCTCACGGAACATATGCGGGTACTCCTCCATGAGCTTGATGAGCAGCATATTCAGGTGGAAATTGCGGGAAAAATCCGGTAAATGAAAATGAATTGCCATGATAGAATCCTCCATTTTTTTCTTATTTTTTCATTTGTCTGATGTAGCGGAATGTCGCATCTTCGCCCTTTTCCGCGAGCATTTTCAGCAGAAAGTGCAGTTTTTTTGCCGTTTTCGGGTGGATGGGTCTGCCGCGCTCAATTCCTTTGAGATAGTATTCGAGCGGGTCGCTGTCCCGGTACTGTTCGCCGCGGTAGACCTTGCTTGCAGCGACGCGGTCGCAGAACATTTCGATCAGGTAACGGTTCGGCATCTGCACCGGCTCATAGCGTTTTGATGCGGTGTTAATGTCAATCCAGTATTCAAAGTGATGCTTGTTTCTGCCCTTATGGTGGAGCCATGCGGTAGAATAGCCGTTGCGTTCGCGCTCGGCTTCATTCGGGCTGCGGCTGCCTTGAAAATACATTGCGCCGGGGATGAATTCGGTCGGCGAGAATTTAGAGAGATCGTGCAGGAGTCCTTGAATGGGGATGCCCGCTTTGATGCAGTGCCGCAGAACCATATGCCGGTGTTTGATGATAGTGCGGAAATGCTTGATCGGATGCATTCTGCAAGCTCCTTTCGTTTTTTCTATTATTATACCATATTATGAAGGAAAAGGCAATGGGAGCGGGTGAAAAAGTACGGTGAGCGAATACCGGAGAGTAAAATCGGAGGGCGGCACTGCCGCATATGACAATATTGCCGCAAGATGATACAATTCCGGTACACCTTTTGAGGAAGAAGAAGGAGCAGCAATTATCTGTAAAACAATATAAAGTTAAATATATATATATTATTATATTAGATTTTTAGAAGTTACTCCTTCTTCTCCCTCAATGTGTGTGCGTAGTTTGCATGATATTGCGGCAAGATTGTTTTATTTGAGCAGTATGGGGCTTCTCGCTCTTCACCGATTTGTCCGAAATAGTCTTTTGCTGGGCGCAGGGGCGCAATCCTGAGAGAGAACCACAAGAGAGGGGCGAGAGCGCTCAACTTCGTTTCGCTTATTCTCTCCCCTCTCTTAAGGCAACACCGCACAAAGCCCGCCTGACGGCTTGGCAGCGCATCTACTTGCATATTTTCCGTCATCTTGCACGAAAACTCCTTGCTGGGCGTCAGCCCAGCGGCGTCATTTTCATACAATCTGACGAAAAATCTGACTGCGTATCTGCACCGCCAGCTCTGTGCGGTATTGCCTTAA
>Ga0310691_10002308_pt1 | contig 25787 bp, 25 predicted proteins | sample 176DNAGHGlowgp2_FD_203887 | JGI IMG/M metagenome (GOLD analysis project Ga0310691, IMG submission 203887) | Sheep rumen microbial communities from Palmerston North, Manawatu-Wanganui, New Zealand - 1766 DNA GHGlow gp2 (v2) (version 2) | ecosystem: Host-associated > Mammals > Digestive system >...
CCGGCAGGCGAACAAAAAGAATATTTATTAGAATTATTCAAAAATGTAAGATACGCTATGCTAAGTGAATCTTTCGTAAATGAGGGATGGCATTGTGCTGATGGATTATGCAGTATGGCTGAAATTTTAAAGAAATTGCCGCAGGAAAAAGATAAATTAATACCGCAAATGCTTCCTATCTTGGAATATTATTCAAAATTTCCGACAGACGAAAATCCCTTTTTCCATTGCACTGGTGATGTACAAGCGGGTGGCATATTATATACTGCAACAGCTATTGCTACAACAGATGAAAAGTATGCTCCACGTATGCTGAAATTATTTGAAGATAAGGACATTCAAGAGTGGCTTAGAGAGGATTGCTTTCGTGAAGCTGCTTGCAAGTATCTTGAAGAAATATTAAATAAAAATCCCTCATTGGCGCAAGATATTCAACGCATTAGTAAAGGCTATACTGGTGAAGGCGAAAGCGGAGCATATAATAAATTGCAAGCTTCTTTAGCCCCTCACCTTGAAGAAATAGAATTGCAACAAAAAGAAGCGGAACGTCAAAAGAAATTAGCCGAAAAACACGAAAAATGGGTACAAGCCAAGGAAGAACAAGAGAAAAAACGTCAGGAAGAAGAACGTCGTGCCAAATTGATTGAGGAATCTGAAAAACGCAGACAAGAAGCAGAAGCTAAAGAAAAAGAAAGATTAGAGCAAGCGACTTTATTGCAAAAGCAAAATGATTTAATAAAAGCTCATGATAAAAAAGTAGAGGACAGAATAATTAAACAATTATCTGCATCATATGTAGATTATGTTCTAAAAGGGGGCTCATCAAAATTTTATCCTCCCAAAAAGGATATAAATGAAGCTCTTACAATGGTGGATGACGTTATTATCCTCGATAAGACTTTTGTTGAGAATGTGTTACTTGATGCAATGGATTTGAATCATTTCAAAAATGTAGATGAAAAAATATTAAATACATTTGAACAGCATGTTACAACAAAGATGGCCGATAGCCAAGATGTTATACAAACAATTACTAGAGCTAGAACAGATTTAGGGCAAAAAAAGCCTCCATTGGTACTTGAAAAAGAAATAACAAAATAGCTTCAACAAGATTACCGCAAATCTCTGCAAAAAACAAAACTTTTATATTGTTTCGTATGTTCTTCATGATTATGTCTTTATTCAAGCAACCGACCTCATATACCTATAAATCACAACAAATTAATTTTTGTTAAAAATTCTAACGACATCAAAAATTAAGCTTTTAATACTTCTGAAAACTTCCACTACTCTTAACCGCATCTTAATCTCTCAATGTTAGCCTAAAATGACTGTAATAGGAGGTTCTGATGCTAAAATCCCTTATTAAATAACCAATAAATTTTATACCTGTTGAATGTCCAATTATTTTCTTTATGTCTCGCAATAGAAATTTTATTATCCACTAAGATTTGCGCAAAAATAGGAGATTTCATTATCTTGAATAATTCATTTTGAATTTTCGCCGAATACCCTTGTTCCCGATATTCCGGCTTTGTATATAAAAAACCGATACTACCGTCACTGTGTATTCCAATATAAGATACGGCATCATCTCCTTCATGATACACAAAAATTTTATGATTTTCCGCCAATTCCGTTATTTTGCAAACAGCTGTTCCGTAAGTTTCAGCAATCCATTTTATCTCTTCTAAAGAAGGTATATCTAATTTTGCCTTACCCTTTCCTCGCTTATGATGACATTGTAGACATATTTGGTGATACTTGAAATTTTGGGTCTTATAGAAATAATCGAAAACTTCTTTATTGGACGTTTCAAACCGGCTCATTTTTAAGCTTTTAATGTTACCAATGATTGTTTTTGCCTTACCCTCAGCAATATATGTATCAGCAGGAACATTATATATTATAAGCGTTTCATCATCCTTATAGATGACTTCATAGGCTGATAACAAAGTAGCCTTAACATGCGGCATATTTCTAATGTTAAACATAATCACAATTTCTCCAATTTTCCCTTTTATAAAAATAAAATATATTTCCAATATTTTTAAGGTTCACTTAACGCTTGCATACGACATCTTTACACCACAATCTGTTTACTCTTAACCGCATCTTAATCTCTCAATGTTAGCTTAAAAAGATAGTGGTAATATGGAGTCTATAATGTTGTCAGCCCTTATTATAGGTAATATTTTTTCGTTTTTCTCGGCACTATGTATTGCCGTTTCCGCTGTCAAGAAAAGCAAAAAGAATTTTATGTATTGGCAAATCGGAGACACTCTTTTCGGCATTATCGCCAACATCGCCCTATATGCCTACGCCGCCCTTGTCATCAGCATTATGTGCTTAATTCGTAACATCCTTTCTTATAAGGATAAACTCACTAAAAACATTACCATAATCTTAATCATCTTAGGCATAATTATCGGACTATATGCCAACAACCGCGGAATTATCGGTTGGCTTCCGATTATTGCTTCGGCAACATATACAATATGTATCTACATAACCACAAACGAACAACAAATGCGTTGGGCGCTCATCTTTAATATGTTGCTGTGGTTTGTTCATAATGCTTATGTTCAAGCTTATCCTTCAGCCATTGCAAACATTGTCTTATGTCTTTGGACAGGTGTGCAAATATTAAGATACAGCCCCCAAACACAAAACAAAGTGGAAAAATAATATGCCTTTTATTCTCTTTGATACGGAATACACCAGTTGGAAAGGTTGCCAAGAAAACGGTTGGACAGGCAACCAAAAAAAAGAAATTGTCCAGATCGCTGCCTTAAAAATAACGGATGACTTGCGGGTGATGGATACTTTCAATGAATTGTGCCGTCCGATTATTAACCCGATTCTATCTGATTATTTTGTAAAATTAACCCGCATTACCAATGAAATGGTGCAAAAAGAAGGGCACCCTTTCCCCGAAACATACGAGCGGTTTAAAAAATTTGCCGGTAGCAATTTCTGTCTTTCACATTCCTGGGGCTCCGGTTATTACAACAAATCAGACGGAAGCATTATTGAAGAAAACCTGCGCCTGCACAATTTGCCGACTGAATCAGACATAAAATATCGCAATATTGCCCATATTTTCAAAAAACTCTATAAAATCCATCATATAGATATAAAAAGCCAATCTTCCGGACAAATCGTTAAATTATTACATCTGGAAAAGCAACAGGAACATCTACACTTAGATGAACATAATGCGCTATTTGACAGTTATTCCATCTTAATCGGATTAAGGTACTTCAGAGAGGATATCCTCCCTCTCATAAAAAGGCTCCGGTAATAAAATTAAAAAACATCCGAAATGTACAAAGATTCTCTTGACATCTGAAGATAAAAACATTTATATATTCCTAAATGTTTAATGGCAGTTAAGCATTAATTGCCGATGTTTGTAAAACTTATTGAAATGGTACAGCTATGGGAAAAACAAATCCGATACAATTTTTTAGACAAGTTAAACAAGAAGTAAAAAAGGTTACTTGGCCTTCAAAGAAAGACGTTATGCGCGCAACAGTTATGGTTATCGTTATTGTTGCAATTGCCGCCGCATTTTTCTTTGTTGTAGATTTGTTTTTTGGCGCCATAGTTCGTGCAATATTTAAATATTAGGAGTTTCTTATGACTGCTCGTTGGTATGTTGTTAACGTTTATTCCGGATCCGAAAAGAAAGTTGCTGAATCAATCCGCGAACAAGCCGTCTTAAAAAAGATGGATGACCGTATTTTGGAAGTCTTGGTTCCAACTGAACAGGTTGTTGAAGTTAGAAAAGGCACCAAAGTTAATGCTGAACACAAATTTTTCCCCGGCTATATCTTGGTTAAGATGGAAATGAGTGATGATACTTGGCACGTTGTTAAAGATACACCGCGTGTTAGCGGTTTCTTAGGCAGCCGTAACAAACCGCAAGCCATCAGCGAAAAGGAAGTTCAACGCATTATGGCACAAATTGAAGAAGGTATTGAACGCCCGACCGCACAGGTTTACTACGAAGTTGGCGAGCAAGTTCGCGTAACGGATGGTCCGTTTGCTTCTTTCGTTGGTATTGTTGAAGATGTTGATAATGAAAAAGCCCGCTTAAAGGTTTCCGTTTCAATCTTCGGACGTTATACACCGGTTGATTTGGACTTTACCCAAGTTGAAAAGATTGCTTAAAAACATTAAGCTTAAAAAAGCTCCTCTTTAGGAGCTTTTTTTATGTCTGCTTTTCATAAACTTTTCCATTTCCAGCCAATAAGACTTTGCCTCTTCCTCTTTCCAATATTTTGAAAGGCAAGCAAAAAACCTCTTTAATATGTGGAGTCGCTGAATGAATAAAAACGAACTATCGTAATTTACATCATAAAACCAAGACCACAAACATAATGCTTTGTCAGCAAGGTTACAGACATCACCGCGTGTCACGCATTTATGGGCAAAGAAATCTTTATTTACTCTTTCGCTGATATTTTTGTTGTATGGGTCTTTATATTCAGAAGAAACCAAAAACATCGGCCCGTATTCATCAAAATTCCTAACCAACAAATAAAAATTAGCCAATTTGTCCGCATCACGAACTAGAAACGAATTTCTTTCAATCAGTTTTTGTTCTAAGACTGATAAATTTTTATATTCTTCATCAGCATAAAGTTCCTCTATGAGGTGTCCGTGATGACGAATAGGTATTGTTATATCTTTTGATGAAAAATCAGCTGTCTCAGAAAGCATCTTTGCCCCATAAACGCCATGGTCAAGCGATTTTCCCTGACCTATCATCAAAATTTCATAAAACCGCGCCACATCGTGAAGTAAAACCATAGCCTGCAACTTATCAATTTCTTCATGAGAACACGAAGCAAAGCAAGGTTCATGTTTTAAGATAAAATTACCGGCACCCAAGACTTGATATGAATGCATTATTTTTTCATCCATAACCTCTAACCGAAAACCGGAAGAGTTTTCCCTATACCTTTTTTGATACTCATCATTAAGTAGTTGTTTTGCTTTTTCCAGATACATAACAGCCCCTTTCTTGCACATCCGAAGATAAAGGCAAATATTAAACAAAAAGTAAAGGGAACTTCTTACTTAAAAGAAATTCCCTTTGCTTAAAAAAAACACTAAGACTAGAAGCCTTCAGTATCTAAGCGTTTACGCAACTGTTTTCTGGATCTTCTGATAGCTTCAGCTTTACGACGTGTTTTCTTTTCAGAGTTCTTTTCGTGACAACGTCTGAGCTTCATCTCACGGAAAATACCTTCGCGTTGCATTTTCTTCTTCAAAATCTTCAAAGACTGTGCAACATCATTGCCGATAACAGTAACTTGAACCACTTAAATCACCTCTTTTCTATTCTCTAAATGTTAAAACTTGCGAGTCTTATAACACACATTTTTTAGATTGCAAATAAAAAACGCACAAAACTTTAAAAACTTTGTTGTTTTTATTTTCGTGTTAGTATATCAATTACCTAATGATTAGTCGTGTAAAAGGAGCGAACAGATGATAGATATAAAATTGATACGCGAAAACCCTGATCTTGTTCGGGAAAACATCAAAAAGAAATTTCAAAATACAAAACTTCCCTTGGTCGATGAAGTAATTGATTTAGATAAGAAAAACCGTTCAGCCATTACCGAGATAGAAGCTTTACGTGCTCAAAGAACAAACCTCTCCAAACAGATTGGCGATTTGATGAGAACAAACCAAAAAGATGCCGCCGAAAGCATTAAAGCAGAAAGCCAAAAAATCGGTGATAAAATCATAGAACTTGAAGCTTCTCAAGAAAAACTGCAAGAAGAAATCAAACAGCGCATGATGATTATTCCAAACATCATTGATGCCACCGTTCCCATTGGTGAAAATGATACAAAAAACGTGGAGATAGAGCGTTTTGGCGAACCTACGGTTCCTGATTTTGAAGTTCCTTACCACACAGACATTATGGAATCTCTTGATGGTATAGATTTAGACAGCGCCCGTCGTGTTGCCGGAAATGGTTTTTATTACTTAAAAGGCGATATTGCACGCTTACACTCGGCTGTTTTAAGTTATGCCAGAGACTTCATGATTGACAGAGGTTTCACCTATTGCATTCCGCCTTATATGATTCGCTCTCAAGTTGTTGACGGAGTAATGAGTTTTGCAGAAATGGATGCCATGATGTATAAAATTGAAGGTGAAGACTTATACCTCATCGGAACATCAGAACATTCCATGATTGGTAAATTTATTGACCAAATCATACCTGAAGAAGAATTACCTTATACCCTGACCAGTTATTCTCCTTGTTTTCGTAAAGAAAAGGGCGCTCATGGTATAGAAGAACGCGGTGTATATCGTATCCATCAATTTGAAAAACAGGAAATGATTGTCATTTGCAAACCGGAAGACCATATGACATGGTACAACAAATTATGGCAAAACACAGTTGATTTCTTCCGTTCTTTGGATATCCCCGTACGCACATTAGAGTGTTGCTCCGGTGATTTGGCAGACTTAAAGGTTAAGTCATGTGATGTGGAAGCGTGGTCCCCCAGACAGAAAAAATATTTTGAGGTTGGTTCATGCTCTACCTTAGGAGATGCGCAAGCACGTCGTCTAAAAATTCGTGTTGCAGGTAAAAATGGTAAAAAATATTTTGCTTATACCTTGAATAACACTGTGGTCGCTCCGCCGCGTATGCTCATCGCCTTTTTAGAAAACAATTTACAAAAAGATGGAACTATACGTATTCCTGAAAAGTTGCAACCCTATATGGGCGGTAAAAAGTTTATCGGTAAAAGCGCTGAATAGCAAACATCCGCAAGGGAAAGTTATGAAAAAAGTTGATAAAATTATCAATTTTATGCGTGTTTTAGAAGAAGTCTGTATTGTTAAGCGTGATTTATTGATGTTTGACGGTTCAGAAGAAAATGATGCCATGCATATTTTCAAACTTTCCTTTTTGGTCATGTTGATAGCGCCTTATCTGAAAACGCCGGTTAATTATACCAAATTACTGGAATTAGCACTTGTTCACGACATTGCGGAAAGTAAGACCGGAGATTATACCGCTGCTAACCAAATTGCGCACCCCGAAATCAAAATTGAAAAACAAAAAAGAGAAGCGTTAGCCATTAAAGAAATTAAATCGCTATTACCGCCACCTCTTGATAAAAAAATTAACGCCCTCTACAAGGAATATGAAAAAAAGCAATCTTTAGAAGCTAAAATCGTTTCCGTCTTAGATAAACTTGAAGCAAATCTGCAAGCCAATCAATACAAAGACGGAGATGTTCACTACTGGAGAAAATGTGAAAACGGTTGTGAATATTATAAGATGGCACTTGAGAAAAAGCCACTTGTTGAAGCCCTAGATGAGCCGATTATAACTGATTTGGAAAATGCCATAATCAAGCTATCGGAAACAAATATGCAAAAATGCCACATTAAGTCTGCAAAGCGAGGATAAGCTATGCTCATCTACGTTGACAAGAAAAAAGAACGGCAAAAAAAAATCAAAATACTCTGCTGCATTATTGCCACTATCTTTATCGTTCTGGCAAATATTTTTCATTTTAAGACTGCCCTTAATCAATCATCACAAAAGCTGACTGACTATCAATCCATAAAATTTACCAATACATGGTTTGAAAATGCACAACCGATATACTTCTTTTCATCAAAAAACAAAAACGGCAAAGTCATCATTGTTATTCCCGAAAAGTTTAATCGTGAAAATGCAACCACACTTGCTTTTGCGCTAACCAAAATACCGCAAGAAAAAATCTCTTTATATTTCACTCCGGAAGTTGAAGAAGCTGATAAAATAACCCAAATAGCAAAAGTTTTTCACGCTGATGCCGAGATATCTGAAAATGCAAATATCACCATTACAACAGACCTTAAAAAAGCCCGGAAAGACCTCTTAAAAGAAAAGCTGTATCCAACACTTTTGCACTATAAATACGTAACAAACACACCTGTTAATCCGGATTTAGATAATCTTTTAGATAAATTTTTTCCACCCGAACCTGAACCTGAAACCATGCTAAAAAAAGAACAACAAGCACTTAAAAAATTTGTTTCAGAAAATCATGCCGCTCTAAAAAATTTAATTTTCCAAAACAAAAAAACTGAATTTCATGTACAAAGTTCTCTTTTGCAAAACATCAACCTATGCTTGGTACATGGGGAAAACACAATCTGTGATTTAACCGCTAAGAATTCATTAGAAAGTAAACTGCTAAAACTTCAGCAACAGTTACCTGAAAATGTAATACCGCAAAAACTGTTGCTACTGACTTCAAATGAAGAAATATCCTTCCCTCTGCCATTAAAATTAGATGATGATGACGGTGTTTTATTCAGATACGGCAAACTTAAATCTTTTCTAATGCCGACCGAATGGCATGCATTAACAAATCTGAAAGAAATTTCAGCTAAGCTTAAGATAAAGGCCGGCATCAATCCGGATTATACCGCACCTGATATGAAATTTTACAGATTTAAAATTACGGAGGTTGTTTTAGATGAAGAAATATAACGGTTACGAATTAAACTACACAGCAGATAAATTTAAAAGGATGGCAACCAAAGAGATGATGGATATCAACCTCTTGTCGGATACATCTGATGCCTATAAAAATCTTCAAGAAGGCGACAAAAAGGCCTTAAAACACTTGGTTGCCGCCGCCAAAATCTTAAACAACGTTGCTCTACAACAAGATAATGCCTTAAACCTTAAACAAAAAGAAGCATTGGAAAAAGCTGCCTCTAAAAATGATGAGCATGCTATATGGGCACTAAAAATATTTAATTCCCTTAACGGTGTTGCCGGATTAAACGGTATAGACCGCAAACCGATTACCATTTTTAAGGGCTTAAAAACACCTGCCGGTAAAAATTTCTATCCGGCGGATTTAACCGTTAAAGAATTTCATAAAATATTGCTTCAAATGTTTAAGAATAACGAGATAGAAGAAATCCGCAAGATTTTGAGCGCTCGCACGATGGTTATCCGTAAAGGCAAAAAACTAAAAGCAATTGATTATACCGAATACTTTAAGGATGAATTTTCGGATATGGCAAACGAGTTGGAAGTTGCCGCTCATTATTGCACAGATAACCTTTTTAAGGAATTTTTATCATGGCAGGCTCAAGCTTTATTGCAAAACAATCAAGATATGGATATGTTGGCAGACAAACACTGGGCTATGTTACAAGATTCACCTTTGGAATTTACCATAAGCCGCGAAAATTATGATGATGAGCTGACATCAACTGTTTTGGAAAATGATGAGCTAAATAAACTTATTAAACAACATCAGATTGAGGTTGTTGCCAAAGATATGTTGGGCGCACGCGTCGGCATTGTTAATAAAAAAGGAACAGAACTTTTGCTTAAATTTAAGGATACCATGCCAAAATTGAGCAGTTTAATGCCTTTTGCCGATAAATATGAGCAAACAATCGGTAGCGGTAAAAAAACTAATCAAAATATGGTTGATGTAGATATTGTAAGCTTAACCGGAGATTATGCGCAATGCCGTGGTGGTATAACCGTAGCGCAAAATCTGCCAAACAATGATAAATTAGCCATTAAAACCGGCGGCGGCAGACGCAATGTTTATCACCGTCAAGTCCGCCTCGGACATGATCCGAAAAGAACTAAAAAGTTTTTGGATACGTTTTTACATCCTGATTTTCATAAATATTACAATTTGGATGCTGACCACATTTTTGTTATCGGACATGAAAACGGACATACTTTAGGGCCTAAAAGCGAATACCAAAATTCACCGGGTATTTGTAAATCCATCATTGAAGAAAATAAAGCCGATACCGTCTCTATTTCCTTTATGCCGGAATATGTTAAACACGGAATTATCACCGAAGAACAACTAAAGCAGGTCTACACCTCTTGGATAAGTAAGCGTTTGCTTCTAGCCGCAAAACCTATATTCCCGACAGAAACATATAAAATTGTTGACCTGATTGAATTTAATACTTTGCTGAAGCACAAAGCCATTTACTTTGACGATAAAAAATTATTACACATTAACTTTGATAAAGTAGCCCCTGCTGCCTACGAATTACTAACCAAAGTTATTGATATTCAATTAAGCAAGTCACCGCAAAAAGCACGGCAATATATTGAAGAAAATACCGCGTGGACAGATTTGAATGAATACATCTCTAAAACACGGAAAAAATTAGGCTTGAAGAAATATAAAAATATTGTAAGTTATTTTTAATCAAAATATAGGAGAAACAAACATGCTCGGACGTTTTATTTATGGACAATGCTCTCTCTCGGAAGCATTTTGGAAATTTTCTTTTTTAGGTTTGGCAATCCTAGGATTTTTAGCTCGTATATTGATGACCATGCTAAAGCAAACTATGAATTATGACACAAACTTTTTCAGAGTTGTTATAAACAGTTTATCATTTATTCAGATGAACACGGGAGCAATGGCAATTTTAGCTTTTTATATTGCCTCTTTTATAGCCCTGATTATTTATTCCGGCATCTGCATTACCGGCATGTGGAAGACTTATAAAGAATACGATAAAAGCAAAACTTTAGCCGTTATCTGCATGATGATTGTATGGGTAATGATATTCTTTGCCATTAAATATGCCATTTACTGATTCAGCACATTAGCTGAAACATAAAAAGGAGTCGTAAGACTCCTTTTTATTTAAACAGAACAGGATAAAATGTTGTGCTTGAAGTGTCTTAGCACATCCTTATATATCTAAGTTAACCACATTCAAAGCATTGGCCTGAATAAAGTCCTTACGAGGTTCTACCACGTCACCCATCAATGTTGAGAAGACTTCATCGGCCTCTTCCATCTGGTCAATTTTAACCTGTAAAAGAGAACGAGCTTCCGGATCAAGCGTTGTTTCCCAAAGCTGTTCCGGATTCATTTCGCCTAATCCTTTATAACGTTGCAAGGTAATACCCTTCTTGCCGGCAGCCATAACGGCATCAACCAACGTAACCGGACCGGCAACAACGGTTTCCACACCGCCTTTTGCCGTTAACTTCAACGTATTCATAAAGTTATCAGCTAAAAATTCTTTCATGGAATTGAGCATTTTTGCTTCACCGCTATCTAAAACGGAAGCACCGACGATATGTTCTTCCTTTACCCCGCGCAATGTACGATTGAAAGAGATATTACCGTTATCTAAAGCTTCTGCCTTCCACCCGCGGTCATATTCAGCCTCCAGATTATCTAAACGCACGGCTAATTTATTCAATTCCGGTTGCAACCGAGCTTTATCTGATAAAATTTCCTTGTCAAACAACCCACAAATTGCCATTTGTTCAACAATATGTTCCGGAGCCTTAACTGAAAGCAAAGAAACCAAATTGCGAGCTTTCTTGGTACTTTCTACATAATTGACCAAATCCTGACCGGCAATGCGTTCACCATCTGCCGTTTCCAAATAAGCATCTTCACAACCACCGTTAATAAGATAATCCTCCATTTCTCTATCATCTTTAAGATAAATAATAGAATTACCACGCTTGGCCTTATAAAGCGGCGGTTGGGCAATATAAACATATCCGCGCTCAATCAATTCCGGCATCTGACGATAGAAGAACGTAAGCAATAGTGTACGAATATGCGCACCGTCCACATCAGCATCCGTCATGATAACAATCTTATGATAGCGACACTTATCCGCATTAAAATCATCACGTCCGATACCAGTACCGAGAGCTGTAATAATTGTACCGATTTCGGCAGAATTGAGCATTTTATCAAAACGAGCACGCTCAACATTTAAAATTTTACCGCGCAAAGGCATAATTGCCTGATTTTTCCTATCGCGTCCCTGCTTTGCAGAACCACCTGCGGAATCTCCCTCAACGATAAACACTTCGGAAAGAGCCGGATCTTTTTCTGAACAGTCTGCCAATTTTCCGGGCAATGTTGAAATATCTAAAACACCTTTGCGACGAGTCAGTTCACGAGCCTTACGAGCTGCCTCACGCGCAGTCGCTGCTTCTACGATTTTGCCGACAATAATTTTTGCTTCCGCCGGATGTTCGTCCAACCACTCTTTAAGTTTATCACCGATAACCCCTTCAACAACCGGACGCACCTCAGATGACACCAATTTATCCTTTGTTTGTGAAGAAAACTTCGGATCCGGCACTTTAACGGAAAGCACACAAGTCAAACCTTCACGCATATCATCACCGGTAATAACCGTCTTATCCTTTTTCAACAAACCGTTTTCTTGGATATAGTTATTCACCGTACGAGTTAACGCCCCTCTGAAACCGGCCAAGTGAGTACCACCGTCTTTTTGCGGAATATTATTGGTAAAGCAGAGCATACTTTCATTGTACGCTTCGGTCCACTGCATAGCAACATCAACCTCAATATTATTGTCCATACCGGAAAAATTGATAATGTTTTCGTGTAACGGAGCTTTTGATTTATTCAAGTGCGAAACAAACGCATTCAAACCACCTTCATAGTGGAATACGGTCTCCTGCGGCTCATTCCCGCGATTATCAATAAGTTTAAGGTAAACACCCGAATTTAAGAACGCTTTTTCACGAATGGCACGCTCTAAAACATCATAGCTGAATTCTGTTTGTGTAAAGGTCTGCGGAGACGGCAGGAACGAAACTTCCGTACCATGTTTTCCCGGAGTTGAGCCGGTCACATGAATATGCTCAACAACATTACCATCTGCAAAAGTAGCCTCATATTGTTGGTCATTACGCCAGATTTTCAATTTAAGCCATGTTGAAAGGGCATTAACCACCGAAACACCCACCCCGTGCAAACCACCGGAAACCTTATAAGAATTATTATCAAATTTACCACCGGAGTGAAGTTCGGTCATAATAACTTCCGCTGCGGAAACACCTTCTTCATGCATATCAACCGGCATACCGCGCCCATTATCACGAATTGTCGCTGAACCGTCAGGGTTTAAGATAACTTCCGTCTTATCACAATAGCCGGCTAAAGCCTCATCAATAGCATTATCCAGAACTTCATAAATCATATGATGAAGACCGGAACCGTCATCCGTATCACCGATATACATACCGGGGCGCTTACGAACTGCATCCAACCCTTTCAAAACTTTAATAGAATCAGCATTATAGCTTTCTTCGCCTTTAATAATTTCTTCTTCTGTTAATTCAGCCATTATAAACCTCTATGTTCCTTAAATTTCATATCTTATAACTGTATAGCACAACCATATTTTTAAGCAAACAAAAACCGCCAAAAAATCAATTTTATCAACAGAAAAAGCCCTTTTTTTCATGGGCTTTTTCAAACTTATTTTCTTACATCAAAAACACTAAAACAACTTCGCAGGTATTCATTGAGTTTTTCATCTTCAACTAAAGCCGAACATTGTGATTCCGTCGTCGTCTTATCACTTGGAATCGGACGATATTTTTGCAGATAATACTCTTTAACCCCCATGGCTTTTAACGAGTCGGCAATCTGATAAATATCATTTACACTCAAATACCGTGGATCACAAGTTGTCCGACACTCAAATTCTTTACCAGAGTCGCACAAAATCCTTAAGCTTTCTTTGACCTTATCAACGTCCGCCACCCCGCCGGTGATTTCTTTGTATCTTTCTTTTTCAAGAGGCGCTTTAACATCAAAACCGACCCAATCGACTTGGGATAATATCTCTTTAAAATATTGAGGCAAATAGCCGCCGGTATGGAGGCCGATTTGATAGCCCATAACCCGAACTTCATCAATCGCTTCTTTGAGCCCTTTTTGTACCAAAGGCTCCCCACCGGAAAAGACCACCGCATCTAAAACACCTTTTCTTTGCTCTAAAAAATCAATAAACTTATGCCAAACAATATTCGTTTCTGCGTTTATATCCTGTAAATGTGTATTATGACAATACGGACAACGCCACGGACACCCCTGCATAAAGACAACAGCAGCCATCCGATTAGGAAAATCGACGATACTGAACTTTTCAATACCGCCGATTCGAATAGAAGCCATTAAAGACCTTAAAACCGCTAATGTTAATCTAAAAACAACCGATTATTCAGCTGCCATTGCCATAACATTTTCAGACTTGCAAACGCACTCACGTGTTTCGCATCCGGAAATAGCTTTTTCCTCGCAAAAGCACAATCTGGAATTAAATTCGCCTTTTTTGCCGACATTGAATTCTGTGGTCGGACGAATATACCCCATAACGCGAGTATAAACTTCGCAACGTTGTCTTTCAGAATCATCTAATTTAACATCTTCAATATTAATAATATTGCTCATATCTCTCCCTTTCACATTAACTAATATTTTACACTACTTCTTGCATTTTTGCAAGCTTTTTCAACTTTTCCGCTTTCTTTTCCTTATCACAAATCGGACAGAATTCATGCTCTCCGGCAATGTATCCGTGCTTTGGACAAACAGAAAATGTCGGCGTAATCGTGATGTACGGCAAACGGTAATTGGCTAATACCTTCTTTACGAAATCACGACAAACTTTTGCAGAAGAAATACGCTGGTTCATAAACAAGTGAAGCACCGTACCTCCAGTATATTTAGATTGCAATTTAGCTTGCAAATCCAAAGCTTCAAACGGATCATCCGTATAGCCAACCGGCAACTGAGAAGAGTTTGTATAGAATGGAGCATCCGGAGTCCCAGCCTGAATAATGCCCATATAACGCTTTTTATCTTCTCTGGCAAAACGTGTTGTTGCACCTTCCGCCGGAGTCGCCTCTAAGTTATACATATGACCTGTTTCTTCTTGAAACTTAACCAATCTGTCACGAACAAAATCTAAGAACTTTTCAGCAAAAGCCTGCCCCCAAGCATCTGCAATATTGTGTTCGTCATTGGTGAAGTTTCTAATCATTTCATTCATACCGTTAACACCAATGGTGGAGAAGTGATTTCTCAGTGTTCCCAAATATCTCTTAGTAAACGGGAACAAACCATTATCAATTAACCGTTGAATAACTTTTCTCTTAATTTCAAGTGATGTTCTTGAAATATTCATCAATTCATCAACCCGTGCGAATAAACCGGCTTCATCGCCTTTATACACATAACCTAATCTTGCACAGTTGATTGTAACCACGCCGACAGAACCTGTCTGTTCGGCAGAACCGAACAAACCGTTTCCGCGAGCCAATAACTCTCTTAAATCCAGCTGTAAACGACAGCACATAGAACGAATTTGTCCCGGCTTCAAAGATGAATTAAGGAAATTTTGGAAATAAGGTAAACCATATTTTGCTGTCATCTCAAACAACAATTCCGTATTTTCATCTTCCCAAGGAAAATCCCATGTCATATTATATGTCGGAATTGGGAATGTAAACGGACGGCCTTTAACATCACCACCCATCATAACATTGATATAGGCTTTGTTAATCATAGCCATTTCTTTACTCAAATCACCGTATGTGAAATCTTGCTCAACACCACCGATAATCGGCTTTTGGTCACGCAAATCTTCCGGACAAACCCAGTCAAAAGTAAAGTTTGTAAACGGAGTCTGTGAACCCCAGCGAGAAGGAACATTCAAATTATAGATGAGTTCCTGCATACATTGTTCAACTTGACTATATGACAAATTATCTTTGCGAATATATGGTGCCAAATAGGTATCAACAGAAGAAAATGCTTGTGCGCCGGCCCACTCGTTTTGCAAAGTGCCCATAAAGTTAACCATTTGTCCGACAGCAGAACTTAAATGCTTAGGCGCGCCGGCTTCAACCTTTCCCGGAACGCCGTTAAAGCCTTCGCGTAACAAATTCTTCAAAGACCAACCGGCACAATATGCAGCTAACATACTCAAATCGTGAATATGAATATCGCCGTTTCTGTGTGCCTCGCCAACCTCTGCCGGATAAACATGGGAAAGCCAGTAGTTTGCAGTAACCTTACCGGAAACATTTAATATCAAACCGCCATTGGAATAACCCTGGTTAGCATTTTCCTTAATACGCCAATCTAAGTTCTCCAAATACTCATTAACGGAGCTTTCAACATCAATAACGGTCTTACCGTCACCACGCATTCTGTTCCGCTTATCACGATACAAAATATAGGCCTTCGCCGTCTTAAAATAATTCTCAGAAATTAAAACTTGTTCAACAACATCTTGGATATCTTCAACGGAAGGAAGGGTTTCATCAAACTTATGAGCCAAAATCTTCATAACCTGAGCACTCAGCAACCATGCATCATCTGCATCAAACTCTGCTGTGCTTTCGCCCGCTCTTAAAATTGCATTATAAATTTTTTCACCATCAAAATCTGCCAAAGTGCCATCTCTTTTTGTGATACTTTTAAATGGTACTTTATATTTTTTTGCTGTCGGCATTTGCAACTCATTTTTTGCCATTTTTTTAAGTTTCCCTTCTCTGTTTTTTATTAAACCGTATATTTTTGCTTTGAGCTGCACAATACTATATATTGTGTTAAAAAAAAGTTAAAGACACAAGATATTGTGAAAATACTTTTTTTATCAGCTGACATTTACCTTAAAAAAATTACTCTCATTTGACAAGATTGCCCACCCCTTTTTTTATAAAAAAAATCATATCATACTAATAATAAAACGATTTTTTTTTTTTAAAGGGTCAATAAAGCACCTCCAAAATTTAATTTGCTTTTACTCACAACTTTTAAATTTTTTTATCAAAAAAAATTACAACATAACGGTTGACCTTAAAAACAACACCTTATAATATATGCGGCGAGTTAAATTTATTGGAGAGATAGTGTGCAAAAAAACATTATTTGGGATTTAGACAATACCCTGTATTTTGAAACTGAAGAATATAAAGATAAATTAAATGAAGCAACCGCTATTGCTGCTATCAAAGAATTCAACCTGCCTTTAGATTTTGATGCTGCAACCCAAAAAGTAAAGGAGTCGTACTCAATCTACCGTGATGGATTGGAAATTTTTGCAAAAGAATATGGAATCCCTCATAAAGACTTATACAAATCCTACCACAATTATAAGAGTAATTTAATTTCTATGATTAAACCTTATGATAATCTCTTAAACGAATTGCAAAGCATCAATTGTCCGCAATATATTTTTTCCACATCTTCTCGTAATATCTGCGAAAAGATATTAAAGCATATTGGTGTTTACGAATTTTTCAAAGGCAGATTCTACTCCGTGGAAGACTTTAATGTATATAAAAAGAATGAAAGCTCAGAAGTTTATGAAAAGCTCTGCAACAAGATAGGCATTATCCCTCAAAATTGCATCTTTATTGATGACAGCTACTCAAATCTGCATTTTGCCAAGCAAATCGGGATGACCACCGTCCGTATATATTATAGGAACAACTCTGCAAAAGACATGAATTTCATTGACTATGCTTATAAAGGAATTTATGAGTGTATCAATGAACTAAAAAAGATATACAATTGCTAATTATCTATTTTCCGGCACAACATATTTTCCAAGGCATAATTTTCAGGCGAGTCTAGTTTAAGTTGCTCTGTTTCAACTTCTTTATGCCATTCTTCAATTTTATTTTGTATGGCATTAACATATGCTTCATTGAGCCGCTTTGCCGCTTCTTCCTCGGATTCGCCCTTGGCTATAACGACAAAACCGATTTCATCAAATAAACCATCTATATATTTTTTAAGTTTCGGCAAAAAATAATCCAAAGCTTCAACATATATTTGCATATGTGTATTTTCATGTCTTAATGCAACTTTATAAAGACAACTATCCTTATCCAAACTGTTAAGTATATAAATAGTCGGATGTATATATTCCAACCGCGCCTTTATCGTTTCCGGATAAACGCAGGCATATCCGTGACTAACCCCAAATGAACCAACCGTAAAATCCAAATCAAACGTATCCCGCACTTTAGTTATGCCAACCGGTTCAAAATCCGCATCCATATTTTGATCTTGCTCAGCAAATTTTTTACTCGTTTCATTCTTTAAATATTCCGAGTCTTTATCAAATTTATAGCGAAGCTTCCCATAAGATGACATTAACTCAACCTCAGGTCTTTTAACAAAGCTTGCACATTCTTCCTTATATCTGTCTAATTCCTCTGTTGCCCACGCGGAATAAATAAAAAAAAGGTTCAAAATTAATGCAAAAAAAATTTTTTTCATTTATACTAACTCTCAAATACATACTTTAGCCGGAGGCTTCATGAAATATATCTATATTATTTGTCTGACATTGTCCAGCCTTTTTACATACAAATATGCAGGTGCAACAGAATTGCAACAATATGCTTTTTTTATGCCAAACAATGCTTTTGAAGGAAACACATCTGTTCAGAATATAGAAAATATGCACCCTCGCTACAATAAACCGCATTATCAAAAAGTTTACACTAACAATAATGAAGATGATGATAGCTATAACAAACCCGATATAAAGAAGACAACCGCTTCTGCCAAAGTAACTACCACCCCAAAAAAGACAAACCAACCAAAAGTTACTTTGCCCTATGTAAAAAAGGAAATAAAAATAACCAAACCTGAAAAAACAAAACAAATCATAAAAAAACCGTCAGAACCGAAAAAAGCCCCGGAACTAACCGAGGCCATTCAAAAGAAATTACAGCAATACAACTTAGACGAACCTAAACCCGCAACCCAAGCAGCCCCCATTGCCTCAGCTTCTTCCGCCGTACAAGAAGAAACCAAAAGCATTTCTAAAATGTTAGAGGAAATACCGTATCCGAACCCATCCTTACCGAAATTTCAGCAACTTTACTCAATCTACGGCACGGAACTTCGTGTTCTCTACCGCCGTGGCGAGCTTCCTAAAAACAGAGAACAGGAAGAAACTTTAGCCAAAGCAAACAGTTTTCGCCGTTTTATTGTTGAGTAGTAAGAAAAAAGCTAATCATCACCGATTCGCAAAGCTTCAATAAAGGCTGATTGCGGAACTTCAACTTTTCCGAACTGACGCATACGTTGCTTACCCTTCTTTTGCTTATCCAAAAGCTTTCTCTTACGTGTCACATCGCCACCGTAACACTTTGCAGTCACATCTTTGCGCATTGCGGAAATCGTCTCTCTGGCAACCACACGCCCACCGATAGCCGCTTGTATCGGAATTTTAAACAAATGCCTCGGTATTAAATCTTTTAAGCGCTCACAAATTTGTCTTCCGCGCGATTCGGCTTCGGTACGATGGCACAAAAAAGCTAAGGCATCTACCGGTTCTTCGTTAATCAAAATCTGTACTTTAACCAAATCAGATTGCTCATAATCCGTTAATTCATAATCAAAACTGGCATAACCGCTGGTAATAGATTTTAACCTGTCATAAAAATCAAACACAATTTCATTAAGCGGAATCTGATAAACCACCATTGCCCTTGAGCCGACATAAGTTAATTCTTTTTGAACCCCACGCCGTTCCGTGCATAATTTCAGCACCGAACCGAGATATGTATCCGGCACTAAAATTGTTGCCTTAACCATCGGTTCCTCAATAGAAGATACTGTAGATAAATCAGGCATATCAGCCGGATTATGTAGCATTATTTGTGTCCCGTTACTCAAATTGATTTTATAGGCAACCGAAGGAGCTGTGGTAATAATATCCAAATCAAATTCCCGTCCAATCCGTTCCTGAATAATCTCCATGTGCAACAAACCTAAGAAGCCGCAACGAAAACCTAAACCGAGCGCCGCTGAATTTTCATTTTGATAATCAATACTGGCATCATTTAATTTCAGCTTTGCCAAAGCATCTTTTAAGGAATCATACTGACTGCTGTCAACCGGAAAAATAGAGCAGAAAACAACCGGAACAGAAGGCTTAAACCCGGCCAAAGCCTGCTCACACGGCCTTTTATTATCTGTAATTGTATCACCGATTTGACAATCTCCCACACTCTTAATACTTGCCGTTATAAACCCGACTTCACCGGCAGAAAGTTCATCAACATCTTGCATTTTAGGGGTAAAAATACCGATTTTATCAATAGAATATGTCGCATTATTGCTCATCATACGGATAGTTTGTTTCTTCCTTAAAACCCCGTCTTTAACCCGAACTAAAATAACCACACCCAAATAAGAATCATACCAACTGTCTATCAACAATGCTTTTAGCGGCGCATCAACATCTCCTTTTGGAGCTGGTAACTGGTGAACAATAGCTTCCAACAGATTTTCTATCCCCAGACCTGTCTTACCGGACGTTTCCACCGCCCCGCTGGCATCCAATCCGATAACATCTTCTATCTGACTTTTAACCTTATCTACATCAGCCGAGGGTAAATCAACTTTATTGAGCGCCGGAACAATTTCATGATTATTATCAATTGCCAAATAAACATTGGCTAATGTTTGCGCTTCCACTCCTTGTGTGGCATCAACAACCAAAACAGACCCCTCACACGCCGCCAAAGAACGAGAAACCTCATAAGAAAAGTCCACATGCCCCGGAGTATCAATCAAATTAAGCATATACTCCTGCCCGTCCTTTGCTTTATATTTAAGACGCACGGTCTGCGCTTTAATCGTAATACCACGCTCGCGTTCAATATCCATGGAATCAAGCACTTGCTCTGTCATCTCACGATGATCCAAACCACCGCAATATTCAATAATTCTGTCAGCAATGGTTGACTTACCGTGGTCAATATGCGCAATAATTGCAAAATTTCTGATTTTTGCCAAATCCTGCATAAAACTTTCCTCTTTTATTAAATTTATATTTACTCATAAAGTATATTTTGGAGGAACGCAACAGATTTTATACTTTACTGTTGCAACTTGCACAAAATTATGCTTTAATAAAAGGCATATAATTATTTTGCTCTCAAAGGAGGCTGTTATGATTAAGTTTATTGATATTGAGTTTGGTTCCGGACGTTACAAAGAACTTCTGGATTTGCGTTATAAGATTCTCTTACAGCCGCTAGGCTTAAAGTTTTTGGATTCTTTTAGAGAGGAAGAAGCAAACTTCTTACATATCGGTTGCATAGAAAACAGCACCGGCGAGCTTATCGGCGGTTTAATTTTAGCCCCGATTGATAATGAAGAAATCCGTGTTATGCAGGTTGCTGTTGATGTTGTCCACCAAGGCGAAGGCATTGGCAGAAAGTTAATTGAGTATGCCGAATCGGTCGCCAAAAAAATCGGTTATGACAGAATAGTAATGCATGCCATGCTCTCCGTTGTCGGCTTCTACGAAAAATTAGGCTTCAAACAAGATGGTGATTTATTTGAAGAAAAAGGCGTCAGATTCATCAGAATGGTTAAGAAGCTTTAATCTCTGTTTTATTCTCAGAACCCACGCCGACATAAGAAGCTTTGCCTACCGGACATATAGCTTCTGCGCTTATCCCAAGTAAAGCGAGCTCATCTTATATTGTGCCACACCATGTCTGACGAGTACCCCTATAATTGCAGCCATCGGAACAGCCAACATTAAGCCTAAGAAGCCGAGCAAAACACCGCCGGCAAGCAAGGCAAACATTACCCAAACCGGATGCAACCCGATACTTTCTCCCACCAATTTCGGCGTTAAGAAATTTCCTTCCAAAAATTGCCCGCACAGAAATACACCGACCACGTAAAGCACATGTGTCACATCTCCATATTGTGCAAAAGCCAACACAATACCTAAAACAAAACCGGTAATGGAACCGACATACGGGATAAAAGAAATAATACCGGCAATAAATCCGACCAAAAGCCCCAATTCCAACCCGACTAACTTAAGTCCGATAGAATAAAATGTACCTAAAATCAAACAAACACTGATTTGCCCGCGGATAAATCCGGCAATACTGATATTGATTTCCTTTAAGATTTGTAAAATGCTCTTTTTAGATTTTTTCGGCAGAAGTTCCTCCATTTTACTGACAAAAACATTCCAATCTCTGAGCATATAAAATGTCACCACCGGTGTAATTAAAACCAAAGATATCAAATTAACCAAAGCAAAACTGTTAGAAACAAGCGCTTTTAAAACCTTACCGACAAACTTTAAGCCGCTACCGATATTATCTTTGACCACCGTTTCAATTTGCCCGTCCTTCAAATCCGGAAATCTTTCCGCAAGACTGGCAATTATCGGTTGAACCTTTTCCATTATCAAACTCAAATACTTAGGAGTCGCTTTAAGCAACAAAGCAACTTGGTCTTCTATCATACCGCCCAAAAGACAAAGCGCAGGTAAGATAATTAAAATAGAAAGCAAACAAACAATCAATGTCGCCCAAGTTCTGGACATTTTCCATTTCTGTAATTTATCCACCAACGGATCAAGCAAATATGCCAGCAAAATACCGGCAACAAACGGCATTAAGACAGACCTTAAAATATAAAGCAAATAAAAAAATACCGCAAAAATAATCAGCCACATATAAGGGTGAACATAAAAAACTTTAGCGTTTTGTGTTTTACTTGATGACATAGTATTCTCCCTCCCGAACCATTCTGTAGCCGTTAACTTCCAAACTTCCTTGCAGTTTTTCTATCACCCCGCTGTACAAGAAGTTAAAATGCACTTTGTTGTTTGTCATAGAAACAATTTTTATATCCTGCACCTGCGTATTATTATCTAATATCTGCTTTAAGGACATCCAATTCGCCAATCTGGGATAAGAATAAATGACATCAATTTGTGTTGGTGCCATATTATAATCAGCCTGTTGTGAAGAAATATTTTTTTTAACACTCTTAAAAAGCGAAAGAACTTTATCAACCAACTCTTCCGGCTTTTGGCTTTCAATAGCAATCTCTTGAACACTCTTATCCGGATAGCCTTTAACATAAACTTTTTTATCTTTAAGCGAATATTTGACGACATAGATAATATCTGCCCGATTAAAATCAGCCAACTCCTTACACTCTTCATCTGCCATATCATATACTCGTGCTGTTTTTATCATGGCAATATTACCGAGATTTTTATCAATCGTATTTATCTCGAGATTTCCTCTGCGCAGGTAATGATGTTCAACAAAAACCTGTCGCCAAAAATTTTCATCTCCCCAAACATCTAACGTTCCGTCTTCTTTTTCTAAAACCGGAATAATAATGACTTCCTGCGTTTCGCTCAAAGCAATCGGTAAATTGTTTTCAGCCATATATGCTTTCAAAATCTTTTCATCAACGCTAATTCTTAAATCTGCAATATAACGCACATCTGATGTCTTTTCTTTTAAGACCATAACGCCGGTGATGAAATGCTGCAGTTGATTATCGTTTAACTTATTCACTTCTTTAACACTATCTTCCGTGCTGATTCCCAGAATAACCTCATTTAAGCCATCACGCATAGCCTTTGATATTGCTTTTTGCTTTGCTTCCGTAACTGTTTTAGCGGTAACATCAACACTAACATCTGCCTCATAACGAGGCGCCGCTTCTGCTTGAAAAACAAGCTCTGAAATCAGCAAAAAACTTAAAAAAACTTTTTTCAAAACCATATACTCCCTAAAAACACCATCTATCTGTTCCATATAATGTTTTAGCAAAAAAATCAAACTTTTTTATTGCCTTTTAAATGGTTATGATATTAACTTGTAAAAAATTTGTTATCACATATAAGGAATATAGCGATGAATATGTCAAAATACTTAGACAGCTTACTTACCCGTGCTGCCAAAAATCTTAAAACAATAGTTCTTCCGGAAGGTGAAGACGAGCGTATCTTGGAAGCTGCGCACTATGTAGCTGAAAGAAAAGCCGCTAAATTGATTATTTTTGGCGATCCGGAGAAAATCAAAGCATTTTATGCTGATAGAAATTGGAACATGGATGGAATTGAAATTTTAGTTCCTGAGAAGTCTCCAAAATTAAATGAATATGCTAATCTCTTATATGAATTACGTAAAGCCAAAGGTATGACCATGGAAGAAGCACAACAACTTGCTGTTAACTACACTTTCCATGGTACATTGATGATGAAGGCAGGTGAAGCTGACGGCATGGTATCCGGCGCCAACCACTCTACTGCTGATACGGTTCGCCCGGCATTACAAATCATTAAATCCGCACATAAAGATCGCAGTGTTTCATCTGCCGCTATTATGGTTATCAAAGACGTTCCGTACATTTTCTCTGATCCGGCAATTATCATTAACCCGACCGAACAGGAAATGGCTGATATGGCTTTAGCTTCTGCAGAAACTGCCATGCAATTCGGTTTAGAGCCGAAAGTTGCCATGCTTTCTTATTCCACCAAAGGTTCCGGCCACGGTGGCATGGTAGATAAAGTAAAGGCCGCAACCGAATTGGCGCAAAAGATGTTGGAAACAAGTCCGCTTAAAGGTAAGGTTGCCATAGATGGTGAACTCCAAGCAGATGCCGCTTTAGATGAAGTTGTCGCTAAGAAAAAAGCTCCCGGTTCAACAGTTGCCGGTCATGCTAATGTTTTAATTTTCCCTTGTTTGGAAGTTGGTAACATCAGCTATAAACTATTACAACGCTTCTATGGTGCCGAAGCTTACGGTCCGATTATGCAAGGCTTAAATGCCCCGATAAATGACTTATCCCGTGGTGCATTGGTAGAAGATATTGTTGGTATGATTGCAATTACAGCCATTCAAGCTGTTAAATAACTAAAAGGAATGTATGATGAAAAAAATTCTTGTATTAAACTCCGGCTCTTCCTCACTTAAATACCAATTATTTAATGTTGAAGGAGATAAGTATGATGTTGTCGCCAAAGGTGTGGCAGACCGTATAGGCATTAACGGTTCCAACGTGGAAATCAAATTTCCGGACGGCACAAAGCGTAAGCGTGAGGTTGCATTACCGACTCACAACGAAGCTATTAACGAAGTTATTGCCGAATTACTAAACGGGGCGCTGAAATCCATGGATGAAATTGATGCTGTCGGACACCGTATCGTTCAGGGTGGTGACATCTTCAAAAATTCCGTATTGGTAACAGATACTGTTATTGACCAAATTGAAGAATTGGCAGAATTAGCACCTTTACACAACCATGCCCACGTTTTAGGTATCAGAGCCGTTAAAAAGCTTTTGCCAAATGTTCCGCAAACGGTTGTATTTGATACGGCTTTTCACCAAACCATGCCTAAAGAAGCTTTCTTATACGCGCTTCCTTTAGAGCAATATACTAAATATAAAATCCGCCGCTATGGATTCCATGGTACATCTCATGCCTATGTTTCCCAAAAGGCCGCAGAACTTATCGGCAAAAAGGGAAAAATCATCACTTGTCACTTAGGCAACGGTGCTTCCATCTCTGCCATCAATAACGGCATTTGTTTGGATACGTCCATGGGCTTTACTCCGCTTGCCGGTTTAGTGATGGGCACACGTTGCGGTGATATTGACCCTTACATTCCGCTTTACATTTGCAAATCTCAGCACAAAACACCAGATGAAGTAAATGAAATTTTGAATAAGAAGAGCGGCATGCTCGGCATCTGCGGCTATTCTGATAATCGTGACATTGAAGCGCTGTACGGCAAAGAGCAAAGTGCAACAGATGCCATGGACGCTTATGTTCACAGCATTATTCGCTTTATCGGTTCATACATTGCCGTATTAGGTGGCGTTGATGCCATTGTCTTCACAGCTGGTATCGGGGAAAACGGCGCTTTGTTAAGAAAGCTCGTTTTAGAGCGTTTAGCCTATCTCGGCATTACCTTAAATGAAGAAGAAAATAACAAGCGTGGTTCCATTACTGAAATCTCTGCAAAAGGTTCTAAGGTTCGCGTTTTTGTTATCCCGACTGATGAAGAATATATGATTGCCAAAGACACCATGAAAATTGTCTTTGATGCCTAATCTTAATGAGCAACAAAAAAAGGA
>Ga0310691_10002309_pt1 | contig 25784 bp, 18 predicted proteins | sample 176DNAGHGlowgp2_FD_203887 | JGI IMG/M metagenome (GOLD analysis project Ga0310691, IMG submission 203887) | Sheep rumen microbial communities from Palmerston North, Manawatu-Wanganui, New Zealand - 1766 DNA GHGlow gp2 (v2) (version 2) | ecosystem: Host-associated > Mammals > Digestive system >...
AGAAGCAGATTTAATATGTTTAAAGCGGAAAGCCCATTTCAGGGATTTCCGCTTTTTTACGTTTATCCAAAATATTTATCTATTATTTCTATAAGGCCGTCTTCGTTGTTGGTCTTCTTGGTTACAATATCGGCTATCTCCTTGACTTCGTCGATCGCATTGGCCATCGCTATGCCTGTTCCGGCGGCTTTTATCATTGTGATGTCATTGCCCGCATCGCCCGCAGCATATGTATGTGACATCGGCATGGCAAGAAGAGAAGCAACACGTCTGACCGAAATTCCTTTGCCGATACCCTTGGGAAGTATCTCGAGGTACTTTAGGCTTGAGTATACCGCTTCAACACGGTCTCCAAGTCTACATAATATCTCATCGCCCACACTCTTTAAAAGTTCATAGTCATCAAGACTTATTATCTGGACTTTGTACGCACCGTCTTTTAAATATTCCCCGAGATCTTTGACCTTAACAAAAGGCATATGTATGCGGGTATGATAATATTCAAATTCCGCATCTTTGTCATAACCGACTATCTCTGTTTCGCTGTAACTGTGGACATGTACGTTTCTGTGATTACATATTTCGGCGATCTCATTGATAAGAGAGGGTGGCAGTTTCTGTTCATATATCTTTTTGCCTGTCGCAAGTTCCGTGATCAGTGAGCCGTTATTTGAGATCACATACATGTTGTCAAAACGCATATCAAGAAGGTCGATACGCTCCAGTATGCTCGGAAGCGGTCTTCCCGATGCGATCACCAGTCTGTGACCGTTTGAAGTAAGCCTCTTAAGAGCCGATCGCATATCGTCGCTGATCGTTGAATCGTTTAAGAACAACGTTCCGTCAAGATCGGTAAAGAGAATGTTTTTCCGCGCGCTTTCGATATTTTTTAAAATGCTGTCATCGACATAGAGATTTCCGCATCCGGTTCCAAGGTCGATATTGCTTTTGTTGGCACCGTGGAAGTCACTTCCACCCGATAGTAACAGGTGATATTTTTGGGCAAGATGCCTTATTTTACGGGAATCGTCAAGGCTGTAGGTGCTGTATTCCGCCTCTATTCCCATAAGACCGTGGTCCTTTAATCTTTTGACAAGTGCTTCAAGTTCGGAGTCGGGAAGCTTGCACAGGATGGGGTGTGCAAATACGGGAACTCCGTCGGCCTTTAATATAAGATCGACTGCCATTTCGGGAGTGACTTTCTCACGGTTTACATAACAGGGAGCGCCGTCTCCGATATATTTCTCGAACGCTTCGTTTTTTGTTTTTACAAATCCGTTATTGAGCATCCACATCGCAAAATGCGCACGCGTGATGACGGTATCGGGATAAGTCGCTGTAAGTTTCTCGTAAGTCACGTCTATGCCGTGCTGCTGTAAGAGAGCACACATCTTTTTATCCCTGTTTACGCGTTCTTCGACAAAATCGACAAGATATTTGCGGAATTCTTCGGAATCGGGATCGATAAAAAGCCCGACTATATGAACATCTTTGCCGTTTATGTCGGTAGAGAGTTCTATGCCTTTTATTACCTTTGGAACGTTTTTTACACCTTTTTGTTTTAAACTTTCGGCATAAGAAACCGCCTCATCAAGCCCTGCAGTCGTATCGTGATCGGTAAGGGCAAAGGCGCTTAAGCCTTTTTGGATCGCAAGATCAACCAGTTCGCTCGGAGTCAGGGTCCCGTCGGAACGGTTGGAATGTACGTGAAGATCTATCATATATTTCCTCGATTCAAAAGCGGCGCCAAAACGGCGCCGCATACGTTTTCTTTATTCCTCGTCATCCTCACGGTTTGCGGTGAAGATAGTACGCTTTCTGGCCATTTCATCGCTTGCGAGATATTCGTCGTAAGTCGTGATCTTGTCGATGAGTGAGCCGCCCGGAAGTATCTCCATGATACGGTTTGCGGTGGTTTCCACAAACTGGTGATCGTGACAGGAGAAGAGCTCAACACCGGGATATTTGATAAGCCCGTTGTTAAGTGCGGTGATCGCTTCCATGTCGAGATGGTTGGTGGGCTCATCGAGTATCAGGCAGTTTGCACCCGAGATCATCATCTTGGAAAGAAGACATCTTACTTTCTCACCACCGGAGAGAACTTTGACTTTTTTGACACCGTCTTCACCGGCAAAAAGCATACGGCCCAGGAAACCTCTTACGTATGTAACGTCTTTGACGGGTGAATAACCGGTAAGCCATTCGGTGATGGTGTAGTCGTTGTCAAACTCTGCTCCGGGATCCTTGGGGAAATAAGCAAGTGACGTGGTGACACCCCATTTGTAGTTACCCGAATCGGGTTCCATTTCTCCGGCAAGTATCTTAAACAGTGTGGTCTTGGCGTTTTCGTTGCTGCCTACAAATGCTACTTTATCGTTCTTGTTTAAGATAAATGAGATGTTGTCGAGTACCTTTTCGCCGTTGATGGTCTTGGTAAGACCTTCGACGGTCAGAACTTCGTTACCGATCTCTCTATCGGGTCTAAAGTCGATATAAGGATATTTACGGCTTGAAGGTTTGATCTCTTCAAGCTCGATCTTTTCAAGTGCACGTTTTCTTGAAGTAGCCTGCTTGGATTTTGAGGCGTTTGCGGAGAAACGGGAGATGAACTCCTGAAGTTCCTTGATCTTTTCTTCCTTTTTCTTGTTGGCTTCTTTCATCTGCTTGATAAGGAGCTGGCTGGACTCATACCAGAAATCGTAGTTACCGGCGTAAAGCTGGATCTTGCCGTAGTCGATATCGGCGGTATGTGTGCAGACCTTATTAAGGAAATATCTGTCATGGCTTACCACGATGACGGTATTGTTAAAGTTGATCAGGAATTCCTCGAGCCAAGCGATGGCGTCGAGATCCAGATGGTTGGTAGGCTCGTCGAGAAGCAGGATATCGGGATTACCGAAAAGAGCTCTTGCAAGCAGCACTTTAACTTTCTGGTTACCGTCAAGATCGCCTACCAAAGAGTAGTGAAGCGATGTGTCGATTCCAAGGCCGTTAAGTAAACTCGCGGCATTGGATTCTGCTTCATAACCGTCCATCTCGGCAAATTCGGCTTCAAGCTCACCCGCACGGATTCCGTCCTCGTCCGAGAAATCTTCTTTTGCATAGATCGCATCTTTTTCTTTCATAACATCGTAAAGATGCTGGTTACCTGCGATGACCGTATCCATTACCACGCAGTCATCGTATTTGAAGTGGTCCTGTTCAAGTACAGACATACGCTGTCCGGGTGTGATCGAGATATCACCGTTGGTGGTTTCCAGAACGCCGCTTAAGATCTTAAGGAAGGTTGACTTTCCGGCACCGTTTGCACCGATAAGACCATAGCAGTTTCCTTCCGTAAATTTGATATTTACGTCTTCAAAAAGTGCCTTTTTGCCGACACGATATGTTACATTATTGGCTGAGATCATTTAATACTCCTTTTTGCAGTCAGTTCGCTTTCTTTTTACCATACAATCATACATTGTACCATTTTATAAGAAAATATTGTTTTTGCAAGATTTTTTTGGCTAAAACGGCATTTGCGATGTGGGAATTGTATAAATTTTTTGGTGCAAAAGAACACTGACTGTGATATACTTTTTTAGACGGCACTTCGGGTTTAGGTTCGGGGTGCCTTGATTGACTTTTATGAAAAGGAGAATTTAGTAATGGCAAAATGGGTTTACCGTTTCGAAGAAGGTTCCGCAGATATGCGTCCTCTTCTCGGTGGTAAGGGCGCCAACCTCGCGGAAATGACCAATCTCGGTCTCCCGATCCCCCAGGGATTTACCGTAACCACCGAAGCATGTACCGACTACTACAATCAGGGAAAGAAGATCGCGGACGAGATCAAGGATCAGATCTTCGCAGAACTTGCTGTGCTTGAAGAAAAGCAGCAGAAGAAGTTCGGCGATACAGACAATCCGCTTCTTGTTTCCGTTCGTTCCGGTGCGCGTGCTTCCATGCCCGGTATGATGGACACGATCCTCAACCTCGGACTTAACGATGTATCGGTTGAAGGATTTGCAGAGAGGACCGGTAACAAGAGATTTGCTTATGATTCATACAGACGTTTCATTCAGATGTTCTCGGACGTTGTTATGGAAGTTCCCAAGTCGCTTTTCGAGCGTGTTCTTGATGAAGTAAAGAACAAAAAGCACGTTCACTACGACACCGAACTTAATGCCGATGATCTGATGGGCGTTATCAATCAGTTCAAAAAGATCTACAAAGACAAGATGGGAGAGGATTTCCCCCAGGATCCCAAGGTTCAGCTTATGGAAGCCGTTAAGGCAGTTTTCCGTTCATGGGACAACGAGCGTGCGATCGTTTACCGTCGTATGAACGATATCCCCGGTGACTGGGGTACCGCAGTTAACGTTCAGGCCATGGTATTCGGTAACATGGGCGATACATCTGGTACAGGTGTTGCATTTACACGTAACCCCTCTACCGGTGAAAAGGGTATCTTTGGTGAGTACCTTATCAATGCACAGGGTGAAGACGTTGTTGCAGGTATCCGTACTCCTCAGCCCATCACCAAACTTGCAGAAGATCTTCCCGAATGTTACGCAAAGTTCATGGAGATCGCCAACAAGCTCGAAGAACACTACAGAGATATGCAGGATATGGAGTTCACCATTGAAAACGGTAATCTCTATTTCCTTCAGACACGTAACGGTAAGAGAACCGCTCAGGCAGCACTTCAGATCGCATGTGACCTCGTTGATGAGGGCATGATCACCGAACAGGAAGCTGTTTGCCGTATCGAAGCAAAGTCTCTTGATCAGTTACTCCATCCTACATTTGATGATATCGCACTTCGTGACGGCGAAGTTATGGGTATCGGTCTTCCCGCATCACCCGGTGCGGCTGCAGGTAAGGTTTACTTCACTGCCGAGGAAGCCAAGATCGCTCACGGAAGAGGAGAAAGAGTTATCCTTGTTCGTCTTGAGACATCACCCGAAGATATCGAAGGTATGCATGCATCCGAAGGTATCCTGACCGTTCGTGGCGGTATGACTTCTCACGCAGCAGTTGTTGCACGTGGTATGGGTACCTGCTGTGTATCCGGTTGCGGTGCCATCAACATCAACGAAGACGAAAAGTGGTTCGAACTCGGCGGAGTTACATTCAACGAGGGAGATTACATTTCACTTGACGGTTCTACCGGTAAGATCTACAGAGGCGACCTTCGTACAAGAGACGCCGAGATTTCCGGTAACTTTGAACGTATCATGAACTGGGCAGACAAGTATCGTAAGCTTAAGGTTCGTACCAATGCCGATACTCCTGCGGATGCTCTTAACGCACTTAAGCTCGGTGCCGAAGGTATCGGTCTTTGCCGTACAGAGCACATGTTCTTTGATGCAGACAGAATTCCGAAGATCCGTAAGATGATCCTTTCAAATACCGTTGAGCAGAGAGAAGCAGCTCTCAACGAACTCATTCCTTTCCAGAAATCAGACTTCAAGGGAATCTTCAAGACAATGGAAGGCCGTCCGGTTACCATCCGTTTCTTAGATCCTCCGCTTCACGAATTCGTTCCCACAGACGATGCCGATATCAAGGCACTCGCCAAGGAAATGGGTCTTAAGTTCGAAGACGTTAAGGCCAAATGCGAATCTCTTCATGAGTTCAACCCCATGATGGGTCACCGTGGATGTCGTCTTGCGGTTACATATCCCGAAATTGCAAGAATGCAGACCCGTGCGGTTATGGAAGCAGCAATCGAAGAAAACGAAAAGTACGGCTTCAACATTGAACCCGAGATAATGATCCCTCTCGTAGGCGACAAGAAGGAACTTAAGTTTGTCAAGGAAGTTATCGTTGAAGTAGCCGAGCAGGTTAAGAAAGAAAAGAAGTCCGACATCAAGTATCACATCGGTACGATGATCGAGATCCCCCGTGCGGCTCTTTTGGCTGACGAGATTGCCGAAGAAGCAGAGTTCTTCTCATTCGGTACCAACGACTTAACTCAGATGACATTCGGTTTCTCACGTGACGATACAGGTAAGTTCATTGATTCTTACTACAAGTCAAAGATCTACGAGTCCGATCCTTTCGCAAAGCTCGACCAGAACGGTGTCGGCCAGCTTATCCAGATGGCAGCCGAGAAAGGCCGCAAGACCCGTCCCGATATCAAACTCGGTATCTGTGGTGAGCACGGCGGAGATCCTTCATCCGTTGAGTTCTGCCACAAGGTTGGCCTTACGTATGTAAGCTGCTCGCCTTTCCGTGTGCCGATCGCAAGACTTGCGGCAGCTCAGGCAGCTATCAATGATGCTCAGTAAATAAGCAACTGACTAAAGGACTGCTTCGGCAGTCCTTTTTGTTTGCCTGTCTGCAAATATTTATGTGGATGTGGAACGTGAAGAAAAGTATAATAGAATTCGACATTTGTAAAAAAATAAATAAAAGAGGATGAAGAATGCAACTTATCAGGCAGAAATATACTTACCCCTATATGCCGGTTTCCGAGCGAAAGAAGTATGTTCCGGAAAGAAATGTCTGTTCAATAGCACCGGCTGAAGATGTGGCGGATTATATGTATACCGGCAACGGTTCTCATTGGGTGGATGTGGCAGGCAGGCCTTATGATGAGGAAATAATCATTAAGCAGGAACTGTTATATGAACCCCGATGGGCCAAGACACCGCTTCCGCCGGACCTGCGTCCATACATTGACGACATTCGTAAAGCTGTTCTTGAGGGGAAGACGGATGTTGCGGATCAGCTTATTGAAAAAGCACAGAGAGACGCCGGATATGACAAATACATGAATTTGGATGCCAAAATTGTGTATCCCATAGGGTCTTTACATGTACATAAAGCTTTTAGCCTTAAGATAGATCAACCTGAAATTGAAAACACGGAAAATTATCTGCGTTGGACGGACCTGCTTACGGGAAAGGTGTGTACGCATTGGGAAAATAAAGCCGGCGTTTTTGAAAGAGAAATTCTGCCCGCCTATGGGGAGGATCTGGTGGCGATCAGGTTTGTTGCGCCGAAAGGCTCTCTGAATGTGAAACTTAATATTGAACTTCCGGGCGGACCCAACATGTTCGGGGTTCCAACGATGGTGGGAGCGACTCATACACTTAAGTGCTCGGAACGGATGATAAAGTTAAGCTTTAAGTACAACCCCGATTTCGGAAATAAAGGATATGTGGGATTGTTACGCTTTGACCTCACGGGAGGAACGATAACGCCTGCCAAAAGCGGTGTATTGGTTGAAGGCGCCGACAGTCTTTTGATATTTGCCAAAGCAATCCGGATCGAGAAGGATTTTAGGTTCGGATGCGAGGATTCGTTTGCGGAAGCTTTTTTACAGATTGACAAGACATTTGAAGAGCTGACAAATAACAATGCACATGTATTGGGCGATAAAATGAAACGCTCACGTCTTAGCTTGGGATGTGCGGAAGATCAGTATCTGTCCGGCGAGGAATTGCTTGAGAAATGTCACGATGTTTATGAACTTTATCCCATGATGATGGATAAACTCTATGATATGGGCCGTTTTTATCAGATCGTGGATACCGGATCGATCCCTCCCATGTGGGGGCAGCACAACATCAACACCAATTTACAGGTCTGTGCGGGGAATAATACCGGATTATTTGAAGAAATGGATGTCTATTTCCGCTACTACGAATCCAAATTTGATGATTTCAGGATCAATGCAGAGCGGTTATTCGGTGCAAGAGGGTTATTGGCCAGCGTTCATTGTGATTATGACAGCGGATTATTCTATCATTTTTCGAAAACCTATCCTCATTATTGTTGGACCGGTTGCCTTGGATGGATTTACAATGAGTTTTGGGGGTATTATTTATGTACAGGTGATGAAGAGTTCCTTGCAAAACGTGTTGTTCCGGCATTAAAAGAGATCGCTTTATTTTTTGAGGACTATGCAAAACTGCGCGATGAGCGAGGAAAGACTGTTTTTGTACCTTCTTTTTCACCGGAAGACCCCACACCGAATCCCGATTATATGACGGTTACCTGTAAAGATATTCACGCACAGAGGATCAATTCCGTGATGGATATAGCGATCTGCAGGGAAGTATTGACTAATCTTTGCGAAGCGTGCAGGATCCTGAACATTGAGCAGGAGAATATGGATAAATGGCAAAGGCAGCTGGATGATCTGCCGGTCTATCTTACGGATGAGGAAGGTGCACTGAAAGAATGGGCCTGGGAGACTGTTGAGGAGAATTACAATCACAGACATGTTTCTCATCATTACGATATCTGGCCGGGGCGTGCAGTCACTTTGGAATCAGAGCCTGAGATCGCGGAAGCTATCAGAAAGTCCAACAGAAAGCGCGGCCAGCAGGATGATTCGGCCCATGGTATCATTCACAGAGCGTTCTGCGCGATCCGTCTAAAGGATCACGAGGAAGTCATGCAGAATATGTCACAGCTGATAAATCATGGATTTGTACGGCGGAATATGTCCACGGCGCACTTCCCGTATCGGGGCCAGTTTCCGGATCTGCAGGGAGCTATGCCGGCATTGCTGCTTGAGATGTGTGTCTTTTCTATGCCCGGGATCGTAGAGTTTCTGCCTGAGATCAGTAATATTTTTGAGAAAGGCTGTATCGAGGGAATATGGCTGTACACGCAGGCCAAGTTAGAGAAGCTTGAGTGGGAGAAAGGAAAAGCTAAGGCCATCGTAACATCCGGAAAAACGCAGGATATATCTTTCATGGTGGATAAAGAAAATGTTTCGTTTTATATTAACGGTAAGAAACAAAAAGCCGAGAACGGCCGTATGACCTATTCGTTTAAGAAAAACGAAACAATAGAACTGGAGATTGTCCGGCCATAAACTTAGTGTATAATGCAATAAAAAAGCAATGGCGAATGTTATCATTATATCTTAAGTTTTGGTACCATTTACATGTTGAAAGGGGAAGAAACGACATGACACTGGTTGAGATCATTCTTTTTATCTTAGGCACCGTAGGTGCAATTATTTTGGGACGCAAAAGAAAATTCGTCTTAATGGCACTTTGTATTGTTGTTGCGGCGTCAGCACTTTTTCTTTTGGCGGCTACCGGCATTCTTTTAATGGGCATAGACTAAATGAGAGAAGATAACAATAAACCAAAGATCGCACACAGGGAAAGCTTTAGACAGCCGAGATGGGAATGACCGAACCGTCGGTTTTTACCGACAACGCCCGGCAAACCTCCGAAAAGGATATATGAAAGAGATAACATACGAAGATTTGCAAAAAGAAAATAAAGACAGCTACATCTTTGTTGATGTCAGAGATGAGGGGCTTAGAGAATACGGCATGATCCCCGGCGCGGTAGCGGTCTATATTGACGCCGAGCAGGTGAAGAACGACACCGGATCGGATCATATCGGCCCCGGGCAGGGCGATATCGCCGCACTGCTTTCAAAGATCCCGCCCGAGAAAAAGCTTATACTGTATTGCCAGATCGGTCGAAAAACCCGCGATCTTGATGCGGACGTTCTTTTTCCCGGACGCGAGTGTTACAGCCTGGAAGGCGGGTATATCGGATATATAAGATCCGTGATGAACGATGAAAGCGACATCGCCGAAAAGCAGCACAAGGCTGAGGAGAGTATCAGAAAGAAGTTTCACAAGCCTCTTTTTACGCCGTTTGCCAAGGCGTGTAAGACGTATCGTCTTATCGAAGAAGGAGACCGGATCGCCGTCTGTATTTCGGGCGGAAAAGACTCGATGCTTATGGCGAAGCTTTTTCAGGAGATTCAAAGGCACAGGCAGTGCAATTTTGAACTGACGTTTCTGGTAATGGACCCGGGATACAACAAGGATAACAGGGCACTGATCGAGAGTAACGCAAAGGCTCTCGGTATTCCGATCACAATATTTGAAAGTGATATTTTTGATGCCGTAGATACCATAGATAAGAGCCCGTGCTATATTTGCGCCAGGATGAGAAGAGGGTATCTCTATTCAAAAGCCCGGGAGCTTGGCTGCAACAAGATAGCGCTCGGACATCATTATGACGATGTTATAGAGACGATACTGATGGGAATGCTGCACGGCGGTCAGGTACAGACCATGATGCCCAAACTTCACAGCACAAATTTTGAAGGCATGGAGCTGATAAGGCCGCTTTATCTTATACGGGAGAGCGATATCTGTGCATGGCGCGACTACAACGATCTTCATTTTCTGCAGTGCGCCTGTCATTTTACCGACACATGCACCACATGCCATGAGGACGGTACCACATCGTCAAAGCGGCTTGAGACCAAAAAACTCATTGCTTCGCTTAAAAAAGAAAATCCCTTTGTTGAGTCCAACATATTTAAAAGTGTTGAAAACGTCAACCTCTCAACGGTGATAGCATACAAAAAGGACGGTGTTCGCCATCATTTTCTGGATGAATACTGATCATATCAAAAGAGGGTGCGGACCGCATCCTCTTTTGATGTTTTTCGGTTAAGTGTTTGTTGCTTGATAAGTGATATGATTCTCTCTGAATGTGAAAAAATGCCGTTCCCTTTCATGAAAGGAACGGTATTTTCCAAAACGCACATAGGGTAAGGAGTATTAATGGATTACAGGGAGATCATACACAACAAGTTTTGCGAGCCTGCTGCAGTATATCTTTACAAAGACGGAGAGATCAAGGCTCTTGACATCAACGAAAAATTTCTTCCGGAACTGAAGATGAATGTGGCCGTACGGGATTATCTCGAGGCACCTCTTGATAAATGCTTTGATGCCGACAGTCTCCGGATATTTGTTGAGGCGATCGGGAGGTGCGCGGATTTTGGCAAGGATCAGTCAGTCGAAACGATAAGACTTATGTTTTCGGACTGTTGCGGTTACGATCATGTATATGTCACAGACAAACTTATGCTTATCGATAAGACCGCCGATGGTGCGATCATATTTGACGGTATCAGAAATATCACCAATGAAAAGCAGGTAACCGATGCGCTTAATGATATTGAATACAGATATGTACAGACCAGTGAGCAGGTCAACATCTACAATTGGGAATACTATGTGGATACCAAGGAAATGCGCCCCTGTTACAGATGCATGAGAGATCTCGGGCTTCCGGCAGTCGTTGAAAACTATCCCGAACCTGCTTTTGAAGCGGGAATCTTTCCGATGGATTATTACGATCTCTACACGGGCCTTTTACGTGATATCGATAACGGTCTTCCTGAGGCGGAAGTTGATATTCCGCTTACTGTAGGCCGCATTCCTTTCCGTATCAAATATACGACCCAGTTTGATGAAAAAGGCAGGCCCGTTAAGGCGTTCGGATCGGCAACACTTATCTCTGAAACCGAACTTGGAAACATCAAGCTTGACAATCAGATCATCCAGTCGCTGGCGGAAGAGTATTCTTCAATAGCTTTGATCGATTTCCCCGGGAATGAAGGTAAAATCATTAAGGCCGACGGTTTTCTTGGGGCAAAAGAAAATGTGGACATTACGGACATTTTGTCAGCGGCCGCCGGGAAAGCCGATGTTTCCGATGAAGAAAAAGCAGCGCTTGCCAATATCAATCTTCTGAGAAACGAGCTGTTTAAAGACACCGATAAAAGAGAGTTTTTGTATAAGGACGATGCCGGCAACAAATGGATAAGGATCGACTATCACGTTATAGAGCGAAGTGCGGACAACAGGGTGGACAGGCTCATTATCACCGCTTCGGTCATCGATGACGTGCGCGCTCAGAAGATGGACGCCGACAGGCTGATCGCATCTCAGAAGCAGGAACTTGAAAACCGTCAGACTCTTTTGTTATCGGCTATAGACGAAGCCAACAGGGCCAATAAAGCCAAGATCGATTTCTTTTCAAGTATGTCGCATGATATACGTACACCCATGAGTGCGATCACGGGATTTTCAAGACTCGCCATGGATGAGATCGACAACAGGGAACATCTCGAAGATTACCTTGATAAGATCACTAAAGCCGGCGATCACCTGATGAATCTCATAAACGACATTCTTGATATGAGCCGTATAGAGAGCGGAAAGATGGAATTATCCGAGTCTCCTTCGAAGATAAAGGATCTTCTTAACGAATGTGCTTCAATGGTACGGGTTAAGATGAACGAAAACGGATTGGATTTCAAGGTCGATGTTGACGAAGCCGGAGATGATACGGTCGAATGTGATTGTCTCCGCTTTAATCAGGTCATATTAAACCTTCTTTCCAATGCATATAAGTTTACTCCAAGGGGTGGAAGTGTATTCCTGACGGGTAAGTTAAAAGAAAAAAGCGACCGCCTGCATTATGAGATAAGGGTAAAAGATACCGGTATCGGTATGTCCGAAGAGTTCAGCAAACATATCTGGGAAGCATATTCCCGCGAGAACCGAAATATCGTTAACGAGACTCAGGGTACCGGTCTTGGCATGATGATAGTACAGAACATCGTTAATATCATGCAGGGTACGATAGAACTTGAAACAGAACTTGGTAAGGGCAGTGAGTTTATCATTAACATTCCGCTGAAACAGGTGACGATAAACGATGCCGATGTTTTGATCGACAAGGATACCGAAGCCGCATTATCAAGAGATTATTCGGGAACTACCGTACTGGTGGTGGATGATATTGCAACGAACTTAAAGCTTGCACAGCGTGTGCTTGAAAAGCACGGATTTACGGTCATCACTGCCGACAACGGACTCGATGCAATAGAAACCGTTAAAAATTCAAAGCCCGGCGATATCGATCTTGTATTAATGGATGTTCTTATGCCGGTAATGGACGGACTTGAGGCAACCAGGAAGATAAGGGCGCTTGACGATCCCGCACTTTCCTCTATACCGATCGTTGCCATGACTGCCAATGCTTTTGAATCGGATATTCGCGATACGCTTGAAGCAGGCATGAATGCTCATGTTTCCAAACCTTTTGTTCAGGAAAAACTGATTTTAAGCATATCTGAAAATCTTAAAGGGCGTTAATTTGTGATTAATAATGGCTTTGTCCCATTGTTATATAGTTATGCAGATGATATAATTCAGACACTTTAAACACTAATTATTGGCATTCAAGCTATGGAGGGAGACAATTATATGAAGAACAAAAAAAGACTCAGCATAGTTGCTGCTATGATGACTGCAGGAGTTGTGCTGGTAGCGATGGTCATCATCAGTATTCTGTATTTTGGCGTTAAGATACAGAAGATTAGTCAGGCTGATGAAGAACTTTATTACGATCATCTCTATTCAATAAGTGAAAAGCTTATAAATGCGGACAGAGACTATTACCAGTCGATGATAGCTGCACTTCAGTATCATGACGTATCAATGGCTCCCATGGATATTCCGCCCGAACAGCTTCAGGAACTACTTGATATCTATTATGCCGATTATGAGGACAACAAAGTACAGGTTCTCGATCGTGTAAATCAGGCACACGATATTGCCGTTAAAGAAGAACGTCTTGCTAAAGGTACTGTTGTCGATACCGATAACTTTGAAACTCTTTACAATGCATTCCTTGCCAACTATGCAGCATGGGATGAGATCTATGACGTAGCTACAGGTGCAGGAGATTATACACTCTTCATTCAGAATTTCGATACCGCAAGAGCATCACTTTCCGAGATGACAGATATCACCGAACTCTGGGCAACCAACGAAAAAGTGATCCGTCAGAAGCAGATCCAGGCTGAGATCCTGACCAGCATAGGTATCTTCGCGATCATTACCATCGTTATCCTTGTGACAGCGATCATCATACTTCACAAGATGCGTTTAAGCATCAAATACATGGTTAAAGCCGTTAACAATATGGCAGGCGGTGACTTTGTTACAGAAGTTAAGCAGGAGAGCATGTTTGGTGAATTCCACAATGTAGAAGCTTGTATGGAAGACATGAGAAGTCATCTTCAGAGTTCACTTCTCGATGTTGTTAACTGTGCCGATGAAGTTAATGCAAAAGCAGTCAATACCAAAGACAGCATCGCACTTTCCGAAGAAAATACAGGTAACATCTCGATCGCAGTTGACGAACTTTCAAAGGGCGCTATGTCAATGGCTGAAGATGTTCAGGTTACCGCAGGTATTACCGGAGACATCGGTGAGAGCATCGACAGAGTTCAGGATGCTGCATCCAGCAACCTTGAAAGAGTTACCAAGCTTTACAATGAATCGATCGCTTTAAAGAAACAGCTTCAGGATATTCAGAAAGCCGATGAGGCAACAAATGAGAAGGCCGGTCAGGTTGCCGAATCCGTAGGCAAGACCGCAGAAGTTGTTGAAGAGATCAGCAAAGCGGCCGAAGGTATCATCAATATCGCAAGCCAGACCAACCTCCTTGCACTTAACGCTTCGATCGAAGCTGCAAGAGCAGGTGAAGCAGGTAAGGGATTTGCGGTTGTTGCAGATAACATCAAGGGCCTTGCGGAAGAGTCCAACCAGATGGCGGGCGAGATCACTCAGATGCTCAGCACCATCACCCAGTACTCCAATAACAACCGTACACTTACCAACAGCATCAAGGATGCCACCGTAAGCGAAGTTGAAGCTCTTGAAAAGATGAGTGCAGCATTCGATCAGATGCTTGAGATCCTTACCGCTACAGAAGACGGTAACAAGGAGATCGCTTCTTTAGTTGAAACAATGGGCGAAGGCAAAGAAAAGATCCTTTCATCAGTTGAATCGCTTTCAAGTATTTCCGAAGAGTATGCGGCTTCCACCGAGGAGACTAATGCTTCCATCACACAGCTTACTTCCAACATGAATGAAGTCGTTGCAGAAGCTGATGAGCTTAACGATATCTCCAATAAGCTCAAAGAGAACATCGCATTCTTTAAGGTTAACTGATCATAACTTGTAAAAGTATCGCCCGCAGACATTGTTCTGCGGGCGATTTTTTGATAAAATGATTAAGATCCGGTCCGACCGGAAATAATGTGTGAAAGCCGGCATGTCCGGCAGAGAACAAACAGGAGGATTTTTATGGGATTATTTGACAAAGTAATGTCGGGGGTTTCTGCGGTTACGGCTGCAGCCACAGGTCTTTCCATGGATTATGCCAAGGACAGGACTATTGAACTTAAGGGAATGCCCGAAAATCTTGACGAACTTAAGAGTATGGTGGATGTATCCGATCCCGGAAGCGTTGCTGCATACTGGCTTTACGGCGTAATGGCTTTAACAGCCGATTATGATATCGGAATGAGCATGCTTAAATATCTTTTTGCCGATCTTGAGCCTTTCGGAAGAGGATTTACCGAAGGCGGAAATGTAGGTAAGGCCGGATTTGATCCTTTCTTTAACGATCGCTTAAAGAGTGATGATTACAGATGGCTTCCCAGAGCATATTTTAAAGGCGCGGTGGCATCCAACGGATTTAAGCCCGCTGAACCCCTTGCAGTGGAACTTCACTACAACGCACCCAATACGCAGGCGACCAACGACCAGAGCCTTTCGCAGCTTGGAAGACTCAATGTCGTATACTGGATAAAGAGTAATGCGGCAGGCAACCAGGTTAACATAACTCTTAGCAAGTTTGACGGAAGCGACAGGTGGTATGTAACGAGCAGCGCTTCCTACGGCGGAGTTTTCTACGATCAGAGATCCGCACTTACCGCTGAAGCCCGCAGCAAACTGTATACGTAATAATTATATTTGCGGACGGCAAACCATAAATTGATGACAAACAAAAAATCCATCGGAGGCTGTGCTTCCGGTGGATTTTCTGCGTTAAAATGTTGATCCGGGCTTCGATAAATTCGTGTGGGTCCTGTTAATAGAGTTTCTCAGTGTCCGTAAGCGGCGTCATGCTGAGCCTGAGTGCTGTCGTCATTGGGGATATCTTTGGTACCGTTTCCTGCGGGCTGCTGATAGAAGAGTGCGGCTGAGGATGCTCCGTTCGTAACGTACCAGCGGTTTGTGCCTTCAAATCTGGAAAGTTCGATATTTACCTGATTTCCGCCGGCATAACTCTGAACCCAGTAAACGATGTTAAGGCGGCCGAGAGATTCAAAGGTCTGTGCATTTATGGTCTCTGTATTGGTGTCGTTGTAATAAAGTTCGATCGATCTGGGACGACTGGGAGTATATCCGTTTTCTTTTGTGCAACCGTCAAAGTATGCACGCGGAAGCCATCTGTAGTTGCTGTCGTTAAGACGTTCGTTGAAATAGCTGTCCCATCCGGCCTGACCGGAAACTCCGCCTTCGGTATAGCCGCTTCCAAAAGGTTCGATATCGGCAAAGAGATATTTCATCATTTCCATTCCGTCATCGTAATCGTCGGTGAGTCTTGTTACGGCCCAAACCCAATATGCGGCAACACTGCCGGGGTCCGTAACGTCAACGACTTCTTTGAGTTCTTCAAGGTTCCAGGGAGTGGGATCGACAAGCTGGTATACGCGGTCCTGTTTCCATTCGGATTTAAGTTCCATGGCATCTAAAGTTTCGATCGAATCGTCTTTTTCTATTCCGTTTTTGTCAAGAACGTCCCCGATCTTATCGGCAGCTTCGTTGAGTGCATCGGATGCCTTATCAAGGTCTGCGGATGTGACGCCGTTATCTTTGACCGCATCATCGATCTTCTCGGCGGCGCCGTCAAGTTCACTTGTAACTGCGGAACCGATGTTTTTGGTCACATCTTCGGCGGTACAAGCCGTGAGTCCCAAGGTTGCCATGGCCGCAAGGGTGACACAGAGCATTCTTTTTACAAATCTCTTTTTCATTTTCGTATTCTCCTTTTACTTTTCCGCCGGGTCGCCCGGTTTGTGCGCGGTCCGAACGGCGTTTTCCGGCTTTCTGCTTGATTACATATATCAATATATGCCTGTCAGTATTGGGCCGTAAGGTACTAAAGTACATATTTGAAAAGAAAATTGCCGGCGCCGTTTTTTGAAAAAGAGGGGTTGACATATCGGGTCTATTGCGGTAGACTCAACATAGGTCGAACGCAGTAGACCAAATTTGCGGCATGAGAGGACTAAAAATGGTTTACGAGAAATTATTTGAAGGCGAATACAGATTTATGCAGCTTATATGGGAGCATGCGCCCATAAACTCCGGAGAACTGGTAAATCTTTGTGCCAAGGCGTTCGACTGGAAGAAATCAACAACATACACGATGATCAAGAAACTGTGTGAAAAAGGGTATATCACCAACAATAACGCCGTTATAGAGGTACTGGTGGACAGAAATGCCGCCGAGACCGAAGTTTCAAGAGATTTCGTGGACAGAACATTTAAGGGTTCGATATTTGACATGTTTAGCGCGTTTTGCGGCGGCGAAAAGTTATCGGACGAAGAAGCTTCAAAACTTATCGAACTCATAGATACACACAGAGAGGGCAGGAAATGAATATGTTACATCAGATCTTGATTTCCGGTGGATCTCAATATCTTAACAGAAATATCGCATTTTCTTTGTTTTTGGCAGTTTTGCTGATCGCAAGGCTTGCCGTTAAAAGACTTCCGCGCAAGTACAGTTACGGGTTGTGGGCGCTTCTGGGAATAAAGAGCCTGTGGGATTTCGGATTCCGGACTGTCGGCACCAGGATAGCGGCAGCGATCGGGAACAGATTCGCGGCAGCGTCGGGGGCCCGGGCCTTCCAAGGCGGTGGAATTCAAAATGCATCGGCCGGCAATGCGGCTTTACAAAATGCTTCCGCGGTCATCGGCACCGGAGCGGGCAAAACTCTTGTGAACAGCGCCAACGCCGGTGCTTCACAAATGCTCGTCAACAGCGCCAACGCCGGTGCTTCACAAATGCTCGTCGACAGCACCAATGCCGGCGCTTCACAGGCGGTAGCGAATGCCGGCAATACCGCTTCATCACAGGCTGTCGCGAATGCCGGAAATGTTGGGCAGTTGATCGATGTTTCGGCGATAGCTCCGATCATAGCCGTTATCTGGGCAGTGGGGCTTACAGCAATGATTATCTGGGGCGTTGCGGGTTATGTAAAACTTAAAGCTAAGACAGCGCTTTCTTTTGCATCGGAAATACAGAACGTATATGTCTGCGATTACATTGACTCCCCGATGGTATTCGGCATTGTAAGACCAAAGATCTATATCCCTTCCGGCGTTGATATCGGCAGGCTCAATTACGTGATCGGGCATGAAAAGATGCACATCAGGCGCCACGATACGCTTTTTAAGGCGATCGCGTTTGCGATACTTGCTGTTTACTGGATGAATCCGCTTGCGTGGATCGCGTTTAAACTGTTCAACCTTGATATGGAACTTTCCTGCGATGAGGCCGTACTCAGATGGGAAAGTGTAAAAGTTAAAAAAGACTACGGAAAATGGCTCGTTTTCTTTGCCTCCAAAGGTAAAGTGTTCGGTCCTGTGCCTACTGCGTTCGGCGAGACTGACATTGAAAAGAGGGTAAAGAATATGAATGATAAAAAGAAAGCAGGCGTTATCACGATCGTACTGGCAACAGTCGCAACGATAGCTCTGATATTATGTATGGTTGTAAAGGCACCGCAGCTGTTTGCGGAGCCGGCACGCGATACGGAAGAGCCGGTTGTGAGTACTGCGGATTCGATATCTGCAGATAATAACACAGTCGATAACACTGATGCCGTCATCAATACGGCTGACGGAGAAAACGATGAAATTCCGGAAGGCGAAGAAGTTTATACGCCATGGGCCGGTGTCGTAAGTGAAGTAAACCAAGATGAGGACGGTACATATACAGTTGTGATCCGCGGAGAAAGCGATGTTTACGGCGGATACAGCTCAATGATCGAAGTAAGGGTAAAAGTCGGCGATGAGGTTAAGATAGGAGATGTTCTGGGAGTTGCCGTTTTACCCGAGGCACTTGAGTTTGATGATGAAAATGCCGAGAGTGAAGACGCGGCTGAAATAACAGAAAGGACTGTTGTCATCACGGCTAGAGATAATGCGTGGGTATGGCCCGTTGAATCGACGATCATAACAGGTAAGTTCGGAGACAGGCATAAAATTTTAGCCGACGAATCGGATGAGACAGGTGAAACAGAAGTGCATCTGGGTATCGATCTGGCCGCGCCGAAGGGTACCGCGGTTATCGCCGCAGCGGCGGGCACCGTTGAATATGCCGATTATGACTGGGAAAGCGGAAATACGATAAAAGTTAAGGTAAGTGATACGATCACATATATGTACAGTCACCTTGATACGATAAATGTGCATGTGGGAGACACCGTAAAAGCCGGTCAGAGCATAGCAACAGTCGGCTCAACGGGAGCGTCGACGGGACCGCACCTTCACTTTTCCGTGATAAAAGACGGCAGTTACATAGATCCTCTGGGAACATTTTATGAACTTGCCGAGTGATAACGCAGGACCGCATAAAACAGTAAACAAGCGCGTGAAATAGCGTAATAATACCGGTAAAATATCAGAACACTTTCGTGTAGTAAGAAAATTGCAATAATCCCGCAGTTTCATACAACACGGAAGTGTTTTTTTGCCATATAATCAAGATGGTTTTTTATAAAATATAATGTCTAAAGGAGAGGTTATGGCTACAAAAGAAGTTAACGTTCTCATCAATGCAAAGGATAAACTCGGACATATAAATCCCGAGATCTACGGACATTTCTCAGAGCATCTGGGAAGATGTATCTATGAAGGCATATATGTCGGAGAAAATTCGGATATTCCAAATGTTGAAGGTTTAAGAAAAGACATTATCGAGGCTTTTAAAAACATAAAGGTTCCCGCACTCAGATGGCCGGGCGGATGTTTTGCCGACGAATATCACTGGAAAGACGGCATCGGCCCCAAGGAAACCCGTAAATCCATCATCAATACAAACTGGGGCGGCGTGACCGAAAACAACGCTTTCGGAACACATGAGTTTCTTAAGTTCTGCGAGCTTGTGGGCTGTGAACCCTACATTAACGGTAATGTCGGAAGCGGAACCGTTCAGGAAATGTCGGAGTGGATCGAATACATCACATCCGATGCAACTTCACCCATGACCGATGCCAGAAAGGCCAACGGACACGAAAAGCCCTGGAAACTTAAATATCTCGGTGTCGGTAACGAGAACTGGGGATGCGGCGGAGCCATGAAGCCCGAGAAGTATGTCGATGAATACAGACAGTTCCAGACATATTGCAAGAATCATTCGGGCAATAAGCTCTATAAGATCGCATGCGGACCCAATGCAACAGACTACAACTGGATGGAAGTTCTCATGAAGAACCTCGATCCCAATATCGTAAACGGAGTCGATCTTCATTATTACACCGTGATCGACTGGGACAAGAAAGGAAGCGCCACCGATTTTACCGATGATATGTACTTCACGACCCTTAAGAACGCTAATTTCATGGACGAACTCTTAACCCGCCACACCGAGATCATGAACCGCTACGATCCCGACAACAAGATCGGCCTTGTGGTAGGTGAATGGGGATGCTGGTATGATGTTGAAGAAGGCACAAATCCCGGATTTTTGTATCAGCAGAACACTATGCGTGATGCGATAGTTGCCGGCATGGAGCTTAATACCTTTAACCGCCACAGTAAGCGTGTGGTAATGGCGAATATCGCCCAGGCCGTAAACGTTCTTCAATCGGTTGTACTGACAGAGGGCGAAAAGATGCTCCTTACACCCACATATCATGTGTTCGACCTTTACAAGTCGCATCAGGATGCCGATGCGGTATACTGTTACACAGATCTTTTGACCGAGAGCGAGGGCGTTCCCACCGTCACAACTTCAGCTTCGGTAAAAGAAAACGAAATGACCCTTACGGTTACCAATTCTTCGCTTAAAGACAGTGCAAAGATCGATGCGGTAATCGCAGGATTTGACGGAAAGAACGCCGTAGCACGCATACTTACCGATGAAGTGCATGCACACAATACTTTTGATGCTCCCGACCGTGTGAAGATCAAAGATCTTGCCGTATCATTTAACGGCGACAAACTTTCGTTTGAACTTCCGCCCTGCTCGGTGGCTGGCGTCGTTATTGCCGAATAAGCTTACCGATTGGCAGACCGGCGTAGAATCCTGCAGGTAAGGGGTGCAGTCTGCATTCGGCAAGGTGTATAAAACATGGAAATTGATAACAAGGCATTAAAAGAATGTAAGCGGTGTCTGCTTCGTGAAATGGCTGAAGCGGACGCCGCAAATATTGAAAAATACAAGTCTGCGATCAAACCGGCAGACCGCGCTGCCCCGGACATCTACGAAGCGCGTCTCAGCGTATGCAAGCAGTGCGACCGTTTAAATGCCGGAACATGCAATGCCTGCGGATGTTATGTGGAATTAAGAGCTCTTTACAAAGACGGCAGATGCCCTTATAAACAGTGGTAGGACACAGATTGGGGGAAACATGAACAGAACATTACAGATCAAAAATCTAACGATAAAGAACAGATTCGCGGTGCCGCCGATGGTATGTTTTCATTGGACGGATGACAACGGCTATGTTACCGACAAAAACATAGATCATTACCGCGAACTTGCTAAGGGCGGTTTTGGACTTATAATAGTAGAGGCAACAGCGATCACCAAACGTTCTAGGCTTGCCGATACCGAACTTGGCATATGGGAAGACGGACAGATAGAGGGATTAAAGAAAATAACCGACGTTATACATGAAAACGGCGCCAAGACTTTTATCCAGCTTCTTCATGCGGGCGGAAACGGGATCGATCCCACACCCGATGCACCGAGCTCGACCGTATACCGTGACCGTAATCATGCAGTAGAGATGAGCAAGGATACGATCAAAAGAACGATCGATGACTTTGTAAAAGCTGCGTTAAGAGCTAAGAAGGCCGGTTTTGACGGCGTTGAACTTCACGGCTGTCACGGATATCTTATATCCCAGTTCTGCAACAGCCGCACCAATCTTCGTACCGATGAATACGGTGAGAATAAAGCACTTTTTGCGATCGAAACGTTAAAAGCGGTCAAAGAGGCATGCGGTGATGACTTTGTGGTAGGCATAAGGCTCGGCGCGTTTGAACCGTTACTTGAAGACGGGCTCAGAAATGCCAAGGCTATAAAGGACTGTACGGATTTTATCGATGCGTCCTACGGCGGAGACTGTGATTCGTGTGCTCCCGAAGGCTTCGGACTTTCGGATGCCGTTTACGGTGCATCAAAGATCAAGGAGCTGCTACCGGATATGCCTGTATTCGGCGTTCACAACATAAACAGCGCCGAAGACGTAAAAGCCGCACTTGCAACGGGTATCGATATGGTCGATATCGGAAAAGCCGCATTGGTGGATCCTCATTTTGCAGGTCACATACTGGCGGGAGAACCTTACGGACAGTGCCTGCACTGCAACAATTACTGCAGATGGAACCCGTGGGAGATGGCCGATCCTGACAAGAAATGCCCCGGATATCTTAAATTCCACCGCTGATCAGGTATCTAACAAATCAACGGAACCCGATAATAAACAATTCTGAAGGAGGATTATTTATGAACACTACACCCTGCGATCCCAAGGCAACGCGTGAAGCACGTGTTCTTTTGCAATATCTTGCATCCATAGAGGGAAAGGGAATACTCACGGGACAGCATACACAGTCGATCCCGATGGAAGAGCTTCAGTTTATCAGGGAAACTACCGGAAAAACGCCCGCACTCCTGGGATTTGAACTCTTGGGATATTCCCCCAACATTAATCGTGAAGAGTCCGGATATGACTGCCTTAAAGAAGTCGACGACAACTTGGGAACGGTTGAATGTGCGCTTGACTGGGGCAAAAAGGGCGGTATCGTGACATACACATGGCACTGGTTTTCCCCTATCGGCGGAAGCGACAAAGCCTTTTATGCCGAGCATACGGACTTTGACGCCGCCAAAGCAGCCACACCCGGTACCGCTGAATACAAGGCGATGTTAAGTGATCTTGATGTAATGGCCGAGATCTTAAGAAAGTTTCAGGATGCAAAGATCCCGATATTGTGGCGTCCTTTCCACGAAGCCGAGGGCAAATGGTTCTGGTGGGGAGCAAAGGGACCTGAGGTTGCAAGAGATCTTTTTAAGATAGTATTTGATCATCTGACAAAAGAAAAAGACATTCACAATCTTTTGTGGGTTTGGAACTGTCCGGTACCTGAGGCATATGTCGGTGACGAATACTGCGATATCATTTCAAGAGACCTTTATCCCGAGGCTCATGCGCATGCAAGTTTTGTTCAAGAATTCAAAGGCCTTAAGGAGATAGCACCCGATAAAGGCGTTTCTCTTGCAGAGAACGGAGTGCTGCCCGACGCCGATGCGCTTAAAGCCGACAAGGCGGCATGGCTTTGGTTTATGACATGGAGTCACGAATTTTGTCTTACCGAACAGTACAATTCTTTTGATGCGTTAAAGAAACTGTATGAAAATCCCTATTCGCTTACATTTGAGTCGCTTGGGGATTATCATAAAATGCTTTTTGAGTGAGTGCTTTGCATTTTTTTGAGTGATTTTTTTGTCCAATTACTTGAATTGTCTTAAATTGGGTGTTAAATTATAGAGTAACCCATTATGTAAAGGAGACAGAAGAGTTGCTCAGAAAGATATTGGTAGTGGATGACGATGATATAAGTCGCGATCTGCTGGCGGAAATATTGGAGCTCGAATACGAGATCATTCCGGCCAAGAACGGTGCGGAAGCTCTCGGTTTATTGTCGTTTCAGCTGGGAACGGTAGAAGCCGTACTTTTGGACCTGATGATGCCCCAGATGAACGGATACGAGTTTTTGGAACAATTTAATGCCAAGGGGTGGAACGAAAAAGTTCCCGTAGTTATAGTATCATCAAGTGATGACGAGGAAACACGCGAAAAGTGTCATGCTCTTGGTGTAAATCATTTTATCAGCAAGCCCTATACTCACAAAGAGGCATCGAGCGTAATAGCCGATGCCATCGAAAGCTTTTCAAAAGGCAAGAAATCAAGAAAGAAAAGGTAAATATGCGTAAGTTAAATTTTACGAGAATAATTAAAGGATCGCTGCCAGTTTTGGCGGCGATTGCTCTTTTAGGGAGTGTTTTTACCCTTAAATCATATGCCGACGGTGAACTGACCGGTAAAACGGCCGAAGAGATTGTTGCGATGATGAATAAGGGATGGAATATGGGTAATACCCTGGATGCCAGAGACGGTAACTCAAGTGACATCTATTCCCAGGAAACTTCATGGGGAAATCCCAGGATAAACCGTGAAATGATCCACGGTGTCAAAGAAGCGGGATTTGACACGATCCGTATTCCGATCACATGGTACAAGTTTATAGACAAATCAAACGGTTATGCCATCAATCCGGACTTTATGGCTCATGTCAGGGAAGTTGTCGACTGGGCACTTGAAGAAGATCTTTTCGTTATCATCAACGTCCATCATGAGAGCTGGGTCAACAGGACCGACATCGACAAATCCTACAAGGAGATCGGTGAAGAGTTAAGCGCCGTATGGAGCCAGATAAGCGACGAATTCGCAGATTACGACCAGAAGCTTATCTTTGAAGGCATGAACGAGCCCAGAGCCGGCGGAGCCGATTATGAATGGCAGGGTAATCCCGCCTGTTATGAGGCAGTCAACTATCTTGATCAGGTATTTGTTGATACGGTACGCGGGAACGGAAAAGGTCATAACGGCGAAAGAGTACTGATGGTACCGGGATATGCCGCTTCAAGTTCACAACTCGTACTCAATTCGATAAAACTGCCGCAGATAAACGGTGAGACAGCTTCAAACATTGCTCTTTCCGTTCACTGTTATTCACCTTACGAATTTTGCTTAACGGATCAAAAGAACACGTTCGATCCCAATAACGCATCTGACAATTCCGATATCAAGAGACTAATGTCAAGCCTTGAGATCTCATTTATCAGCAAGGGTATCCCTGTTATTATCGGTGAGTGCGGATGTACCAATTCGGGCAATAACAATGTCGAGCGTGAGAAGTGGTTTGCATTCATGGGTGAGCAGACCGCCAAGAAAGGAATCCCCGCAATAGTATGGGATAACGGAGCCAACAAGACCTCGGGCGGAGAGTGTCACAGTTATATTGACAGAAAAACGGGTGAGATGGTTTCTCCCGAACTTATAGCTGCGTTCTTATCGGGCAAATATGCGGAGCCTCTTGCGGCTGCCGAAGACGTAACATATGATTTTGAACCCTTTGATAACGGTTCCGGGAAATTAACTCCGATGAGCCCCGATATAGCCGGATTCATCACAAAAAAGCTTGCAAATCAGTCAAAGGTCAATCATACGGAAGGTGCAGTCGTAGGCTTCAGCCTTAAGGTCACCACTTATACGGACAAGACCGCAGCGATGGATATTTCCCGTTTTGCGGGCAAAAATCTTAAGATAACGGCATGGGTAAGTTCCAAGGATACCGACACCGTTACCATGAGTCTTACCAACAACAGCGCCGATTATATAACGGTAAATACCACCTCTGACTGGCAGGAACTTACAATATATGCCGCCATCGGAGACGGTGAAACGCTTCTTGAGTTTAAGGGCGATGAAGACACCGAATTTTATATTGATGATATAACACTTACGATGGTTGATTCTCTTGAAGTCGTATCGGACGGCAAGGATTCAAATGTCGACAGCAAGAACGGCAATTCCGGTAACGGAAGCGATGAACCCGGCAACGGATACGTAACAGAAGACGGTACGCCGGTGACGGTGATCGACGGCAAAGTCGTTATAATAGTAATGCTGTCGGCTATCGTTGGCATTGCGATACTGGGGGCAATTGCCATCATGATCGGCAAATGGAAAAAACGCGATAAAAAGAAATCATAAAAATGGCTTAACTGCGGGGGAGATCTGCATCGGGAGATGCAGATCTTTTTTCTTTTTACAAAAAA
>Ga0310691_10002310_pt1 | contig 25780 bp, 27 predicted proteins | sample 176DNAGHGlowgp2_FD_203887 | JGI IMG/M metagenome (GOLD analysis project Ga0310691, IMG submission 203887) | Sheep rumen microbial communities from Palmerston North, Manawatu-Wanganui, New Zealand - 1766 DNA GHGlow gp2 (v2) (version 2) | ecosystem: Host-associated > Mammals > Digestive system >...
CTTGATCTTCATCCGGCAAAAATGACGATTTAATATGTGTAAAACAAAAGAGATTAACACCTATTAAAATAAGTAAAATGATACCTACCCAAGAAAGTTTGCGCCCGACGTGATCCACCGCCCGAATATATGCAACTTTAGACACATTGATAAGCCTTTCAAACCGATACAAAAATCCTGATGTTTTTGCCTCAAACGGTCTTAACAGGGTTGCACATAAAGCCGGACTTAATGTCAGCGCGTTAACGCCTGAAAACAATACCGCAAAAGAGATTGAAATGGCAAATTGCTGATAGATTCTACCGGTAATGCCGCCCATAAATGCAATCGGCACAAAAATTGCCAACAACACCAATGTTGTCGCTACTACTGCAGAAGAAACCTGCTCCATTGCTTTAGTTGCCGCCTCTTTTGGCGTTAGTCCTTCCGTCTGCATCAGATAAAGCACACGCTCTACCACTACCACGGCATCATCAACCACCAAACCGATGGCTAAAATCAACCCGAACAACGTTAAAATATTAAGATTATACCCTAAAGCCAGCATTACTGCAAACGTTGCCAAAATAGAAACCGGAATCGCAATAGACGGAATAAGAGTTGCACGCCACTCCTGCAAAAAGACAAAACAGACCAACACCACCAAACCGAATGTTAAAAAGAGCGTAAAAACAACTTCTTCAATAGATACCCTGATAAACTCCGTTGCATCAAAAAAGACCTGTAAATCAAAATCTTCCGGAAAATATTTGGAAAGTCTTTTCATCTCTGCCCGAACCGCATCCATCGCCTTCAAAGCATTTGCGCCGGAGAGCTTATTAACCATAATACCCACATTCGGTTGCCCGTCCATATCTGAAGAAACAAGATAATCCTCAGAACCGATTTCAACACGCGCAATATCTTTGAGCCGCACTAAGCCGCCTTCTTTTTCTGTTCTGACAATAATGTTTTCAAAATCTTTCGGCTCATTTAAACGCCCTTGTGTTTCAAGTGAAAAAACACGCAAACTGGAACCGTCATTCGGTTGTCCGCCGACCGAACCGAGAGAAGGCTGATAGTTTTGACTGGCAATCGCCGCTCTGACCGCACTGATTGGCAGATTAAGCGCTGTCATCTTATCGGCATCAAGCCATACGCGCATACTAAGCGATGCGCCCATAACATTTGCTTCACCCACACCGTATTGACGCCCCAGACTGTTTTTAACATTATTGGAAACATAGTTATTCAAAAAGTTCTTATCTTTTGTGCCGTTCGGAGAAAGAGCTTGTAAAAAGCCCAAAATTTCAGAAGAACGACGCATAACATTTACACCTCTTGCCTGCACTTCATCCGGCAACTGTGACACAGCTTGTTGGATTCTGTTTTGCACCTTAACTTGCGCTAAATCCGGATCCGTTCCGATTTCAAAACTGATGTTTAACGTATATAACCCCGAATTATATGACGAGGATTCCATATACATCATATCATCTACACCGTTTACCGCTGTTTCCAAAGGAATAGCAACCGTATTTGCCACTGTTTCGGCACTGGCTCCCGGATATTGTGCTGTAACACGCACTTGCGGCGGCGTAATCTCCGGATACATGGCAATCGGTAACGAAAATACTGCAATAATTCCCGCTAAGCTCATTACAATGGCTATAACCACAGCAAACCGAGGTCTTTCAATAAAAAAATGCGAAAACATGCCTTACGTCTCCTTTTACTTGTTATTGCGCCGCTGTATTGCTTGTATCATCAATAACATTAATTATTGCACCATCTCTGAGCATTCTGTTTGCCAAGCCGCTGATTAACACACGCTCACCGGCATTTAAACCTGAAGCAATAACCTGTTTACCGTCAAAGGCTTCACCTAATGTCACCGGACGCATTTTAGCTACATTATCTTCGCCAACTACAAACACCAAAGATACATTATCCGATTGTATTATAGCCGTCTCCGGAACAACCAATCCCTTTTTCTCTCTATTTGATGTAAAGCTGATATTAACATATGTCCCTGGATTTAAGTAATGTTTATCATTTTTTACATCAACATAAATTGCAATTGTAGCAGTTCCCATATTGGTCTCATTACTGGCAAACGCTTGTTCTAATTTTTCGTGCAAGACATCACCATCCGAAAGTTCAATATTAATAGTCAAATCATTAATGTCTTCTTGCTCTTTTGCACGCTGTATTTCCAAAAACTCCTTATCCGTAACCGAAAAAGCAATTCGTATCGGATCTATCTGAGAAACCCTGGCCAAAACCATACTTGAAGCAGTAACAAAATTGCCGACTGTTACTTGAGTCTTGCCGATTTGTCCGTCAATATATGCCTTAACTTCCGTATTTTTCAAATCAATTTTCGCTAAATTCAATCGAGCTTTAGCTTGAGATACAGCTGCTTTTGCTTGCAAATATGCACTTTCTGCCGCATCAAATGTAGCCTTAGATGCAATATTTTTGGCACTCAACTGCTTTTGACGATTATAATCACGCTCGGCACGTGTTAAAGTAGCCTCAGCACTTTCCATTTGAGCCTTAGCTAAATCATAATTTGCCTGATAAGGTTCTTTATCAATCACAAACAAAGGATCATCTTTTTTAACAAAACTTCCTTCTACAAAATTAACTTTATCCAAACTGCCACTGACCTTTGCCACAACGTCAACACTATTAATCGCTTCCACCAGAGCAACATATTTTTTTGAATTTTTAATAACTTCCTCTGATACAACAGCAACTTTTGCATTAACTTTTGGCATCATCATATTAGAATTTTTGGGGCCTAAAAAATACCAACCCGCACCTAAGATTACCAATCCGGCTAAAACACCGTATAGATACTTACTATCATATTTTTTGCTCACCTCTTTTACCCTTTTCTGCACAATTTCAAATGCCTTCATAATTTTATCCTTTTTCATCAAAAACCTCTCTTTTACTTTCTAATTCCATCAAACAACAAACCCAAACCTGCCCGCACAATTTCCACTAAATCAAAATTATGACGTTTACTCAATGTCGAAAACATAAGACCTATATAAGATGACAAAATGATATGCTGGAGCTCGCCTAAATCAAGACCGCTTTTCAATATGCCGATTTTCTCGCACTCTAACAAAACCTTATTAATTTTTTCTAAATGGAAGTTCTTGATTATATTTAAATTTTTATCAACTCGATCAATAATCACTTCTGACCATTCCATCTGGCACAAAACAAATCTGTTAAACTTTGCAAACCGGATATCTTCTTTGCCGACACCTGCCCATATAACAAAATAATCCAACAAGTCATCTAAAGTGTTACCCTGAGGCAATTTCGGCAATATTTCTGTGCGTTTTCGTTGCAAATATTCCACAATCAAAGCAGATAGCAAATCCGCCTTATTTCTGAAATACCAATACACCGCACCCTTAGTAAAACCGGCGCGCGCTGCGATTTCATCAAAAGTAGCTTTAGCATATCCTTTTTCAGAAAAAACATCCAATGCAGATTCTAAAACTGCCTGTCGTGTTTTCTCGGCATCATCTTTACTTTTTTTGACCATTTTGCCTCACAATTTAAAATACCTACCAGTATGTATGTAAAATGAATAAAGAACAAACCAACTTAAAAGTCAAGACATTTTAATAAAAGAAACAGCTAAAATCAGGAATTTTATACTACACCGGATATCAAATCAACACATGAAAGTGAAGCATTAAAATCTTTATCTGACGGATTCGCCATATAAGCGCCGACTTTAATATCTTCATAACTTTTAAGATAAAACGTTCTTATCGGAATATATTTAACCCCGTCAAGAGAATACATCAACATATAGTCATCTAGATGCCGCTGTAACTTAAACCAAATTTCCGAAACTTCTTGACTTAATATAAAACTGACACAATCCGCATGGCCGTTTACAGCCATTGCCGACATAACCACATTGTTACCATTAACCTCGTTCATTAATGCGGCTTTGACCCAATTTTGTTCATCCCGTCTGAGCATCATACCGCACTGTGAAAACCTTTCGCTTGTATCAACTTTCCACTTAAATGAAAGTGTAAAATCCCCCTTTTGCCGAGAAAAAAAGAAATGCCCGTTATCTTTACTGATACCATGCTGCGTGCTCTGCCAAAAATCTGTGCCCTGCTTGGCATAAATCACCATTGCTTCGTCATCAAATCGCACATTTTCCGGATCATTATACCATTCAAAATTTTCTAAAGCTTCAAATAACATTAAAAAGTCCTTACGTTCTCATCTTTCATATTTCTTAAAACGCTTTCCAATTCGGCATTTTTGTTTTTAGGCACACTCACCACCAAACTGATAATCTCATCACCGGTCCCGTTCTTAGTTTTAATACCTTTACCCTTCAGGCGTAATTTTTCTTGGCTTGAAGAATATGGCGGAATAGTCACATTAACCTTTCCGCTGATTGTCGGTACCGTAACTTTCGCCCCTAACACAGCTTCTTTTATGGAAATCGGTAAATCTAGCAAAATATCACGCCCTTCTGCCTTAAAATAGGGGTGCGGTCTGACATTTATCGTAATTAGAGCATCTCCGTTCAAATTGCTATTAACACCTTTTGTGCCCTGACCTTTTAAGCGAAGAACCTGACCGCTTTGCGTTCCCGCCGGAATCTTAACGTTTAATTGCTTGTTATTCATCAAGATACTTTTCTCGGCACCTCTTACCGCATCCAAAAAATCTATATCCAACGAATATGCAATATCTTGCCCTTTCTGCTGGCGCGCACCAAAACCTCTGCCACCACTGAATTGGCTGAATATATCCTCTCCGAACAAAGACGAAAAATCAAATCCGGCTCCGTTAAATCCCCCGTTGGTATATGTATTATACTGGCGTCCACCTCCGAAATCACCGGTATCAAACCCACCTGCGCCGAAACCGCTTGCGCCAAAGCCGGTTGGTTTGCCTTCTGCGTCTATTTCATTATTATCATACTTTTGGCGCTTATCTTTATCACCTAATATATCATAAGCCGCAGAAATTTCCTTAAACTTCTCCGCGGCATTTTTATCATCTTTATTTAAGTCCGGATGATATTTACGAGCAAGCTTACGATATTGCGACTTAATTTCTGTCGCAGTTGCCGTTTTACTTACACCTAATACATCATATAAATTCTTAACCATTTTTATTCCCCATTATTAATATAGGGAATGGCTGTTTAGATTGCAAGATTAACACAATCAAAGGTTGCACGCATAAAACCGTTATGATACATAGAAACTTCTCTTAAATAAGGAGAAGCACCAAACGCTGCATCAGCACAATATAAAGAAGCTAATGGAGAAATTTCATCGACGCGCACATTTTTATACTGATATGTAACGGAATCTATTTCCTCATTGACAACAAATACATCATCTGCACTCAAACGACGTTCTGCCATAGAAGATGCCAATAAATCTTCCTCGCCTAACATTTCTTCGTTTCCGTAACCTTCGGTATAATAATCTTCATTAACTGGATTGCCATCCTCATCCATCAAAATATATTCCGTTGAGCACGCGCTCATTAAAAATACTAAAGCTAATGCTAAAAATTTTTTCATTTCTAAAACTCCTTTACTTTAATTCGTTATAAATATCTTTTCCTGCTTGCTCTAAAATACGCATAACTCGATGATTCTTTGCGGTATTCGGATGCTCATTATCTAATTTTTCAAGCATTTTCTTCAAATCTTGCTTAAATTTGGCACTATCACGCAATTTATCTACATCAGAAGCTATATCTTTATTATCTAGCTGATGTTCTGATACCACCTTTATGACAGTAACATACTTTGCTTTATTAAGTGATGCCATCTGTGCCTGCGCAGGCATTACCATCATGAAACAAAAAAGCACGACATATTTCCACATAAACCACTCCTTAAAATACAAAATTTCTCTTGCATATATATGCTTTTATCATATATGTTTTAACAAATAGCTAAAAAATCTTATTTTTATCTATTAATTGAGACATAAAATGAAAAAAACGATTTGGATACTCTTAGATAACCGCATGGGCAGCCGTCATCAAGCTGAGGGAATTGCACATTATTTAGACATATCAAAATTTGAAATAATAAATAAAGAAATAATTTACACGCGTTTAGCTGGACTGCCAAATATCATCCGTGGACGCACTTTAATCGGTTTAACCAAAGATTGCAAGAAAAATTTGACAGCACCATACCCCGATATTGTTTTATCATCTTCCAGAAGAACTGCCCCTGTTGCACGTTTTATAAAGAAGCAAAGCCCAGAAACAAAACTAATTCAACTACTACATATCGGTCGATTCGGTATTAAAGACTTTACTTACATCTTTGCCCCCGAACACGATAATTATAAATACAAAGCGCCCAACCTCAGATATACCATCGGTTCGCCACATGCAATAACCAAAGAAAAACTGATAAATGCACAACAAACATGGCAAAAAGAATTTGCACATTTACCTCACCCGATAACTGCATTAATCATCGGCGGCGCCATAAAAAAAACACCCTTTTCAAAAGAAAACGCAGCAGAATTGGCTAAGATTGTTCAAAAAATCAAAAACAAAGACCACGGTTCACTCCTGATTACCACTTCCAGAAGAACCGGAAAAATTGCCGAAGACATCATCACAAGCACCCTGAAAAATATACCTCAATATGCTTATTTATGGGGAAATACGGGTGATAATCCTTATCTTGGCTTTCTTGCTTGCTGTGATAACCTTGTTGTAACCGGCGATTCTGTATCTATGTGCTGCGAAGCAACCGCCGCTTGCAAACCTTTGCAAATATTTACCGGACAAAATTGGCTGACACCAAAGCATTTGCGCTTTATAGATTCCCTCTATAAAACAGGCTATGCCACCCCGCTTTCAGAAGAAAACAATCAAATTTCCCCACCTACTCCCTTAAATATTGCACAAGAGATAGCTGAAATCATCAATACTCTATAAACGATAGATTATAATGCTGAAACAAACACTTTAGTTTTGCCGCAATTGTTTCAAAATCTTCATTTTTTCTGATAATTTGTTCTACTTCAAACAAAAAAGTTGCCAGTTTATCAAAATTCAAAACTGCTTGCAAACCATCAGCATTTTTTTCTTTCGTATGAACAATCGCTTTATCTGTTACCAATTTGTCATACCCAAATAAAAATGCCGCATCGATAAAATTCCTACGCCATAAGACCTTATTCGTATCACTTAAAAAATCTTGATGTATTTTCTCCATGTTCATACGATAAATACTAGGCCGCTGTTGTATTCTATAATTTTTACTGTTTTGGACAAGATGGTGGCAATACATGGCCAACAACTTAAAAAAATCCGCTCGACCCTCCGAAGATTTTATATAAGCAAAATATTTAAGGACACACTGCTTATAAACAGCACTATATTTTTCAGAGATAAAATTTTTAGTATTTTTTTTCATTATGACCTCATAAAACCTCCGCCATTATACTCAAGCAAAAATAAATTACAACTATTTTAATTAAATTTATTATATTTCTAAAAATAATATGCATAATTCAAAAAAGTAATTGCATTTACATAAATACCCCATAACATCAAAAACAGAAAAGGGAGAGAAGATATGACAGGAATCATTGCAAGAAACATATCAATTTTTCGCAAGCACACCAGCATGCGGCTGACAAATTCGGAATGGGAAGCAATAAATGCAATATGCAAAAGAGAACATATCCCTCGCAAAACATTATTCGAACTTATAGATATGAACCATGATAAAAGAATAAGCCTGACAGGAGCTATCCGCCTGTTTACAATAATTTATTATAAAAATTTGTATACAGGACTCCCTTTAGCCGCAACCAACGATGACTTTAATAGTCATGTATTTGAGGCAATAAAAGAGATTACTTAACAAACTTATTTTTTGCCCGAAACATACGCGCCAATAAAGTCACCGTCATTTATCATAAAAATAAACGGATGATCCGCCTCAAATGATATTTTTGCCGACAACTCTTCTGTTTCATCATCAGAAACATTTTCTCTCATTATGACACGCGCATTCAAAAACACCTTTTTAACTTTAGTCGCATTATCAAAACTTATCATCTTGGCAAAATCATAATTTTCTTTTTCAAAAATGCGCTTAACTCCCATTTGCTCATAAACATCTGCAACATTTTTAATCGCATAAGTAATATCAATTTCCGGAATTATAACTTTAACTTCCTTCTTTTCAAAATTAAAATTCAAGAGACTGGCATCAACCTCTTCAACAAATTCTTCAAAATCAATATCGCTATTAGGTAACCAAAGAGTCAATTTATCACCGGAAGGATAAGTCAATTTCAAAATCTGCATATCCTCATTTTCAAAATAGCCGGCTACCACCTCTCCTTGTAAAAACTTAATATTGCTGACTGTCTCATCTATATTAAAGAACTGCCGAATAGTTGTTTTTTGAGTTCTAAACGGTGCTTTCATTATCTTAAACAAAGCCCCACCGGATGCATAAACATCTTCAAGCATAGCTTTTTCGGGATCTCCAAATGTTCTTAAACCGCCCTGTGTCCGCGCATTAACCCAATCATTTATAATTTTTGTGGAATCTTCCATGCCCCAAAGTTCTGCCCCCAGATATTCCTGCATTAAAGTCTTATAATGCTCACTAAAAGAACCGCTCCACAATGCATTAGGCAATTCAATGCTCTCTTTTTTGGAATCAATATATGTTTTAAGCACTTTATCAACTTCTGCTAAATGAAGCACCGGAAACATAGAGGAAAATTCAAACAGCGTTTCATCAACCACACCGTTTGCCAACAACACTGATACGGTATAAAAAGACAGAGGCGACACAACAAAATTATTAGATATGTTTTTTTGATATACATGCTTTAATAACTTTTCTGCCAACAACAAATCTTTATTGTTTTTAGCAAATCTGTTTTCTTCTTGTTTCTTTTCTTTCTTTGCCAAATGAGTTCTGCTCATCCGTAATTTTCTGGGTTTTATTTCTGAACCTTCCTTCTCAGAAACAACTTCTCTAGACGATTCTGCCGTTTCTTTGGCTTCTGTTGCAACTGATGCAACATCCTCCTCTGCATGATTAACCACAAACCACATCGGATAATCTCTTTCTCCGTCTTTTGCTTGGACGGCAAAAACAATCATAGCGCTAAATAAAACACTCAGAAAAACTTTCATTTGAAGCTCCATAAACAATCACAATCTAGCCGTATATTGTCACAAAAAACTTAATTTTTCATTATCAATTTTCGCACAACTTCTATTGACAACAGCCTTTAAAACGGATACATAAAACCTATCGTTAATTTCGAAAGGATAGCAAGATGACTGAAGAAAAAACACGTCCAACTCCCCCGCCACCACCGCATAAAACACTTGCCTCTTTTGTTTTGGCATTGGGCATTGCGTTCGGTGGATTCTTCCCCGGATATTACTACTACAAAACCCACATTGACAACAACACCGTAACCGTTAAAGGCCTAGCGGAGATGGATGTTGTGGCTGACTTGGCAATTTGGAAATTAAAAATCGTTGTAACAGACAATGATTTACAGAATGCTCAAAGCAAGATTACCACACAGACCAATGCCATTAAAGCCTTTTTAGTAAAACAAGGCTTCAAGGCTGAAGAAATTCGCGCCGGCCGAATTGAAACCAATGATCTTATGGCAAATCCGTATCGTAGCCAAGAAGCAAACAATTCTCGTTTTATCTTAAATCAAAGCATTACGGTAAAAAGCAACAACGTAATGCTGGTTGAAGAAACCATTCCGCAAACAGATAAATTGATTGCCCAAGGCATTGTATTTGATACTAATGATGGCTATAGCATTGCTTATATCTTCACTAAATTGAATGATATCAAACCGCAAATGATAACCGAGGCTACTCAAAATGCCAAAAAAGCTGCTGCCGAATTTGCCAAAAACTCCGGTAGCGTTGTCGGCAAGATTCGCCGTGCCAACCAAGGTGTCTTCTCTATTTTGCCTCGTGAACAGGCTGATGGCAACTATGAACAACAGCAAATCAATAAAACTGTGCGCGTTGTTTCAACCATAGAATATTGGTTAAATTAGCCGATATTTTACCTGATTTGAGCGGCTCCGATAATGAGTCGCTTTTTTTGTTGGACAAAATACATTTTTTCTTTACTTAAATTTAATCTTTTGTTGTTATAAGAGATAAAGAGAGAAATTTTATCATTTTTTTCAAAAAAATTATTGACAAAAAATAAATGAGTGTTATTTATTGTGTCAATAACAAGAAAGGAATAAAATATGATTAAGGCAACAATTAGTAATGAAACAAAAAGAACCGCATTTGCAAAGTTGGGAGCTAAAAAAATTGCCAATGGCATATGTGCTTCCAAACCAAATGTTCGGGGATTGACTTTAGACAAATATAAATCTCTTGGCAATAGCACTTGCACATTGCAAATGAACAAAAACAAAAATTTAGAGACGATGATTATCTTTAATCAACCCAAAGAAGTTGCTTAAACTAAAAAATATTATAAAGGTCCGCAAAAGCGGACTTTTTTTTATGTCTGCACTATCCCAAAACGCTTTGATTTTTAAAAATAACACTTGCCAAATATAAAAAACCGATATAAAAGCAAGACCGATGGACAGATGACCGAGAGGCCGAAGGTGCACGATTGGAAATCGTGTGTACCCCCAAAGGGTACCGTGGGTTCGAATCCCACTCTGTCCGCCAATAAAAAAGAGGGATAAATTCCCTCTTTTTTATTGGTTGTGGGATAAGAACCCACGGAGTGAGTGGGTTCGACTACCAGCGAAAGCCAGACGAAGTATGGCGGTCAGCCGTGAGGCTGATGAGCGCCCGTGCGATTGAGCTTTTGAAAAAAAGCGAAAATCTATCCCACTCTGTCCACAACTTCTACATCTTAAGATACCATAAAAAACGCCCCATAAAGGGGCGTTCTTTTATGGCAGGGGCAGTAAGATTCGAACTCACGACACTCGGTTTTGGAGACCGATGCTCTACCAACTGAGCTATACCCCTATCGCTTAGCTTTGATACACTCTAATATCTAATAAATCAAGTGTTTTTTGCGTTTATTATAAAAAAAGGAAGCCCCCGATAATTCATATCAGGGGCTTAAGCCAAAAACTAAAGCAGATTGCACACATCAGCAAATCACAAGAATGGCTGCTTCCAAGCCAACTCAACTGCTTGTCATCATTTCTAGCTTCTGGGCGGTTATTGGCAAACCCACCCGTCAGTTTAAGCACAAACATCTGCGATGCCAAAGGCTGCTGGTCACCTTTTTAACAGTTTAACATCCCTCTGAGAACTCCCTCTCAGATTTTTACCGTTTGGAATGTTTGCTTTCGTTTGCCACTACTCACAACAACCCACCAAACCAAACGCACAGCGATAGCTTTTATCTCCCCGAAGAAAGAAAGGACTGCTGAACCCATTGTCTGATTTTGCCGATTAGGCGGATTACTGTTTGCATACAGAAGGCATGAATTACAATGCTGATACCAGAAATAACGAGGAAGCTTCCTCTATTCCATAAAGGAAAGGTCAATCGCACCTCATACTCCATGATACGTCAACTCTGATATAACTTGCCTTAAACTCAATATATATAATAGTTTTGGTTGTTAATTATAAACCTAATAGCTCTTTGCGAAATAGGCTTATAACATTTGAAATTTTAAGAGTCAAGAGATTATTTTGTAGCAAAACTAAGTCTAAATTACTCATATTGCGTCAATAAATCTTTCCAAACTTGCGGCGCATCAATTTCATCAAAATAGGTTTTTAAGAAATTAACAATCGTTTCATGTCTTTTTCCAATACATCGCCGCCCCGGTTCTGTCAGCGCCAAATCGCGCAAGTGAAACAACTTATCAAAAAAATGATTTACCACCGGACAATTTTTTATTTGTTTATACTTTGCGGCATCCATTTCGGTTGGCAGATAATCAGGGTCAAAAAAAGGTTCCCCGCCTTGAGAACGATAGGCGCGATACTCAATACACCGAACAACCCCGATAATACCGCTCGCGTCAGCCATATCTGCATCAGAAACAATTTTACCCTCTATGCAATCCGGCACGATTCCGCTTAATCGCTTGCTATATCCGATTGTTTTGACAATCTCAATACATTTGCCGGCAAAAACATCATCAAATCCGGAGCCTTTTAATATACGACGAGTATTGGTTAACAACCGAGCATTTTCTTCACCAAATAGCTTATAATCATCGCAATCATGCAACAAGGCACCAGCTGCAACCAAATCCCTATTAGCTTCCGGAATTTCATTACAAAAATCCATAGCTAATTGATAAACACGAAAAACATGCTTGTCATCGTGACCGCCAAAATGATTACTCAACAACTCAGAAACTGATTTTTTGATATATTCGACACCGGTCATATTAAAATCTCCTATACGTGTCGTCTTTGTCTTATTTACTGGTCGGGACGAGAGTTTTGCCTTCGGCGCACGAGCACTCATCAGCCTAACGGCTGACCGCGATACTTCCGTCTCGCTTTCATTTGTAGTGAACCTCCTTTTTCGGAGCTTCAAATCCAAACCACTTCGTGGTAATAAAACACAAACCAACCACAAGGGCTGGCCTTTGCTTTATTGGTCGGGACGAGAGGATTTGAACCTCCGACTTCTTGCACCCCATGCAAGCGCTCTACCAGGCTGAACTACGTCCCGATACAAAAAAACCGCAAGCCATATAGCTTACGGTGGAATTGGAGCGGGCAATGGGATTCGGACCCACGACATCAACCTTGGCAAGGTTGCGCTCTACCCCTGAGCTATACCCGCATCGTCTTAACGAGTGTTGTTTATAACATACTTTTTTATTATTGCAAGAAAAATTTTATCCTCTCACAAAAATTTATAATAACCTTATGATTTTTGCCGATAAATTTTATCTAAATATCCTGTGAATCCATTGTCTTTTTAAGAATTTATATACGATTTTACACTAAAATAAGCTCATCAAACAAAGGAGGTCCCATGGCAAATATAAAAAAAAGACAAGATGCACGTATAGAAAAAGAAGCCAAAGCACTTAAAAAAAATCTTGAAAAGAGAAAAAAACAAGCCGAGGCTCTGCAAAAGCTAAAACAGGCTAAAAAGAACTAACCCCTAACCGGTAAAGGAGAACAACTATGGATAAAATAAAAATCATCGGCGGCAACAAATTAAACGGCAAAATCTATATCAGCGGAGCCAAAAATGCAGCTTTGCCTTTGGTTTGTGCTTCGTTATTGACCAAAGAACCCGTTACCTTAAAAAATGTTCCGGCTTTGTCAGATATAACCTTCTTAAACAGTCTCCTAAACTATATGGGACTAAAAATTTCCGAAAAAGAAGAAATTTATAGCGGACACCTAACCAAAACCTATACCTACCAAGCTGATGAAATAAAAGAACTGATTGCTCCATATGATTTTGTTCGCAAAATGCGCGCTTCATATTACGTCCTAGGGCCGGTTTTAGCCCGCTTTCATCATGTAGAATTTTCACTCCCCGGCGGTTGCGCTATCGGTGCTCGCCCGATGGACATTCACTTATCTTCTTTAGAACAAATGGGCGCAGCCATAGAAATCAAAAACGGATACGTTATCGCTGATGCACCACAAGGATTAAAGGGCTCTCATATTATCTTTAGCAAAGCCTCTGTCGGTGCAACTTGTAATATCTTAATGGCCGCAGTTTTAGCAGAAGGCATTACCAAAATAGAAAATGCCGCCAAAGAGCCGGAAATAGAAAATTTAATTGATTTATTAAGTGCAATGGGCGCAAAAATTTTCGGGCGAGGCACTTCAATCTTAACGATTGAAGGCGTTAAAGAACTTCATGGTGCAACACACGCTGTTATTGCCGACCGTATTGAAGCTGGCTCTTATGCTATTGCCGCAGCCATTACCAAAGGAAAAATTGAACTGATTAACGCCAACCCCGAGCACTTGCAACAACCCTTAAGAACTCTGGAAAAAATGGGCGTCACAGTCGAAGAAAAAGAAAATTCCATTATTATTGATGCGCAAAACAAAACTATTTTTGGCGAAGATATTTATACCGATTATTACCCCGGATTCCCAACTGACTTACAAGCCCAGTATATGGCTTTGATGACTGTTGCCGAAGGAGCGTCTCTTGTTACCGAAAGCATTTGGGAAAACCGTTTTATGCATGTGCCGGAGCTCTGCCGCATGGGCGCAAACATCAATATTCACGGTCACGCCTCTGCAATCATCCGCGGTGTTAAAAAACTCTCCGGTGCACCGGTAATGGCAACCGACCTGAGAGCTTCTTTTGCCCTTGTATTAGCAGGCCTTGTTGCCGAAGGCGAAACCATTGTTAACCGCGTTTATCACCTTGACCGCGGCTATGAACACTTGGAAGAAAAATTAAAAGCTGTTGGTGCAAATATTGAACGGATTAAAGAACCGGACTAATGAGTGCCACCCATTAACATATTGCGTAATTTCTGATAATTTCGTGCAGACTTTAGCTCTTTTTTATTATAAATAGAAAAGCTCTGCAAAGCGCGAGATGCTTGCTCAAACCCACTTTGAGGAGCTATTCCATGACGCTCCAAATTAGCAAAACCCACCAAATACATCGCAAGCCAATAATCATCCATCAGCATTTGCTCACGCCTTGTTGCTGTTTTATATTCCGGAATTTGTCGCAATCTTTCCATGCTTTTAGCAATAGAGTTGATAATTTTTTCACTCTTAGACGCGGCATCAACCCGATTAAGATAATTATAAACCGGCACATTTAAAACCGAGATTAAAGGATTATATGCATACGCCCGAAAAGCAAAAAATATATCTTCGCCAAACATATCCTCAAAATAAATATTATACTTATCCAAAAATGATTTCCGATAAAAACGCGCACGAACACCCCCACCGTCATTATATAAATCGGCATGAGCTTCTTTACTAAAAAACGGAGAAAGCATCGCTAGCTTATCTAACCCATGATTAACAAACCGGTTAATTTCAGGAACGGCTTCAGCATCTTTTAGACCTCTGACTTGTTTAACCCACTCTCGGTCATAAATATCCGCATATCCCGTTAATAATACATCTGGCTTATCCTGTTTAATTGCCTTTTCAGCTAATTCAAAAGTGTCCGGCTCTAACCAATCATCATTATCAACAAATGTGACATACTTTTTTGTCGCCGCATGCAATCCGTTATTTCTGGCTGCCGCAATTCCCTGATTTTTTTGATCAATAATTTTGAGATTTTTATGCTTCTTCGCATAATCTTGCAAAATTTGCAAAGACCTGTCTTTCGAGCCGTCATTAACCGCAATAACCTCAAAATTGCCCTTTTGCGCAAACACACTGTCTAAACATTTAGGTAAATATTTTTCAGCATTATAGACCGGTATAATCACGCTAAAAGTTATTTTTTTCTGTTGCCACCAATAAATAACACCAGCTAAAAAAAACGCTGTCATAGCTAAAAAACATAATTTCTTAAAAACTTTATTCATTAACGTCCCTTACAATATTCTAAGCTGCTTATAAAGCGGTCTGTCTGTGCGGATATTGAGATACTGACAATTAAACTTACGGCAAAAATTCTCCATTGCGCGGCGCTTTTCTAAAAAGTAATTATAATATGTGCGCTTATATACTTCTGGAGACGAATCAAATATCAATTTTTCGCCATTATACTCTGCCATATATTCACCTGAATCCGGAGGAACCTCTTCAATATAATCATAAATATTAACGCAATAGACGCGACATCTCTTGGTGAGTGCAACTAAAGATTTCAATCCCTCAGCGTTGATTTTCTTAAAATCACTTAATACAAACACCATTGCGCGGCTTTTGATATTATACTGCAAAAAGCGCAACGGCTCGGTGATATCATTTTGTGCTGTTGCTTTATCTTCATCAGAAAGTTTAAGCACATCAGCGCTCGTCTCAGATATTGCTTTCAATATCGCCATCAAATTCTTTTGGTTATTTTGCGGTTTAAACACACGCGTTTCCTTGCCGTTATAAAGCACCAAACCGAATCTGTCCTTGTTAGCCATGCTCTGCCAACCGAGTAACGCCGCCAACTTTGCCGCCGCTACAGATTTAAGTTCCTTTTTGGTTCCAAATAACATATATGCCGATAAATCCAAAACCACATAAACTTCACGGTCTTTTTCTTCTGAAAAGACTTTGGTGTAAGGCTCATTTTTTCTGGCCGTCACACGCCAATCTATATCTCTGACATCATCACCAAAACCATAAGTGCGCACCTCATCAAACTCCATGCCGCGCCCCTTAAAAGCAGAACGAATGTCTCCCGCTTGATCCGAGGTAAAGTTATTTTGTCTCTTTTTGATATAAGGCAAATACTTCTTTTGCTCTATCAACTCATCTAACGAGGCTGATAAACCGTTAAAACTATTCTCAGGAGATGTTTTTTTCTTAAAAAACATTTATAACCTCTTTATCTTAGGGCAATGGCACCAATTTCAATAAAGTTGTAATAATGTCATCGGCAGTAATACCTTCGGCTTGCGCTTCAAAGCTCAAAATGATACGATGCCGCAACACGTCATAAATCACCGCATGAATATCTTCTGGCGTAACAAAATCACGCCCGTCTAACCACGCATTGATTTTAGCACATTTATCTAAAGCAATTGTCGCGCGCGGACTTGCTCCGTATAAAATTTGAGATTTAAGCGAGGCATCGTATTTCTCCGGTTGGCGCGTTGCGACAATCAATTGCACCAAATATTCTTCAAGCGATTCGCTAACATGCATTGAGAGCACTTCACGTCGGGCTGATATTACATCTTCAATTGTAATTTTGCCAACTGTTTTAGAAAACTCTTTCCATGCTTCATCTTGCTCCTTAACCCCTAGCTGTTCTGAACGAACCAACTTCAAGATTTTACGTTCCACATCTGCCCCCGGCTGATCAATTTTAATATACATCAAAAAGCGGTCCAACTGCGCTTCCGGAAGATTATATGTACCTTCTTGTTCAATCGGGTTTTGTGTGGCTAAAACCAAAAACAAATCCGGCAAGCGATATTGTTTACCACCCACGCTAACCTGTCTCTCTGCCATGGCCTCCAACAACGCCGACTGCACCTTCGCCGGCGCACGGTTAATTTCATCAGCCAGCACCATATTGGCAAAAATCGGCCCTTTACGAAACTCAAAATCTCCACGTTCTGCCACATAAATATCGCTACCTGTAATATCTGACGGCAACAAATCCGGTGTAAATTGAATACGATTATATTGCGCCTGTATACATTCAGACAAAGTTTTAATTGCCTTGGTTTTTGCTAGCCCCGGAGCACCTTCAAGAAGTGCATGACCATCGGCCAACAACGTGATTATCAGTTTTTTAACCAACTCCTTTTGCCCGATAATTCGGCTATCTAAATACTTTTGTAAAGCAATAATTTTTTCTTTAACTTCGCTCATCTTACCCCCAAATGTTTTATTTCTGTTCTAAAAATAAATAAAATTCTTTTCTTTATCAAAAAATCCTCTATAAAGTTTATATAAGATTCTAGGGATAAAAAAACAAGAAATTTAATAAGATGAACAACATTTTTGATTTTGACGAGACAGATGATGAAACCTCCGCCCCTGTATATAACAATACAGAGGCATTAATGCCGACGCCGCAATTTTTAGAAGACCTTAATCCCGAACAAAAGGACGCTGTTCTAAAAACCGAAGGGCCCCTTCTTGTTTTGGCTGGTGCCGGCACAGGCAAGACTAAAGTTTTAACCACACGCTTGGCTTATATCCTAAATCAAGGCAAAACACGCCCATGGAATTGCTTGGTTGTAACATTTACCAACCGCGCCGCAAACGAGATGAAAGAGCGCGTTCGCCAATTTATCGGTGATACGGTAAATTCTGTTTGGCTTGGAACTTTTCATAGTATTTGTGTCAAAATTTTAAGAAAATATCCAGAACTTGCCGACTTAAAACCAAACTTTACCATTTTAGGCGAAGATGACCAAAAACGCGTTATTAAAAAAATTTTACAAGAAAATAATATTGATGAAAAACAATACACACCGCAGGCCGTATTGGAAAAAATTTCACATTTCAAAGACAAGGGGCTGACCATAGACAAAGTTGCTTTAGATTACAAAACAAACATTACTGCTTTCATCTATAAAGAATATCAAGCACGTTTGATTGAATTAAATTGCGTAGATTTTGGTGACATTTTACTCTATACCTTGCAAATTTTAATGAAAAACGCCGAAGTTTTGGCAGAATATCAAGAACGTTTCCAATACATCATGGTTGATGAATACCAAGACACCAACGTTACACAATATCTGCTTTTGCGATTACTCTCGCAAAAACACCGAAACATCTGTTGTGTCGGTGACGATGATCAATCCATTTATTCTTGGCGCGGCGCGGAAATAGAAAATATCTTAAAATTTAATGAGGATTTCCCTGATGCCACAACCATCAGACTGGAGAGAAATTATCGCTCCACCGCCAATATCTTAACCGCCGCCTCTGCTGTTATCAGTCATAATGCCAAGCGCCTTGGTAAAACCCTTAAAGTTGCCGAACACAGTCCTGTATCAGACTGCAAAAATGAAAAAATTAAAGTCGTCAGCACCTATAGTGGTGATGATGAAGCAAAATATATTGCACAAAAAATTTCAAGTCTGAAATATGATGGTTTTGCCTATGAACAAATGTCCATTCTGGTGCGCACCGCCTCGCAGACGCGCGCTTTTGAAGAAGTTTTCATCAAAGAGCAAATCCCCTACAAAGTTATCGGCGGCTTAAAATTCTATGAACGCGCTGAAATCAGAGACATGCTTGCTTATTTCCGCTTGATTTTACAACCAAGCGACGATCTGGCTTTTGAACGTATTATCAACAAACCGGCTCGTGGCATCGGCGAAAAAACCATCGATAAATTCCGTGAACGCGCCAAAATAGAACGGATTCCTCTCTATCATGCCATGGTTCGCCTGCTTGAAGATAATTCCATAACCGGAAAGACACGCGGCAATATTGAACTTTTTGTTAAGCACATGGAAGAATGGCGCAAAATTATGCCGGCAATTACTCTGGGCGAACTTGCCGAACAAGTTGTAACAGAATCCGGCTATATGGAAATGTTGGAGCAAGATAAATCCGTAGAAGCCCCCGGACGTATTGAAAACATCAAAGAACTCTTAAACGTCATGAGCGACGGTGATACATATCCGACATTAGCCGACTTCTTAGAGCATGTTAGCCTCGTTATAGACAACGAATACAGCGACAACAGTAACAAAGTAATCATTTCTACTTTACATGCGGCTAAAGGCTTGGAATTTGACGCGGTCTTTCTCCCCGGTTGGGAAGAAGGCTTGTTTCCACACCAAAAATGCATAGATTGCGGTGACGACGGTAGCATAGAAGAAGAACGCCGCCTAGCTTATGTTGCCATTACACGCGCCCGCAAATTATTATACATTACCATGGCATTCAATCGCAAGCTATACGGACAATGGCAAAATAATCTTCCGTCTCGCTTTATAAACGAATTGCCAACCGCTTGCATAGATCTTATAAACAACACCGGTTATGGGTCGCCTCAAAAAACAAACAATTATAATAACAGCTATGGTGGCGGCAGAGATTATTATACCAAACAATCAGACGGTTACCAAAACAGTCGCAGCGGTTATCGCTATGGCGGCGGATATAATAAATATCGCAAACAAGAAAAGCACGGTTATTTTGATAGCTATGAAAGTGTCGCCTACGATGAATATGCTGATGAGGAAACTTACACACCATATCCTCAAAATGACTATTTTTATCAAAAAAAGAAAACATCACCTCTAGTAGGCTTACGCGTATATCACGCCAGTTTCGGCTATGGACGAATCATCGATGTTGACGGCGATAAGTGCGAAGTAAACTTTGACACCTGCGGCAAAAAGAAAATTTTAGGCAGTTTTTTAGAAAAATGCTAACCACACAAAAATAAAGCCGCTCAAATAGAACGGCTCTATTATTAAAAATCAGAATAAACTTTCTTGCAATAGTCATATGCTTCCCAATACTTCAACCTATTAAGCTTAAGCCACGCTTTAACCTCAGGTAACAACTGATACTTTTCGGTAAAGTGATAAAGCAGATTGGAATATCCCTTGTTCCTTGCGCGGATAATATTCATCTGTAGCTCACGGTTTTTATCCGGTTCCTTTATATTCTCCCAGAAAGCATCTTCTAAATACCCGTAAACACCGATATACCCCATCAATTTTTTAGACTTAGCAAAGTCTTCCACATGTGCGGCAAACCAAGCATCATACTCATTTCTTTGGCGCTTTTGGGGATTAGTTTTATCAACCTTTTGCAAAATAGACCAAATTTCTTCTTTTCTATCGCATTTTACATCAAACCAAGTAATAACCAAACAAGCACACACGATAATGGCAATGACAATGATAACAATAATAAAATAGACCATACGCTTAAATTTTTTAGTTTAACATAATTATTTTATTTATTCATTACCCTACACCCGCAACAGGAAAATGCAAGAACAAACTTTTGCATTGATTTTAAAAACAAACTGACTAAAGTAAGCATAAATCAAATTATCATAAAACATTTATCATTATGACAGAACAAGAATTATTAAAAAACGCATTGCCTGCTTTTAAAAAGAAGTTTGGCAATTCGCCCAAAGAATGTGGGTATCCATATTGTGGAGCAATCAACAACACTGTTGTATTTGCAAGAAGCAAAGCAGCCGCAAATGCTTATATTGCCTCACAGCAACTCTTAGCTGATACCGTTAAAACTATCTGCTTCTTAGGATTAATGACCGTAATTGCCGGAACATACGGCATCTTTGTCGGCATAGAAAGACAATGGTCCGTAAATCAATGGTATTTACTCATAGGTGGCATTGTTAGCATGACTATTCTTATCGGCTATATCCATTTCAGAAACAATTTGCGTATAGATGGACTCAAACTTCTTTGCGCTAAAACAGAGATTATTACTTTCACCGAAAAAGAAATCTCTAAACTTTAATACAAAACCCTGCCACAAAAAAGGCAGGGTTTTGTATTAAAAAAGAGCCGCTTTAAGCGACTCTAAAAAACTCAAATCATATTAAACGATTATGCAACAACCTTGGTCGCAATAACCTTTTTAATCTTCAAGGCTTCTTCTGTCAGCTTGCTGTCAGGAGTTGCCATCAAATAAGCATCAAGACCGCCTTTATGCTCAATAGAGCGCAGAGTCTTTGTGCAGATTCTTAACTTATAAACCTTACCCATTGCCTCACTCAAAAGAGAAACAACTTGCAAATTCGGCAAAAAGCGACGACGAGTTCTGTTGTTTGCGTGGCTCACATTATTACCGCTCATAACGCCAGTGCCGGAAATTTCACATTTCTTAGCCATTTTTATATCCTTTACTTAAAAAACTTTTGCTCATACATACAAACATAATCTGATTAAGTCAAGTAAAATCTTATCAAAAAATATAAAAAAAACTGGATTTATTAAAAAAATCGTTATATAAGCGTCAAGGTAAAAGCAATTCCAAAATGTACCCGTAGCTCAATTGGATAGAGTGTTGGCCTCCGACGCCAAAGGTTGCGAGTTCGAACCTCGCCGGGTGCACCAATTATAAGAAAGATTTTCAAATGGTAAAAAGTATCGGCATTGTTGGTGACAGCATCGCTCATGGTTTTTTTGATGAAGAAGAATCCGGCTGGGTTTCAAGGCTTGCTAAACTTATTTTAAAAGACCACCCAGGAGAATTTGTATTTAACAATCTCTCCCAAGCCGGAGATAACATTGCTGATGCTGCTAACCGTGCCATATTTGAAGTATTATCCCGACACTTTGACCTCATAATTGTTAATATCGGCATAAACGATATCCGGCGTCGTCAAAACAGCAACTTAACCTTAGATTTTTCTGAGGGTGCGCGCATAATGTATTGGCAAAAACTGTTGGACATACTGTCACTAACCCGTGCGACGATTGTTGTTGCAGACCTATTACCGATTGTAGAAGGAAAATACTCCATTGAAGCCAACCTCATCAGACGCACAAGCGATGTCATAAGATACAATGAAATTATCTCAGAAATTTGTAAAGAAAGGCACATTCACTTTTTTGCTCAATCCGAAAAATGGCAAACTCGTAATACAAAAGAGCTTTATCAAGATGCCACCCACCCAAATGCCAAAGGGCACCAACTTATTGCCGAAGATATGTATGCTTACTTAACAGAGCAGAATTTGCTTTAAAGCCTAAGCACTATACCTAATATCGCCGATAAGATAATATAAAATATCGGGCTTTTTTTATAAAAATGAATAAGCAACAAAAACACCACTACAAATCCAAAAGCAAAATAATCATGCGCGCTTAAACGCAACAACTCAAATCCGGCCTGTAAGATAAGAGCAACTACTGCCGGACGAATTGCCGCCATAACATCGGCTACAAACAGATTTTCAGACCATTTTTTCAATAACTTTGAAACTAAAATAACAATGATAACCGAAGGAAAGACTAAACCAAAAGTTGCCACGCAACCGCCTAAAACTCCCGCTGCTTTAAATCCGGCATATGTTGCCATATTAACCCCTACCGGCCCCGGTGTAGATTGTGAAACAGCAATCATATCTGTTAATTCTTGAGCGGTAAACCAATTAAATTTTTCAGTCAAATCAAACAAAAACGGTATAGTAACCATACCACCGCCAATTGCAAACAGTCCGATTTTTAAGAACTCATAAAACAGCAACACATAAATCATTGCCATTTCTCCTTAAAAAAGCGCAATCCGCCAAGAACTGCCGCAACCAACACAGCTTCAACTGCCGAAAAATTAAAAAGAAATAAGAGAACCGCAATAACCCCGAAAACAAACAAATGATACCTAGTTTTAATCGCTTTTTTGCTCAAATTTAAAACCTCATTACCGATTAAAGCAATCACGCCAAGCCTTATCCCTGCAAACGCATGCGACACTGTTTGATTATCAGATAACACATTCAAAATCCCTGCCAACAACAAAATAATCATCAATGAAGGCAAAACAATTGCAAATGTTGCACTCACAGCTCCTTTAGCACCTTGTATCTTATATCCGGTGAAAGTCGCCACATTAACCGCTATTATCCCCGGTGTACATTGCCCGATAGAATAATAATCCATCAGTTCATCTTCGGTAATGTATTTCCTTTTTTCAATCAATTCTTGGCGAAACAACGGCACCATTGCATAGCCGCCACCAAAAGTGAACAGCCCGATCTTAAAAAACGATACAAATATTTTTAAGCACTCTGCCATTGATATCCTCTTTATAAAGCATATATACCCGATTAAATCCAAAATACAATCATTAAAAAGGTTTTTCAGATGATTATCGGATCCCTAAAAGAACAATCAAAAGATGAAACGCGCATTTCACTAACGCCTGAAGTTACCCAAAAACTTATCGCCAAGGGGCATGCTGTTCTATTAGAAAAAGGCTATGGAAAAACTCTATATATATCTGATACAGCGTATTTAAACACTGGTGTAAAAGTTTTGGAAACTACCGATGAAATACTAAGCAAAAGCGAAATCATTATCCAAATAAATCCACCGCAAATACACCCTCAAAAACTCAAAAATTGTAAACTTATCATTGCTGATTTTACCGATTCCTCTACAAACTTTGCTCCGATTAAACAACTGCATTTAGAGCTTGTGCCGCGCACTTCGGTTGCTCAAAGCATTGATATTTTAAGCGCTCAAAGCATTGTTAAAGGTTATATGGCAGCTCTTTATGCCCTATATCACGCCAAGCGCATTGCCCCCCAACTGATAACGGCCGCCACCACCACTAAACCGATTAAAGCACTTATTATCGGCGCAAGCACTACCGGACTTGAAACCGCCTCTTTTCTTAAACAATCGGGTTGCAAAGTAACCCTTGCCGATATCAGAGAAGAAGCCAAAGACCTTGCCGCCTCTGTCGGTGCCGAATTTACTCTAACATCATCAACCGATATTGCCTCTATACTGTCTGATAAAAATATCATCATCAACACTGTCAATGCAAAAGACATCATCACGGATAAAGACTTATCTTCCATTATACCCCATGCAGTTATAATAGATACTGCAAAGCAAGGCATCAACCTCACAAAAACACCAACCGATTTTCATTTCTGTCGCAACACCCATTTTGAGCGCTTAGCCCCGTTAACCGCCTCAGACTTATTTGCCCATAACATCTTAAACCTGATAAATATTATTCTACCCACCCCTAACACCTTAGACTTGTCCGCTGACTACATCAAACCCATGTTAATTTAGGAGTTTAACCGTAAAATGCAGATTATTGATATTTTTATCCTCTCGTGTTTCTTAGGCTACTTTGCCATTTGGCGAGTAACTCCGGCGTTACATGCCGCTCTGATGAGCATAACCAACGCTATTTCCGGTATTGTGATAATAGGTGCAATAAAAGCCTTTAACGAAATAAACGCTTATCCTGAACCTTATTTTTTGTATTTTTCCATATTTTTAGCCTCATTTAATATTTTTGGCGGCTTTTACATCACTACCCGCATGCTTAATATGTTCAAACCAAAGGAAAAGAAACATGATTAACACTCTATCCGCAATCGCTTATAGCTTATTTATCTTTGCCTTAAGCGCTTTATCCGAGCCAAAGAAAGCTTATTACGGCAACTTTATTGCCTCATTTGCCATGTGTCTGGTTATTGTATGTTATTTCCCCACCATCCCAGATGAATATTTAACCTCTGCAGCTGTCGCTTTGCTTTTAGGCGCCATAACCGGAACCTTTTCCTCTCACCGACTAAAAACACCGGCTTTACCGCAAATGGTCGCCCTCTTAAATGGCTCCGGAGGCTTAGCCGCCGGCATTATCGGCATAACCGAGCTGACCGCTTCAACTCATACATTCGAGCTTGTTTTGCTTATCATCTATACCGGATTTATCACCTTTAGCGGCTCGCTTGCCGCCTTTATCAAACTATCCGCTGTCAAAATACCCTTTAACCCTAAGACGACCAAAAACTTAAGCTATATCCTCTTTATTTTAAGCATACTCTCAATATATCCGATTTATCAAAACACATCTTATGCTTTGCTTATTTTTATCTTACTTGCAATTGCTTTCGGCTTTTGTTTCATCCTCCCGATCGGTGGCGCGGATATGTCTATTATCATTTCTGTATTAAACTCCATCTCAGGTTGGAGCACCTTATTTGTAGGTTTCAGCACTGAAAATATTTTAATGATAGTCGTCGGCACACTTGTCGGATCAAGCGGCAGTATCCTAACTTATATGATGACAAGATCCATGCGCCGACCATTATTTGATGTCTTTTTCAAAAATCCGTCTGTTCAAGAAATAAACACCGATTCTAAACGCGCGGAAATTCATCAAGCAAGCGCCACTGATGCCGCCTATTTAATGGAAAACGCCAATAAAGTCATCATCGTTCCGGGGTTTGGACTCGCCGCGGCCAATGCACAAAAAGAGCTTGCCGATATGGCAAACATCTTAAAACAAAAATATCAGGTAAATGTCAAATTTGCCATCCACCCCGTTGCCGGACGCATGCCCGGACATATGAACGTTTTGCTCGCCGAAGCCGATATTTCCCCAGATGATGTTTATGAGTTAAAAGACATTAACCAAGAGTTTAGAACTTGCGATGTGGCATACGTCA
>Ga0310691_10002313_pt1 | contig 25740 bp, 23 predicted proteins | sample 176DNAGHGlowgp2_FD_203887 | JGI IMG/M metagenome (GOLD analysis project Ga0310691, IMG submission 203887) | Sheep rumen microbial communities from Palmerston North, Manawatu-Wanganui, New Zealand - 1766 DNA GHGlow gp2 (v2) (version 2) | ecosystem: Host-associated > Mammals > Digestive system >...
GATCCAAAAGGGCTGATGTCAGGCCAATTACTCCCCATATTATAAGAAAAGTGCAACTGTCGGAGTTAATTACTCTCTAACAATTACACTTTCTATGGTACTAAAATGGATGTGTAAATATCACATAGTGTTCACGCCGAAATACAGGAGAAAGATAATCTTTAACCAGTATAAGGAAAGCATAGCAAAGATATTACGACAGCTGTGTCAGTACAAAGGGGTTGAGATTATAGAGGGGCATCTCATGCCCGACCACGTACATATGCTGGTGAGCATACCGCCGAAGTATTCGGTAGCACAGTTTATGGGATATCTGAAGGGAAAGAGTGCCCTGATGTTATTCGATAAGCATGCAAATCTGAAATATAAATTCGGCAACAGACACTTTTGGGCGGAAGGATACTACGTCAGTACAGTGGGATTGAATGAAGCCACAATAAAGAAATACATTCAGGATCAGGAAAAGCATGACATAGCAATGGATAAGCTGAGTGTAAAAGAATATGAAGACCCTTTTAAGGGTAGCCAGTGATACGAAAGCCCATTTATGGGCTGCTACGGGTCAAAGGCAATAAGGCTTGAACGTATGTGAAAGCCAGCGTCTTGAGGCGCTGGCCGGTAACAGAGGCTTATAGCCTCAGTGCAAACCACCCGTTTGACGGGTGGTTATGATTTGAACCAATGCTAATTTGATTTCATAGTATGGATAACCTGCCGCATTATTACTCTTGCTTGAAACAGCAGAACTTGAATTATATGAGTGCAAATTAACTGCATAGTATTTCTTTGATCTTACAGAATTGTTTTTGAAAACAAAGAATTTACCGGTATCATCCTCATCAGTTCTTACATATGAACCATAGCCCCTCTCAACTATTTTTTTGCACAGAGCTTCACAAATTGCATTTGCACGCTCGTAATCATATATGCGCACATCAGCGATTCCGGTTAATGATTCGCATTCTGTATTATCGGTGTAGTGGAGATAATAATTTTTGTTGCCATCCGTGAGTAATTCCATGCCTTTAAAATGAGAGTCGATTACTGAATCTACTTTGATTAAGGGAGTATTGTAGTACATACTGAAGTAATTCTGATGAAGTGTGCCAGCATGAGTATATTTTGAATAGTGACAAGTGTTTAGATAATCGGTAAAACTTTCATTGTCATCAGGAATATTAGTTACCAGGAACATCATTTCTTCGGCAATCTCATCAGAACTCATCTTACTTAAGTCATAGCCAGCAATGAAAGATAACTTAGGCAAATTAAAGATAATGATTATTCCACCAGTAATGATAAAAGCGATAGCTGCTAATAATAATTTGTTATTAAACATAATAGTGTCTCCTTGAATTAATGTGTCTAAATTCTACCCGTCCAAAAACAACACTTAGGAAAATCAATTTCCGAATTTTACATTTCCACAACAGCAAATTGTGTCGTATAAACTTCAGCGAATAACCTTAAATGTTATCGGAGATGGATTTGTTTCTAATGCGCGCAGGAGGGAGAGAAAAAACATAGTGGGCTGACAATTTTGTTTTCCATATAGATAATGGACTCTTTGTATACTTTTCAAAAAAGAGAGAAGGTATTTGGGATGAAGGATGAAAAAGGAAACAATGAAGTACCCGTTAGTCAGTCTGAGTCGATTAATCCGTGGGATGGAATACCAGTAGAGATGCGTATTCTTTGCCAACTTGAATATACGTACAATGACCGGGAAGGCATGTGTGTGGAGCCGATGCTTAATTTCCTTTTGGCTCATATGAATGACTGTGACGATCCTTCAAAAGGCGTGACACCATATGATGTAATATATTGGATAGATACGGGAATAGATTTCTGCCTATTTCCGGTATTCAGTTATGAATACTTCTGGTTAAAAAACCGTGATAAAATACTGTCACTGCTTAAACGGTCAGAAAGACTCATCATGAAATCTGATCCGCAGGTTCTCGAAAATAGCACAAAATTGAATGAAAACGAATTCTATAAACCTGCTTTAGCGGTTTTGTCTCAAAAGCTAGATGTTTATTTCGCAGTATGCTATGCATTCCGAAAGGAATGGGATTTGTTTGATGAAAAGTGTGAGGCCATATTTGAAGCAACTAAAAGGAATATAAAAGCATTATTATCACTTAAAGATTGCGTACGAATAATAAGCGATATCCACGGATTTGAATTCCGGTTTCCGTGCGAAGAACCTTGGGAGCCTTTGATGTGGATCTGTGATGAGTATATTTTTGATATAGATTTGATACATACTTTGATTCCGTATTGCGAATTATACGTTGATTATCTTCAGGAATTATCATCTGATAACGAATATGCTGTTGAGCAACTGAGAAATTATGCAGAATTATCGTTGAGATCTCTCTATGAGACGCTAGAACTGTTACTGGATGATGAGGACGATATCTAGTCAACTATCTATTTAATGAGATAATAGAAGAGATATTATTAGTAACGGAAAACATACCATTTTGTTAGAAATAGACTCTCTGCTGTTAGCAGAAACAGTGTGCCGCAGAGTTGAAATATGCGTTGCTATAAAAACAGGCTTATCGTCGTAACGATAAGCCTGTTGTCCTTTCAATATTTTTAAGCACTCCGATGGATATATCTTTGTCTTTGTGACAAGGAACAGTAACCACAAAGCAAGAATCTGGATTTCTAAATTGATGATGAGACCCGGTGCTTCTTACTTCAACCCATCTATTTTTCTTTAATGCCTTTACAACTTCGCGATATCTCATGGAATTATCTCCTTATGTATCTGTATTCAAATGGCTCAAAGTTACATGGTCAATGAATTCAACAGGTAAGTCATAAGACTTTTCGAGATAACCCTTCGCGACCTGCCCTCTCTATAAAGGGGCAAAATTTATGATCATCCGATAACATTTTCAATTAGGAGATGTATCTGAATATACAAAATTGTTTGGTTTATGAACCTCCAATAACTATTTTGTTTTGTCTAATACGATAAAACCAATTCGATGTTGCTAAAGTCGTATTTCATAAAGAAAGGATGAAAAAAGTATATCATAATTCTTATTGTGGGTTGACACGTATTCAATACGTGTGATAACATAACTTTAAAACAAAAGAGGTGATTAAAATGAAAGACAACTATACATATCCTGCTATATTTGATTATAGTGAGAAAGGCGTTATTAATATTTCTTTTCCTGATTTCCCTGAAGCTTATTCATGTGCCGAAAACGATCAAGAAGCAATAGAATACGCTCAGGATATTCTTGCCTTAACAATAAGAGATTATGAGGAGACGGGACGAGCTATACCACAGTCTTCATGTGATTATCAGGTAAACAAAAAACAAAAGCTTATTTATATAAATGTATGGATGCCATATCATAGATCTAAGATAAAGGAAGAATATGTTAAAAAGACATTAACTATTCCTCAGTGGTTAAATTTGCTTGCTTTACAGAATAACATTAATTTTTCTTCAGTTTTGGTTCAAGGTCTTAAGAAAGAACTTCATTTAGATGATTGATCGAAGATGCGATAAAATTTGCTGAATCAACAGAGATTAATAACGCCAAAGTAAACACGTATAATGATTAATTTCTAAGTTAAAGTAAGTCAACACAGCAATGGGAAAACCTTTTTTATGTTGCTTATTCATATTATTTCTCTGCTGATTCCGAAGATGAGTTTTCACTCTCCAATAAACTCCCCCAACTGATTCCCCGCAAAATGCCACGCACCGAACAAGCAAAGCTGGCGCGTCTTTTCAGCCAGAAGCTTGTTGTCATCATAGAGCTTCTGCGCTGCCAAACTTGCGCCGCCGGTAGCAACGGCCAGGCCGACTGTGCCGAATGTCTTGGTGAATTTGGTTGCGGCATCGTCAACGGGGGCAGGTTCGAAGAGCGAACCTACAGCTTCTTCGTAGCTGTCCAGGAACGCTTTATAGCGCGCGTTGTCCTTGATGTACATCGTGTCAGTCGTGATCAAGGCATAGCGCGAATTGAGGCCGTAGCAGATGCCCCAGCGCTCGTATTTGATGTCGATGAAGCAGCCGAGAGAAGTGGTGTCCTTGATGTCACCGATGAAGAGCATCTTGGTGTGGATGGGACCGGTCTTGCGTTTGACGTCCCAGGTCTTTTCTTCCCAGGCTTCGATCTCGTCTTCGGCAATGTTGCCGGAAGCGACGAGGATCTTAACTACGTCATCTAATGTCGGTTTATCTTTACATACAAGGATCAGTTTTGTGTCTGACATTTGGTACTCCTTTTTGGCGACGGCTTCGGTTTTAAGCGGGGCCGAAGTTACTTTCTATCGATCACGCAATGTCGTGGATTCTTGCGATAAGCGTCTGAACTTCCTTCTGGACCTTTTCGAGCTTGACGCACATCTCGGAGCGGTCGGCACGGGTGGTGCGGAGCTCGGCGATGTTGTCTTCGACGGATTTGACGGACTGCTCCATGGGGGAGACGACGCTCTGCTTGACGTAGTCGGCGGCGTAGTCTTCGAGGGCGTTGGCGGCCGTGTTGAACTCGGACCTTATGTTCTGGCGGTTGTTCTTCATGGCTTCGAGCTTTAATTGCTCGTCGTAGTCTTCCTTGAACTGGAGGACCAATTCCAGGCCGACGCCGACCATGCCGAAGATCGAAGAGGATCTGTTGGCGACTTTGGATGCGACCTGTCCTGCTTTTCCTGCCTTGCCGATGAGCTTGGTACCGGTGTTCATGGAGTGGAGCGACGTCCTAAGGAAGTTCTGCGTGTTGTCGGTGAGCCTTATTGCCTTGTAGGAAGAATCTGCAAGAGAGAGCATCTCGGGGATGCCTGACTTGACGAGAGTGCCGACCAGGATGTCACCCTTTTGCTCTAAGTCTGTAGCGGTGACGAAGACTTTCTTTACTGCGTCAGGGAGGTTGTCGTACTTGTCGACGAGTCTGATCTTGAGGTTCTGCGAGAACTCGGTGGATTCCATGTCCGTGAAGCTCTGGCCGAGCTCAAGGAAGCATGAATGGACGTGGTCGTCAGCATCGGTCCTGGTCTTCTCGATCAGGTCTTCAGCCATCTTGCCGTACTGCGCGATCTTCTCCTGGAGCTCTTCCATGGGAAGCCCTGTATCGACAAGCGCTGCGGCGTCGAGGCCGTATTCTCTTATCTTTGCGGCAGAATCGGAGAAGATGTCCGTAACTTCTCTTTGCATGCGCGTTCTGGTGTCGATCAGCATGTGGCGCTGCTGCTTTAAGTTCTCTTCGAGCGCATCGATGTCGGCATCTTCGGAACCCGGTGTGAGATCGGAGATCGCCTTGTCGAGCTCGTTGTCAAGCACATAGAGGTCGGTCGTGAGCTTCGAAGTAAGAGTCTTCTCTGCGACGTAAGCGTTCAGCGTCTCGATGAATTCAGCGTAACCGGAACGTGCGAGGAGTTCGTCAGCAAGCTCAGGATCTTCAGCGCGCTCTTCGACGCTGTCGAGATACGACTGTGCGTCGAGGAAGCTTAAATGGAGCTGCTCGGGTGTGTAGGGCGCGAGGACCGTGCGCAGATCTTCTCTGATTATGTTCTGCTGCTCTTCGGTGTTGCCCTTGGCGGCGCGTTCCATCTTGTTGACGACGAGTATCATCTCGCCGGCCTTGTCCTTATCGATCGCAAGGCGCCTGAAGTGGTCGGCCATGTATGAATCGAACAGTTCGTTCGTGATCACGAAAACAAGTATATCCGCGGCCGCGATAGCCTTATAGGATATCTCGTCGTGGTCGGGGCGCAGGGAAGTGTGGACGCCGGGAGTGTCAACGATCTCAAGACCGTTCCATTCGTAGGTGTGGGTCTCCTGGGTCGTGATTTTCGCGCCCGTGGCGATCGTATCGTCGCCCGTCAGCATCTTGATAATTGAGGATTTTCCCGCAGAATACTGGCCTGCGAAAACGATTTTGACTTTATCTGACTTTCCTTCGGCCTCATTAAGACCGACGCCTGCGTCTGAAAGCGCGCGGAGAGCCTTCTCTTTCAAAGCTTCCTTGGAGCGGGACAACTCAGCGATCTGGAACATAACTATCCTCCTATTCTGTAAGGCACGAACTGCTCTAGGAGCCTCAGCCTGTTAAGTAACCTGATGTCTTCTTTATCCGTCCTGATGAGGACCTGGCCTGATTCATTGTCGCACTCAATGTTCTCCTGCGCCACGATGCCGCCCAGGATATCCGATACATATTGAGGCTTGTCTTCGTTCGTCGTGACGACGGAGACGTCCTCTGCGAGGAGATCTGACAGATGCTTCGTGAACTCTGCCTGCGTCGCATCTGCAGTCTTCGAAGAGAGCAGGATGCATACGCCCGGGATCCTTGCGATGGTATCGATATTGCCCATGCAGGCATCAGCTTCATCCGCGCCCATGACCGCCGACGCAATCTTGGAAGTGAAGGTCACGTTGAGCTGGCGGAGCTCAGTCCTTAATGAACCGGCGAGATCGTTCTGCGTTTCCGCAAGGGACTCAATGACATTCTCTATCTTGGTGAGCTCATCCAGGACCAGGTCGATCTTGCCCTTGATGAGCCTGTTTAAGTTCTTCTCAAGCTGCGTCCAGATGCTGTCGCATGTGGCGTTGACGGATTCGGTGAGCTCCTTCTCGAGCTTCGCTCTGGCCTTTGCGAGCTTGTCGCCCGTCGATTCGAGGAAGAGAAGACCGATGCCGCCCGCAAGGCCTATTGCCGCAGCGACCCAGCCGACCGGACCTGCAGCGATCTCAAGGCCTGACAACGTAAGGATCGCGGCAGCTACTGTACCGCCGCCGCCCAGAAGAAGGCTCGTCCAGCCGACGATCCTCTTGGCGTCGATCAGGGCAGGGGTGAGGAACGTTCTCTGAACGGAATCGATCGACACGTACCTGAGCTCGCTCTCCATCTCTCGGATGGTCTCTTCGATGATGCCGTCAACTTCGGCCTCCATGTCGTCTAAAAGCTCCTTGCATCTGCCTTCGATGTTCTTGCTCTCGATTATCTCTCCCCACGCGATGTCCGCCATCTTGTCGTTATAGTGTTCTTCCGCGAAAACGGCGATGTCGGACCTGAGCTCGGATTTGAGACGCATCATGAAGGACTCGATGCGCTTGTTGCCGTCCTTAACAAAGACCGCTTTGCGCTTCTCCAACGCGCGCTTCTTATCCGACACGACCTTGCCCTGCGACTCGTTCATGCGGCTCTGGAGATCGAGCTCGGAGAGGGCTTCGATCATGGGATTTGCAATGATGTCTGCGAAGGTCTTGACTCTTATGTACTTGCCTCTGACCCGGACCTCTTCGCAGATCAGGGATTTTAGGTCATCGATGCGGCTGATCCTGGTCCAGAAGTCTTCCTGTTCAGTGTCGCCCGCCTTGGCGCTCTTAACGGCTTCATAAGCTGCTTTCAGGTGCGTAGCAACGAATGGAACATTGTTCCAATCCTGCCCGAAAGGCTCAGCGAACCTGCAAAACTGCTTCCTGATCTCTTCTATGCGCTCATCGTCAAAAGCACGGTTCATGTCGCGCTCGATGAGCTTCATGCTCTTGCCGGAATCTACCGACACCTTAACATTCATTATGATTATCACGGGCTTGCCCAGATCCTTGACCTGCCTGAAGCAATCGGCCTCCACCGCCTGCGGCGCATCGTCCGTCAAAAGGAACACGATGAGGTCCGCGGTCTTTGCAGCATCAAAGGCCAGTCTTGTGTCTTCCTCGCCCTCAAATGCGCCAATACCCGGTACATCCGTCACCGCGAGCCCGTTCCACTCGTATCTCCTGATATCTCTGGTGGTACGCTGCGCGCCCATTCCGATCGCTGATCCGTCGCCCTCAGTCAGGACCTCCATCAGCGTCGATTTGCCCGCCATGGTGCGCCCGAAAAGCGTGACCGAGAACTTCTCCAGGTCCTCTTTCAAAGCGTTCAAGTCCTCTGTAAATGAAATGCGCAGGGAGTCCACGGACTGTTGTATGTCAGAAAGCTGCCCCTCAAGAGCCTCGCCCAGGCCGATTACCTCGCAAGGCGAAGCCTTATATTCGATCGCAGTCTCCCTTATATTGTCCTCAGCAGATTCCAGGATCTTATCCAGCACGGCACGCTCATCCGCCGCGAGCTCATACCCGCTCTTCGCCGCCTCATAGCATTCGGATAATGCTTTGGTAAGATCAGTCTCCGCCATGAACGATACCCCTGTGGACTAAACCTATTAATAATTAAAACATTTTGACAAAGTAATTATATCATTTTAATAAGTGATAATATGAAATATAAGTGATATGGATTTGATTAATGTTTTTAATGGAATAATCAAAGAAAGATATATTTATGACCAAGATAAATGAACAGGAATTGCCAAGTAACGTAAGTGATCTTTTGAAGTGGAAAAACACTAGATTAAAGAGGGAAGCGAATGAAAAAAGTTGGCCAGATAGTGTTGAAAAAAAGAATATAAGCAAGATTAGTTTGCTTTGGGATAAGACTGAAGACCTTCATTTGACAGATACGCTTTACTCATTCTTGTCAATATATGCAATAGGCGTTTGGATCTATAATCAAGAAAAGTGTTTAGCAATCAAACCCAATATGAAAAAGATTTATATTGAAATTCCTAGAGCGAGTGCTGATAAGAAGGGAAAAGGATCGACAAGTAAAAGCAGAGTTTTGTGTTCAAAACAACTATTATTGGATCTTCAAAATTCGGAAGGAAAATCCAAAGAATATAAAATTGAAGTTGATGAATTAAATGAAAAGATTCAGCCATTTATTGATGTGTATTTTGATTTAGGAAATACAACTCCGATTTGGCCTGGCGGGAATGGTAATAGAGGAAATCAGAATCTTGGATATATGGATATGCCAGAATTGTATTTTCATGAGTATAAAAGTTGGTATGAGATACTTTGCAAATCTTTTCCACAAGCTCATTTAGAAGTACTGTCTGTAGATGAACCTAAATATACGAGTCTTTATAGTTTTTTAAGTAGCGTTAAGACGGTGGATGATTATCTTAATTTCATAGAATATATTGTTGGAGTAATTAATGTTCGTAGTTCTAAAATGGAAGAAGAATTAAAAAGACGTATGTAGTCGCTTTGTTGCGGTATGCATATAGACTGAACATTAAAGGTTTTTGACCGCGTTAAGGTCAAACGGACAGGCGGCACGTTGAAGCAAGCGAAAGGAACACACGCTCCGAATTTTGCTGATACAATAAAGGCATAACAAATTGACATAGGTGTCATAGTTATTACCTTTTATTATTTGCTTACCTAGAGATGACCTGGCCGAGAAGCCGGGTTGTTTCTTGGGTTATCTTATTAAGGGACTGCAACATGTGAATAATGCCATTATCACTAAATTCATAGTATATTTATAAAAACAAGACTAATGGGTAATATCGTAAGGACTGGAGGATAGTATTCAATATGGCAGTGACAAATGGAGATATAGGTGTATTCCACTGTGGGGAATTAGCAACGCGCAAAGGATGGTATTTTCGGGATCAGCCAAAATCTGATATTGGTATAGATGCACATATGGAACTAGTAGAAGATTCAGGCCGAACAAAGAACCTTGTTGCTTTGCAAATAAAGACGGGTCCAAGTTGGTTCGAAAATAAGAAAAATGATTGTTATATATTTCGAGATATAAATGAAAGACAATACAATTATTGGACACACAACTCTTTGCCATGTATTTTGGTTATGTATAATCCTGATGATGACACATGCATTTGGCAAGAATTAAATAAAAAAACAATAGAAAAAACTAGAAATGGTGAGGGAAAGGGTTATTTTGTTCGGGTACCGATATCACAAGTGTTTTTAGATGATATATCAAATAGCAGGTTGAAAGAGTATTCTAATCTTCCAGAATATATTATTAATTATAACTTTTTGTTGTCACAAAAATTGTTTATGCAGATAATAAAATCAGGTGGTTCAGTTAAACTGCATTCTAAGGAATGGGTAAACAAGTGTAGTGGAAAGGGAAATATAGAATTAATTGTTGATGATGGTAACGGACCACATACATATTCATATCCATATTGGTTTCCCTATACAATGTATACGGATGTTTTTCCAAGATTGTTTCCGTGGGCTAATTTTACTGCTGATGCTGATTTCTACTATGAAGAAGATCAGGAGCAGTGGAAGAAATTGCATTGCTATTATGATCCTGAGGAAAACAAATATATCAGAGTAGGTGATTCATTTTCAGAATTCCGAAGTAAACTAGATCCGATGCGTTGCATAGATTACTCTGGAGAGTTAGCAGAGTACATGCTAATACTTAGCTTAAATGACTTGGGTGAAGCGTTTTTGCTTTTGGATGAATATGCGTCTAAAGAACGGCCGTATTCCGATGCTAAACCAAAGGAGGTTTAAGTAAATGAAAGAAATAAGGCTTAATGATTATTCAATTCCTAAAAAGACAAATGGGTATCGATTAGATCCGAAGGAAAAGTATGTAATTGATCTTAAACAAGAGATAGATTTTCAGATTGCAGTTGTCAAATCATATCAAGAATTTGGTTATCCACCTGCTATAAAAAACTATCATGCTTGGTTGTATGAGAATGGTTTTTCACAGGAAGCGCCCTGTCCGACAAATGATGTAGTAGCACCTTATTATGGGGAAAAGCCATTATGGATTACTCCCTATTCACAAGGTATTGCTGTTAAAGTAAAAGATGATGATGATTTCTACATAGTTATGGAATGTAGTGAAAAGAATAAGGGGTATAAATCCACACAGATTATTGTTACTCTTTTGGGCTGTAACGATTCATAACCTCTGTACCAGACGAGTGATTAAATTAATGAAGAAATGGCTTTTTCCAAGCGTAATTAAGCAATTAAGCAAGGGAATGTTCCCGTTCTGTCCCATTTTTGGCACTATCAATATGATAAATTACAAGCATCTATAAAGGCGGTTCGTGATTTCAGACAATTATGGTGCGATTATATGTTTGTTCACAGTAAGAAAACACTTTAGAAATTTGTGGTCGGTATTATTAGTAGTATAAGGGTGTGGTATAAATACTTTCGTTGTGTGAGCGGATGCTTATTTCGTGCTTAGTAACGACGGTGTTATTCACCTCCCAATGAATTTTATTTATTATCATTGAAGCCTTTATTTGGGTTTTAGGAGGAAATAGAATGAAGTCATCATTTAAAAAGCTGGTTGCTATAAGTCTTCTGTTTTCAATGGCATTGTCGATGGCTGGATGTAGCGGGAAAGACAACAGTGATAACACTGAAGTATCAGAAAGCACGTCCGTATCTACTTCAGAAGTTCAAACTTCTGAAACCGAACCGTCAATTATTGAGACTGAAATAACAACTTCTGAGACGACTTTAGAGGATATTTCTGCTGATATTTCGGAAGAAACAGTCGAGACAACAACTACCACAACCGAATCTGCCGTTACTACTGCACCTTATAAGGTTCAAGATGATAACCTGGATGATACGCAGAGAAATTCCATTAACATGTTAAACTACATGTCCATGCTTGCCCAGGAAGTTACTGTGGACAGAAAAGACCAACTTGCATTAGAGTCTGTATATAATTCCTTTGATAATCTTTACCCGAACTCTGTCGATAGGAATACTCAGGCTCAGATTACGAGCCTAATGGATACTATCCAAGAGTATCGTATGGTTTCTGTGAAGAGGGAACGTCTACAGTATATTTATGAGCAGAATCAAGCACTAGCATACAGAAAAGCTATACCTAATCCTATGGGACTTCTTAGTGCTGTTCAATCAAAGAACAAATATCAAATTATAGCAGCGGCTATATATATGACAGCAGATTCCGCAACTAGTTATTTTAATGCCAGATCTCAAACGGATCTTGAATTTATTAAGGACGGTTGGGAATTGGATGATGAAGAGTCTGCAGAATTACATAACAGTACAAAAAACGCATTGAACTATATGATCGATATGGTGCGAGCTTATGGTATTCCTGGCGATTACGCTTTAAGCAGAGGAGCTATAGAAGACTTTGTAACTTGGTCAACCAAGCCGGATTCTCAGCTTGAAAGAAAAATTTCGTGGTTTGAGGACAATCAGCGCACATATTCAGCTTTTGGTCCTTATTGGTTGGAATTGGCTCAAGACTATTATAAAGTTGGGAATCACAAAAAGTGTCTGGATGCTGTGCATCAATATGAAGCAATCAAAACTCGCATCTTCCGTAAAGATAAGGATTACGCAAATATCCTGCCAGCGGCTATTGTTTCTGCTAAAGAAACAATGAGCGACAAAGAATACGCCAAGCTTGCAAGCAAATATTGTGAAATTATTCATGAGAATACACAGGATAAGGATTGGGCTCTCAGATATTTTTGTGTGTTGATTTATATGGATCTTTACTCAATTACTAAGGATAAGTCGTATATTGATGCGGCATACAATAATGCTCGTGAAAATGTTAACTATCTTGTTGATGAACAGAAGAAGCTTAATAATGTATATCTTTCTGATGTACAAGAGGTAAAGGCGCAGAAGGGTGCTACTAAGCGAGTTCGAAAAGAGATTAAACAGTATAACAAATCTATGAAGGCTGAAAGAAAAATAGCACTTCCGCCTGTAAGTGAAGCGCTTTATCTAAATGTTGAAATCCTTTTTGGTTTGGCCAAAGAAAAGAACATTAGCTCTTTCGATAAGCAGAGAATAGATAGTATTCTTCATGAAAATGGCGAGAGCATCTTCCTGACAAAGGCTCTGGATGACAGATTTTGGTTCAATAAGACTTCTCAAAGTCTTAAAGCAGATGATATCTCAATTGAGTTTGATGGTGCTAAACTTGTCATTCCGGCTTCCTGCATTACAGATCGCTCTAAAATAAGTGTTATCGTATCAGGTGCTAATGGAACAAAGACATTTGAAAATTGGGAAGTAACTGGAGTTAAGCGCCCCAAGAATTCAAAGAATTGTTCTGAGTATATGGTAACGATAAAAATCAAAGAAGCTGATAAATACAAATATCAGGCCGGAGAAAACATAACGATAAGAGTTATCCCTGTTGAAGATAATCAGAATGAGTATTTAGATTTCAAATACAATGTAGTCGAAAATAACGTAGCATTTGTTAAGGGCATCAAGTTTGAAAGGGTAACAAAATGACAAAACGTCTGTCAGCATTATTAATGGTAATAGTGCTGCTGTTCTCCCTTGGTAGCACCTCTTATGCATGTGACGAAAATCAATCAAATGATTATGTCACGCAGATATTGTTCGGTGATCGTGCGGTTGCCAGGGCATCAGATGATAAGACGAGGATGCTCATGGCTGCTTTGTATTTGTGTAGTGAGCAGGCAGACAATCAAGGGCAGGATAAGGTTGATTACTTAAAGCAGAAAAAGGTGGCGGGAGTACCTGCGCTGAAAGATGTGAATATTAAAAGCTCTGAGCTTTTCGTATGTTCACACCTTTATTGGGAGTATGAATATCCTGCTTCGAAGAAAATACGTGCAAACAGGAAGAAAGTACTTCGTAACACTGTAAATAAAATATTTGATTTTGGCTTTGTTAACAATATATTCGGTAGCAGCAAAGGGAAATGCGACAGTTTCGCCGCATTCCTGTATTATTCTCATATCTTGGCAGATTATCTTGAGGATATTCCTGAAGACACTGAAGTAATTGTAAATGGAAATTATACTCCAGTATTCACAGATAAAGACTATATAATATTAAATAATGATGTTCCGAAGTTTACAAACGAAGAAATAGCAAGAGCAAAGACAACGTCATTTATTGAGTACAGTAGTTTAGATCAGGATCCACAGAATCGAGCCGGAGTAGTAATGGCAAGCATAGGACCTGATACTTTAGCTTTTGTTGGTGGACGCAATATGCCTATCGAAAAACCAACAGGTTGGAGTTCTAATACATACCCGGGAGTTGTTAATTCTACCCCTCCGTACCTATTTAATAAATGTCATTTATTAGCTCATTCATTGGGGGGAAAAGATAAATTGTATAATTTAGTTACTGGAACCCGCTATATGAATGAGAAAATGGACCATGAAGTAGAGAGTAAAGTAAAGAAATATATTGAAGATACTCAAAATAAAGTGTTGTACAGAGCAACACCGATTTATAAAGGCAGCAACGAACTGTGTTCTGGAATTCTGTTGGAAGCATATTCACTCGACGATAATGGAGCAAGTTTGCATTTTAATAGATTTTTTTATAATGTACAGCCAAATATAGTAATCGACTATTCTACAGGGGATAACTATTATTTTGATGAAAGTAAAATCATTCCTTTTGCTGTTCTAAATCCGAGTGATAATAATCGAGACTTCATTTCTGAAATGGAGAAACACCTTGAGGTCTTGTTTGAGGAACAGAAGAAAACAGGTACTTACATTTCTATGAAGAATGAACTTAATGCTATTGCTTATGAAGCAAGAGCTACACTGAATTCAGGGAAAAGTGATATCGAAACACAAAAAACACTGAATAAATGTCAAAGGGAATACTATTCTGTGCTAAGGAATTACATCCCAAAGTTACTTGAGAGAGAAGAATTTTTTAATAAGACTTTTATATAGTTTTTACAATAGTAATTCATTATTAATCCGTTTTTATCCACATAGCAGGGCGGACACCATGGTCGATATCTACACTAAGACCAAGAGTGCTCATGGATCCATCATTGCTAACATCTGCGGCACGGCTAGGTTTGCTCCCAGGAGAACGCAACCACCACCAAGAACCACACGATAAAGATTCTGCATTATCATAGAATTTCATTACCTCGTTTATGCTCAACAGAAATACTTTATCGGTAGAAGACATACCACTTGATACTCGATAATCGGGATTATAATCTACATCTAAATCACAGGGGATTATTCTCTTGGCCTCTGAAGGAGTAAAATACTCATCAACAAAATCATTATTAAGCCATTGCCTTAATGTGCAGTCATGCCATGTTATGTCACCACCATACTGATGATACGGCATATCACAAATAACATCATTGCAAAAAATCAGCGCTTGATGATCTTCATTAACAAACAAGGCTTTCCACCAAATTCTATCCCCATCATCATTCGTACCAAAACGCAACTCATCACCGGTCTGAAGATTCTCGGGAATGTCCATTTTTGATGCAGCTAAATATCCATTCAGTTCATTAATTAATGCATCATCTCCATACTGAACAGCTTTTATAAAGAACGGATTCTCATCTAAATTGCCTCGATATAGTTCTATATCGCTTCTTTCACTGCATCTAAGGTCCGCCATAAGCATATATACGTATGTATTTGCATTTGTTGAATCAATGCTTAACAAAGAGTTGCACAGTGACATTGCTCCTTCATAATCGCCACGTTTGAGCATAATCTCGACTATATATCTATTTAATTCAGTTTTTAATTCATTGTTGCCGTATTGTTGAGCCTTAATGTAATATTGGTTTCTATCAAAAGGAAAATGCTGATGTGCAAGATCACATCTCTTTCTGCAACCAAGATTTGCCATGAGCATATACAAGTATACTTCTCCATTTGTAGGATCAGAATCAAGAATGGTATCACATTTATTCAAAGCATTTTTGAAGTCACCATCTAAAAGCATTATTTCTACTCTTTTCAAGAGACTTTCAGTATTAGAACCATTAACATTAATTGTGGCATTATTTACTTGAACGTTTCCCCGTATGCTTAGGTTGTTGATTGCTTCTTGAACAAGACATTCTGTACCGCATGCTTCACAACGTGCAGTTTTACTTGAGGAATCAACTTTCATATGTGCATTGCAATTTGGGCACATAGCTGGTACAAATGTGTGATGGTCATTGATTTTAATGGGGTCAGAACTATGATTTGCTGGCGATACAGAACCTTGCGGCGTTCCACACGTCATGCAAAATTTGGCGCCATCCGGCAATTGCTGCCCACAATTCATACAAAACATAAAAACACCTCAACTATTAATCAGTTCTTTTTATATGTGCAATTAGATTAACCAAAAAAACAATAAACAAAAATAGCGAAATAATACACACCATTAAGCAACCACTCCACAATTCAGTATACGAACGCCAAGCAAGATAAAATACTAAGGAGACAACCCCAAATCCGATTGAAAAGAATGCTGTAGAGAAAGTCGCTTTAAACAATCGCTTTTTTCTATATTCTCTTGAACTCATGTTTATCCTCACAATTCCCTTCTGTAGATAGCAATTTATTTATAATTGTATTCTGATTCCGCCCAGCTGCCGTTATTATATGAACGCTTTATTTCGCATCCTTTTTCATCATATTCATATTTGATCCAATCTGTAACTTTACCATTATTATCATATTTTGTTTCTTTAAGTAATTTGTTTTCTGAGTCATATTCATATTCATAATAATACTCAAGCTTACTTTCTTTTTCATAATACAAAGCTTTAATCATATTCCCAGATTTATCGTACTCATATTTATGCATGCTTTTGATGCTTGAATTTAACTCATATGCCGTTTCTTTAATCAGGTTTCCTGAATCATCATATTCATATTCTTCCCAACCAGAACCACCATACTTGCCGTCACTTTTCCTTTTTATTAGTCTATCGTTCTCATCATATTCCAAAGAATAGCTACCGTAGTTATATTTATTTCTTCCCGAAGAATAGTACGATTCCCATTCTATTACATTGCCTTTATCGTCATACTTATATGTCTTCCACCAAGAATCAGAACTACTAGTCCCGTTGTATGTGATTTTTGTTACTCTACGCCATGAATCATATTCATATTCGGTACTTGAAATATTAATACCATACTCATTTCTGACACAGTATCTCTTTATATTCCCCATAGCATCATACTCGTAATACATTACTGAGCTTGATCCATCTTTATTATGATAAGTAGTAGTTTTTGACGAAAGAACTTTTACAGAAGAGGGTTTGGTAGTATCTGAAGAAGTTGTTTCAGAGGTAGATGTTGTGTTATTAACTTTTGGTATTGATGTAGGCTTGGTTGAAGTCGTTTCTGTAGGTTTTGGGGTAATTGTAGAAGCGACAGTTGGAGTAGAGACTTTCTGTGTCCCTGAGTTCTCAACAATGATATATACAGATTTATATGCTCTGCCATAGCTTGCAGACTTGGCAACCCAACTCTTTTTTTCTGATTCACTCATTGATGATACTTCTATCAAATGAAGAGATGAATCTTCGAATTTAAGGTTATACCATGCTCCCTCTGCGATTTTTTGACATTCATAAATGTTCTTGCCTATGAATATTGGATCAAAATAATCACTTCCATTTATACAGTTCAACTGAATAAATTCATTTTTATCTATATGCGAACCAGGTGCTACATTCTGAGTTGATACAATCCAATTTGCTTTTTCCCAGATGTCACTATAAGGCTCTTCTCTAATGTTTGTAAAACCAATAGCGTTTAGTTTTTCTAGAGCATCAGTTAATGGAATGCCAGTTACATCAACAACCTCAAGTTCAGAGCCGTCGATGTTATCTACCATTTTCTCGTCTTTGATCTTAATTGATAAGCTTTCATGTGATAATACGCAAGAATAAGTCATATCATTTGATACTGTTATCTTTTTTGTTGCCTTAGGACTTGATTTTCCAGACTTGCAGAATAATAATTCATGTTCACCTTTTTCAACCTCTACAAGATATGTGAATTCCTTTCCGTCAGATACAGAACCCAATTCTTTCCCATCAAGCGAAATCGTAATATCGTATGTACTCAGAATGAGGTTGTTTTTCGAAGTGATATCAAGATAGAGATTATATTTGTTATCAATTATGCCTCTAGAACTACTTGATTCAGAGTTTTTAGCTAATACTCCTAAGGAAATAAACATCATTGCAGTAACAAATATACCAAGAAGGATAAATAGAACCGTGTTGTTATTTGAGCTAGAGGATGTTGTGGTTGTTCTTGCCGGAGAGGATTGCGTATTATTTGCGTTGGTTTTAGTTTGCGAATTATCAATTAAAGCAGTGGGCGGATCTACAGTAATTTGAGCTTTTCCATTAAACGATGCCTTTATTCTTACTGGCGTATTATCAGTTGGAATAACTATATCTTTGTTATGGTTAATCTTTCCGATTTTAAGTACAATAGTTTGTTTCCCAGGATTCAGATGATATGACAAGGTTTGCCCATTAACATATGAAGCCTTTTCGCCAGTTGATACTATTCTAGTTACCATTCCGACGGCGGAGTTATTTGTAGTATAAGTGATAAATATATTTGGCTGACTGACCTGATTCTGTGGCTTTGCAACTGCATTTGTAACTCTGCCACCACAATATGGGCAAAATACAGTTTCCCTTGAATTATCGAATTGCATCTCAGCTTTGCAATACGGACACTTAACATCAACTAACATATAGATACCTCCTGAAAGGTATTAATCATCGGTTTTAATTTACCTAGCTAGATAACAAGGTGGTTTATCAATGGTAATTTGTGCTCTTCCGTTATAAGAGGCATAGATTCTTACTGGAGTATTATTTGATGGAATAACTATTTCTCTACTGTAATTCTTTTTCCCTATTTTAAGGATAATGGTTTGAGGACCCTGTGCCAAGCGAAAAGGCAAGGTTTGTCCGTTCACATAAGTGTGTTTGGCTCCAGTTGAAACAATTCTGGTTACCATGAAAACATTTGGATTTATGGATGCATACGATATATAAAGATTGGGAGCGTTAGAATTGCGTTGTGTATTATTGTAAATGTTTCCGTCTTTTGGTTCAGATATATTTACAACTTTGCCGCCACAATAAGTACAAAAAGCAAAGCTGGTGGAATTTTTAAACTGGTTGAAAGTCGCTCCACAACTGGTGCATTTGGAATATACGTTGATTCTTTGAGGAGAATTATCGGTATTTAGAATGACTTCATATCCACAATGCTCACAGGTAGCTTTATATCCATAAGAATCTGGGCTCATAGCAGCTCCGCAATTCGGACATGTCAAATCGTGGAAACTCTTTTTCCCCTTCCTTGAATCAATGTAAGAACGGAGTTTTTGGATAGCGTTGTTTTCTTCAGGTGTCAGTTTTCTGTCTATTTTTGCATACTCGTCTGAATAGAATAAAAAAGAATCCAGATCTTGATCTTGCACTTTTCGCAGGTATTGTTCCAAAACCGTAAAACTATGGCCTTCATTGTTAATTATCTGTCTTGCATTTGCTATTGCTTCATAGCCATACATATTTCGAGCAACAGACAGGGTCTGTTCAAATTCATCCCTTTCTTCTTGAGTGATCAAATCATCAGCTTTTGCTATATATGAAAGCATCGCTACTTTGGCATAAAACAGATCCACATCATAAGTGCTTGTTGATAATTGAGAAAAAGTTTGGGCCGTTGCTTGCGCACTGTATGCAGCGGCTTTTGCATTTGCCGCTGCTCTTGCGCTATTCTCTCTTTTAATTGTAGCAACAGAACTAGCAATTTCAGCAGCAGGCTGAGCTATTTCTGTTACAGCTTTTACCAATAAAAAAGCAGCAAGTAAACTCATATTGGCCTCCGCAACTTATAGACAGAGCAGACTCTTTATGGCTAAATTATATTTTGTTTTTGGATGGGCATAAACATAAAAATAAAAAAGTAACAATTAGTTTACTGCCACTTTACGCATAGGATTATGCATTGAAAAGCACGAGCCCGTTTTTCTGTCCTTACACTTTGCTCCGAAGCACAGCCCACTCTATCTGCCCAGTTTCGTTATCCTTACCTTATTACCTTCCCCCTCACATCCACTCCCGTAACCCTCTCCGGGTCGTAGCTCATGTTGAATCTGTGGCCGCCTTCGTTGGTGCCGTCATCGTTTTTCTTGTAGGCATAGCAGATGTCTTTGCCGGTAATGCCGGTTTCTTTGACCTTGTCATCAGTGCCGGCGATGACTTTCGCGGCCGTCTCGATGCCTTCGTCGATAATAGACGGATCGAAGATCTCGTGACCGCCGTACATCATGTCGAAGCGCGGGGCGTAAGTCTTCAGGCGCTTTAAGTTTTCGAGATAGACGGAGACGGGGAGGCAGTCGTCGAACTCCAGGAGCGTGTTGCCGTTGCACACGTCGCCCGCAAAGCAGATCCTCGTCATGTCATCGATCAGGACAATGTGTCCGGGCGTGTGGCCGCCGCAGTCCACGACCTCGAGTTTCCGTCCGCCGAGGTCGAAAACATCACCGTCAGATACCGGATACACCTTCATAGGATGTGTGCCGGCGAAATTCTCATCAAGCACCAGAAGGTCCTTGTATTCGTCTTTCGCGGAGTTTTTCGCGAGCTCGAAAAGCTGCTCTTTAGGGAATCCGATATATCCTTGGAAGGTGCTTATGTCCCTTACCGGAATGTAGCACGAATCGAAATGGAAATTGCCGCCGACGTGGTCCCAGTGCCCGTGCGTGTTAACGACCTTCACAGGCTTGTCGGTCAGGGTCTTCACATAAGCATTCAGGTCGCCGAAGCCGTACATCGTATCGATCAGAAGGGCGCCAGTCTCGCCCTCCGCAAGATAACAAAGCGTGTCGAATCCGCCCGTGAAAGCATTCTTTATCTTATAAGTCCTGTCAGCGATCTTCTCGCTCTCAAAAAATGGAATATTGCTCATAGTTTTCCTCCTGATTATCCTTCAGACATTGTAGCATTTGCATCGTCTGTTTATGCCCGTCCGGCGCGAAATTGTCCACAAAACTGCCTCATTTGATTTCAAGTCCGTTTCAGGTTGGGCCCGGATAATGGACTCAAATCCAAACGGAAGAAAGGACAGATGCCCATGGATAAAGACAAGAACAAGGAAGCAGACATCGTTGAAGAGACAGCTGTCGTTAATGAGGTTACAGACAGCAGCGAAGAGATCGTGGCCGTAAATGCGGCAGAAGATATCAGCAATGAGACAACAGCCGAAAATGCGGCCGCTGAAGAACAGATAACAGATTCAAACATTTCTCATAGTACGCTCCCCCCAAAGAAGACAAGAGGTACGGCAGCAAAGATCGTAGTTCTGGCGCTTTGCTGCTCTCTTGTCGGAGGCGCGGCAGGCGCAGGCGGAGTGATCGCCGTTGACCGCCTGCTCATAAGCCGGAACACAGAAGCCGTAAGTACCCAGACCACCGCTCCCGCAACGCAGGGATTCCGCGTTAGGAGAGGCAGCAGACAGGTAAAGATAAAAGTTACTTCTGATTCTGGAAAACTGACGATCATTCCTGATGCGGGCGCAGCGACCGGAACTACAGGTTCAAGCACGGGTTCCGGCAGCACATCATCGGCATCTTCACGCAAAAAGACAACGACAGGAAGCAGCAGTACGAGCAGCAAGAAATCGACCTCGTCCTCGAGCAGCTCGTCATCCGGTGGAACTTCCGGCAGCAAGAAGACAACATCCTCAAGCGGATCGTCAGCAGGCGGAACGTCCGGTAAGAAGACTACATCTTCGGATGGATCGTCAACAAGCAGCACATCCTCACGCAAGAAGTCCCGGAGCACTCAGAGTACTCAGGCCACTGATGACCAGTCCTCTGACAGCAGCGAATCCAAGACAAGAAAGAAACCCTTATCAAGCACCTGAGGCAGGTGGTCAGGCTCCTATAACCCAAAATCCGAACTCAACCAAACAATTACACATCCCCCCCGACCGACACCTGAATATCAGTGATGCTTTAAGGAGCTGCTTCGTAAAGAGGCAGCTCCTTTTCGATGTCTGGAAAACGCGGAAAATCGCCCTCCACTTAAACGTCTCCCTCGTCACTTCGTTAACTAGTTGCGATGTGCCTTCTCTGCCTTAACAGCACCGATTATCAAACCGACTATCAAAAGAGCAAAAGCAGCAATAACGACTGCAATATTGACATTGGGAATACTGATACGGATATTTGTATACTTGCCTATCAAAGCAATTATAAAGATCATGGCAAATGCCATAACCCCCAAACTCTGGGCCATGTGGTATGACGTTTTGTAAAAGATGATCAACTGGATAAGGAAATAACTGAAGAAAGCAAGGAAGAAAACAATCTCCTTTTCCAATTTACCTTCTGATAACAGATCATATCCTTCGATCAGCAGGGATTTATAAAAGATCTTTACCGCAGACGAGAATAAAAGCAGTGACAAAATGTATATGATCCTAGCGATTACTCTTCCGCAAGCACCTTGCGGCATTCTTCTTAAAAAGTCTCGTGTATCTCTGGGATCTTCAGTGCTCATTAATCTTCCAAACGGAAAATAAACAGCAAAGAAAGGTATCATGAATTCAATAAAGTATAGGGATTCTCCTCTTTCTTTTACCAGGAGAAAACCGGCAAACAGGCAGTATGCGAGTACAATAAGTAACCACTTTGCAGAAAAGCGAATATCTTTTTTCAAATAACTGATCATCTTTATTCCTTTCTTAAGAACGATAAAACATCTGAAAGCAATGCCGGATCTCCCGCTCTTTTATCACTTTCGATACCGCTTGCATCATAAACATAGTATTGATGCTGTTTAATGCCATTATTCAATATCATTGTTTTGGTTTCTTCGCTCAGGTTGTTTAACTCTTCCTCATTGATCCTGTAATAGCTCTTCTTGATATTTTCTACAGAATCTTCCAGGAGGATACGGCCGGAATCGATATAGACGATCATGTCAGCGATCTTCTCCAGATCCTCTGTTATGTGGGATGACATCAGGACAGGGATATTATCTGCCTGCGCTATTTGCTGCAGGATATCAAGGACCTCATCTCTTATCATCGGATCCAGCCCTGAAGTAACCTCATCCAGCAACAGGCATTCCGGCTTTTTAGCCAGCTCCAGGGCAAGAAAGAACTTCACCCTCATGCCGGTTGACAGTTCTCTGATCTTAAGATCATCGTTTAGTCTGAAAACATCACGCATATAATACCTGAACAGTTCATCGTCCCATTGTTTCCTATAAATGTCCTTAACAAAGGCCGACAGCGCAGACATCTTCTGATCAGAATAATATTGAGCTCCTGCGATACAAACCCTACCCTGAGCTTCGCTCCAAGATCGGAAACCTTATTTCCGTCTATTGATATCTCTCCGGATTCACGCTTTACGAGCCCTATCAAGATCTTCAGGATCGTTGTTTTACCTGCTCCGTTAGCACCGATCAGCCCCGTTATCTTACCCGGAGCAAGATCAAAAGAAGCGTCGTTCAATTTGAAGCTTTTGTACGACTTATTCAGATTACGTATTTCTATCATCCCGGTTCACCTTTGCAATAAGCAACGCTATGAATCAGATATTATAAAATGCTGTTTCAAAAAACAACGAAAAAACCAAAACTCAGGGATAAAGTAAAAAATCCGGTGACAAAGTAAAATTCCACTAAATAGCAGGACTCTTACTTAAACTTCTCCCTCGTCACTTCGATCACATTTGACGTGTCTCTGTCTGATACGAAATAGAGCTTGAAGTTGTCGAGATCGTAGACGCAGGACCACTCGGTCTTGTTCGTCTTGTAGTTCTGGCTCGCGTCCATGAGGAGGGTCATGGCCTCGCCCGAATTCAGGATGCCCCGCTTATCACTTAGGCGCTTAACTATCGTGTCGTAGCGGTCGCACTGATCGTGTTCGGGAGCAGACATAAAGAAGTTCGTGACCTGCTTTGACTCGACGATCTTAAGCTCGCCGTCGATCCATTCGGCAACGACGGATCTGCCGGTCTTGTCTGTTATGAAGATGTGGAAAGACCTTCCGACCATGGTCTTGATGTCGTAGTTTCTAAGGAGCGCGACGGCCTCATCTACCGAAGCGCATTTTTCGAGGATAGCCCTCTGCGCGACGGGGAGGTAGAGAGCAGGCTTGCCGGTGTTCTGGCTCATGTCAGTGTAATCGAGGCTCAGCATGGAGACGCCAAGGCCTGCCTCGTTTATTCCGTCGGAGGTAAGGAGGGGCGCAGCCCTTAAGAATGCCCTGCCGTAAAGAGAGCCGGGTTCATGACGCTTCGAGTCGCCGGCCATGTTAACAATCGCAAGGTCGGTGACCGCGATCGACGCGTAGCCGTTTTCAGGCTCCGTGTAGAAGATCAGGGCGTCTGTGCGCTTGTAGTCGTAATTGCGCCCGAAAAGGTGATTCCCGGAAGGGTCTTCACACGCGAACGAGCAGCACCCGAAGTCCGAAATATCAAGGCCGATCGGGATGTTCCAGAACATATTCTCGGACACCCATCTTGCCACGGAATTCTCGTCGTAAGGGCCGTCTTCAAGGATCTTGTCGAGCTTGTAATCGCTGTCGATGCGCATGGTGTAGATGCCGGGCGCGTATTCTTTAAGGGATAACATTGTGGAGATATCTTTTCGAGCGATCAGGGCAAGACAGACCGCAGCGATAAGGATAGCCGCGCAGGTGCCAAGCACGAGATGACGGGCCTTGAATCTTATGCCCAGGAGCGCGTAGGCGAGGATTATCAGCATGGGGATCGCGACAAGCCACCCGGCCGCGGTCAGGATGTTATAGAGCCTCACGTCCACGACCTCAAATTCATAGGCAGTAACGGATTCAAGGTTGGTTTTGTAGCCTTCGTCACTTGCGGCTTCTTCGTATATCTCGATGGCAAAGTCGAGCTTCTCCATGGTAAGATTGGAGCCCTCCGGAATGCCGTCTTCCTTAAGATTCTTGAGCTTAATGAGCTTCTCTTCGTAATCCTTGTCGTAATAGTCGGCGATCGCCTTGCCGGTGCCCTCCGGCGTCGCCTTAACGTTGACGGTCATGTGGCCGTTGGCGCTGCTGTAAGACGAACTGTTGACACTGGAATCGGACTTATAGCCCCTCACCGGGATCGTGATAAAAGAGTCGTCACCATAGTCGATCTGATAGCAGTACAGATCCTGCCCGCCCTCGAAAAGGTACTCCGTATCAAGCTTTACCGAATAACTCTTGCCGATATCTGCCGCATCGATCCTGCCCGCATCCTTATATTCGGCGCGGCTGACGCTGTTCTTTACGGCCGTTCCTATTACAGCCGACACGAGGCCTGCTGCGGCGAGCACGGCTGTTACGATGATGACGGTCTTTCTTGATCTTTGCATGAACTGCCCCCGGGCATGGTTTTACATCATAATACCGCGGTGTTGTATTGTTTCTGTATCGGATTTGTTGCCTTCCGGACGGACAAAAAGAGCAACATTTAGAGCAACATTGCCAATGTTGCCTTATTTGTTGCCTTCCGGGCGGACACAGAGAGCAACATTTGAAGCAACAAAGAAGCGGCCGCTTATAAGTTGACGTTGTTTTCGAAGATTTATAGAATCAAGGAATAACGGAAGGCTCATTCAGACAAATATTCACGGAGGATATCAAAATGGCAGACGATAAGGGATTGGACTTAACATCGGTATTCGGCGACGTCATAAAGCAGGTGACAGAGGCTGTCTCGCCCACGAAGAAGACAACAAAGAAGAGCGTGTCGGCAAGCAGGTCAACCGTAAAGAACATCTCTAATTCCAAGAAGGCAACGACTGCGAAAAAGTCCACAACGGCTAAGTCTTCCGCGGCCAAGAAATCCACAACGGCTAAGAAGAGCACCGCAGCCAAGTCTTCCACCGCGAAGAAGAGCACGGCTGCCAAGAGCACGACCGCAAAAAAATCCACAACAACAAAGAAGTCCACGACGGCCAAAAAGGCCGGCAAGATCTATCTTGAGATCAGCGGCAGGCAGATCGATTTCAAGACCATCGAGAGCAAGGCTAATAAGCTCGGCGGCGATTGCTATGTGGTCGTAAATGAGAAGAAGATCTACAA
>Ga0310691_10002315_pt1 | contig 25726 bp, 17 predicted proteins | sample 176DNAGHGlowgp2_FD_203887 | JGI IMG/M metagenome (GOLD analysis project Ga0310691, IMG submission 203887) | Sheep rumen microbial communities from Palmerston North, Manawatu-Wanganui, New Zealand - 1766 DNA GHGlow gp2 (v2) (version 2) | ecosystem: Host-associated > Mammals > Digestive system >...
CCTACAGGGACTATGTGATCACCCGTCATAAACTGCTGGCCTTCATGGCTCCATACTTCCAGAAGATCTACGAGAAGAACAAGGCCATCGACGTGAACATCCGTCGCGTCATCGACCCTCATGCCCTCGATGATGCCGGAGCCGTCTGCTGCTCGATGATCAAGGCGGTGCTCATGAACCAGAATCAGGGGAACTCGTCGGTGATACCATTGATCGGCAACTATGTTGATTATATCATGAACAAGGAGTATCGTCTGGAAGACGGCACCTTTGCCCGAATCCGTCCGCAGAACAATACCCTCTGGCTCGATGATATGTTCATGGGCATCCCTACGGTGGCCTATATGGGTAAGCTGATGGACGATCCGACCTATTATGACGAGGCCGCCCGTCAGATTCTGCAGTTCGCCCAGCGTATGTGGGTGCCCGAGAAGCAACTCTTCCGTCACGGTTGGGTGGAGTCGATGGAAGAACATCCGGCCTTCCACTGGGGGCGTGCTAACGGTTGGGCCATCCTGACGTTGTGTGAGGTGCTCGACGTGTTGCCCGAGGATCATCCCAAGCGTTCGGAGATCATGAATCTGCTGAAAGCCCATGCCGCAGGCCTCGCCCGTCTGCAGCACCACGACGGCTTCTGGCATCAGTTGCTCGACCGTCCTGACACCTATCTTGAGGCCTCTGCCACCGCCATCTACACCTATTGTCTGGCGCATGCCGTCAATCAGGGCTGGCTCGATGCGAAGGTCTACGGCCCTGTGGCACAGCTCGGCTGGCATGCCGTTGCTTCCAGCGTGAATGAAAAAGGACAGGTGGAGCAGGTGTGCGTCGGTACGGGTATGGCTTTTGATCCAGCGTTCTATGCCTACCGCCCCACGCATGTGATGGCCGCCCACGGCTATGGGCCCGTGCTGCTGGCTGGTTCGGAAATGATTCGTCTGTTGAAACAGCAACACCCGAAGTCGAACGACTCGGCGGTGATGTTCTACGAACAGGAGATTCAGACCGATGCCTCGATCTTCAATTACGACGGCAGCCAAAGATTCTGACCGGAAAACAAAAAAGAGAGGCCTGACGGTCTCTCTTTTCTGTGATCCGTTTGGGGCTCGAACCCAAGACCCCAACATTAAAAGTGTTGTGCTCTACCGACTGAGCTAACGGATCAACCTTATGATGCATTCTTTCGAAAGCGGGTGCAAAGGTACGACATTTTGGTGAAACCACCAAATTTATTGCGAGGATTTTTCTGTTTGTCCCGCTTTTTCCGATTCACTGCGGGTTTTTTCCTCAGCAATCGCCTTCTGATAGCACTCCCGACACAGCGGTTCATACTCTTGTGTCTCTCCCAGCAATACGCGCTGCGAACCTTCCACCGTGCGGTGGCTGACGTAGGCCAGGTTGCCGCATTTTACACAGATGGCATGCACCTTCGTCACCTCATCGGCAATGGCGCATAGGGCAGGCATCGGACCGAAGGGGATTCCCTTGAAGTCCATATCGAGGCCAGCGATGATTACGCGGATGCCTCGGTTGGCGAGTTCGTTACACACTTCCACCAGTCCCATGTCGAAGAACTGCGCTTCGTCGATGCCTACCACGTCGCAGTCTGATGAGAGCAGCAAGATGCTTGCCGACGAGTCGATGGGTGTCGACATGATGTGCTTCTGGTCGTGGCTGACGACATCTTCTTCGGAGTACCTTACGTCGATAGCGGGTTTGAAGATCTCCACTTTCTGACGGGCGAACTGTGCCCGGCGCAGGCGACGGATGAGTTCCTCGGTCTTTCCTGAGAACATTGAACCGCAAACCACCTCAATTCTACCGGAGCGGTGGCTCTCTCCTGTCAAGTTTTCTGTTATCATGACTGCAAAATTACCAAAACGTTTTAAAATTTGCAAAGATTTTGCCGCTTTTTTTGTCTATTCTGATTATTTACGCTAAATTTGCCGCCGAAATGGGCATATTGTACATTGTTCCGACGCCAGTGGGTAATATGGAGGACATGACTTTGCGTGCCATCCGTATTCTGAAGGAGGTTGATCTCATACTGGCAGAAGATACCCGAACGTCGGGCATCCTATTGAAGCATTACGATATCCACAACTCCCTCATATCGCATCATAAGTTCAATGAACATGGCACGTCGGCAGCCGTTGTGGCCCGCTTGCTGGCGGGTGAGAATGTGGCGCTTATCAGCGATGCCGGCACGCCAGGCATCAGCGATCCCGGTTTCTTCCTGGCCCGTGAGGCCGTGAAGGCTGGGGTAGAGGTGCAGTGTCTGCCCGGAGCTACGGCCTTCGTTCCAGCGCTGGTGTCGAGTGGACTCCCTTGTGACCGTTTCGTGTTCGAGGGGTTTTTGCCTCAGAAGAAAGGGCGTAAGACCCGTTTGGAGTCGCTTCAGACAGAGCCGCGTACGATGGTGTTTTATGAGTCGCCCTACCGTCTGGTGAAGACCCTCCAACAGTTCGCGGGGGTGTTCGGTGCCGACCGTCAGGTTAGTGTATGCCGGGAGATATCGAAGGTGCATGAGGAGAGTGTACGCGGCAGCCTTGAGGAGGTGATCGCCCATTTCACGGAGAAGGAGCCCAAGGGTGAGATCGTTATCGTCTTGGCAGGAAGCAGAGATTAATCATAAACATATCAAATTATAAATCAAACGTTATGAAAAAACTGTTTATACTGGCCCTTGGAGGCCTGATGGTTGCAAGTTGCAACGACGGAGTGAAGAAAGCAGAACAGGCTGCGCTTATGCAGCGTGACTCGTTGGAGCAGATTATTGCCCAGAAAGACAATGAGATCAACGACATGATGACCACCCTCAGCGACATTGAGGAGGGCTTTCGTGAGATTACCGAGGCCCAGAACCGTGTGACACTGGCCAAGGAGGGTGAGGGTACCAACACATCACAGCGCATCAAGGAAAATGTGCAGTTCATCCAGAGCGTGATGAAGCAGAATAAGGAGCTCATCAACAAACTGAAGCTGCAGGTACGCGAGAGCACCGTCAAGGGCGATCAGCTGAAGAAGATCATCGACAACCTTACCGAGCAGATGGAGATCAAGGATAAGCAACTCCAGGCTCTGCGCGAGGAACTTGACGCGAAGGACATCCACATCGCTGAACTCGACGAGCAGGTGGCCGGCTTGAACGATAATGTCAATTCGCTGAAGCAGGAGAACACCCAGAAGGCACAGACGATCTCTACACAGGATAAGGAACTGAACACCGCCTGGTTCGTCTTTGGCACCAAGAGCGAGCTTAAGGATCACAACATTCTTGTGAAGGGTAAGGTGCTTCAGGCCAATTACGACAAGAGCTACTTCACGAAGATTGATATCCGTATCGACAAGGAGATCAAACTTTTCAGCTCGTCTGCCGAGATTCTGACGGCCCATCCCGCCAGCTCTTATACTCTCCTGCGCGATGCCAATAAGCAGTATGTGCTCCGCATCACCGACCCGCAGACTTTCTGGTCTACCAGCAAATACCTCGTCATCCAGGTGAAGTAAGAGATACATTGTGATAAAAATAAGGGGCAGCCATTCGGTTGCCCCTTATTAGAATAGTAAAAGGAGTGCACATCACTGTGGACTCCCCTCACGTTTTCTTTTTGTGTTTATTAGCGGGCATCTCTGCAAGCTAATAAGAATAAAACAATCTATTAACCTTTTGACGATGCAAAGATACATCTTTTATTGGAACCGTCATGCGCGTTTTCGATGAATGCCCCAATAATAAGATTCTTTAACATCTTATCTGATGATTTTCTTGCCGTTCTGGATGTAGATTCCTTTGCGCATGCCGTCTGAGGCTTGTTGACCATGCAGGTCATAAACCTTAGAACAGGAGTGCCGATGGTCGTTTCTTACATGGTCAATGGACAATGGTATGCTTTCTTTTATCGTGATTGACCCGTCGTCATCTTTTACCAAGGTATATTGGCAGATGATGCCATCATAATATCTGATGGGTGATGGCTCCTTTTCATGAAGAGCTTGAGTGGCAAGTGTGACTATGTACTTGCCAGGTATGATATCGTCGTTGGCAAGACCGATGATCTTCTCACTTCCATATTGGTTTCTGTCATCATCATTAAAGATAAATCCGTATAGCGATTTGACAGGGTGACAATCTTTCGCTTCCGTATTATAGAGTGTAATCGACCAACTGTCGTCCTCTCTGCCGTTGGTATGATCCATCGTCACTAACAGTTTCCCCCGGAAAGAACGGTAGCTCAGATTGAAGATGCCTCGGGCTGTCAGCACCAGAGAGTCTGCCTCGTCTATGGAGAAACTGCAGATAGTGTCGGAGACCCAGGTGGAATGCTCCTCTGTACCTTCGTCTGGCGTGTTTGTCGGATTGAATCCGATGATAGCCTGATTGTAATAACTGTAGTCTCCGTCCTGGTCAGCCCCTTTACCTGGAACAAGAATGAACATGTCGAAATAGCCGTCACAATTGCCGCCCCATCCCCAATTGACATGTACCAACCCATCGTCATTGATACCGTCGAATATAAAGGCGTGGCCTGTACTCTGGTCTTCTGGGTTACCGGAATAAAGGATAGGACGCTTGTTTACTAATTCCTCAATCATGGTCCCTTTCCATTCTGTTTCATTGTAGAATAGTCGGGACATAAACTGCAACGACAGCGAGTCGTACTCGAAGTGGTCGACGAATCCCTGGGCACACTGTATCAAAGATGAGGCACTGCCTTTGTCTGAGTAATTCATGCCTGAGGATACTCCGGCATCAAACATTAATGTGGCTACAGCCTCAGTCTCGGCAGTCAATTCTGTCTGGGCTTTGGAATAGGTGTTCGTCATATTGCCCCAGTCATAGATACTGCTGATTTCTCCCGTTTCTGCCTGTCCGTCTATTTGATAGTTTCCAATACCCTTTCCCTGGGCAGGATAGCTGTAGTACTTCATGATTTGTGCAGTTGCTGTGGCTACACATCCTGTGGGACAGTTTTTTTCAGATATCTTGGGACATTTCAGGTTATAAGGTGTTCCTTGGCTCCATTTCGTCTCTATCAAAGGTTCTACCACCATCGCAGAACGAGTGCGTGAATACCAGTTGCCTGTTTCAAGTCGCTCTCTCATTGAACGGCTGACTTCAACGAGCCACCAGCGGAATCCATCAGGCAGGTTGCTGTCGTCTATTCTTGAATCCGACATTCCAAGAATGGCGGGAAAAGTGTCATCACGGCTTATCACAACAAATCCGCGATGATCCGCGCTATAGACTGAGAGATACCTGTCCTTTTTCACAAGATTAATCTTTGTATCCCCATACCCGTTTCGTGTCATCGGACCATACAGTTGCTGAATGGCGATGGCCCGCATTTCAGACTCCTTGCGGTCAGAAGCCTTGGCGGCTCCCACAAGAATCATCATGATCATCAATAGAGAGAACAGTCGTTTCATCGTTAATCTGTTATTGTTTTTTTAGTTTTATTATGCAAAAGTAGTCATTTCTATCGATATATACAAGTTTTCTTTTCTAAAAGTGTCATTTAGAGGCTCGATATAAGCCAAGTCTGAGTCTGTTAAAACTCAAAATCGCCTGCTTATTCAACGATATAAATCAATTGAAAAGGCCCGAAATGTTAAAAAATGGTAGCCAATTGTATCTTTTTTATAAAATTATTCGTTTTTCAGAAATATATGCAGTATTTTTGCAAACTGTATTAGGCCAAAAGCCTGAAAGCGGCTGCCTCCGGCGTGGAGGTGAGACGAGGAATTAGACTAATTACACATTATTTATATATTTAATAACCAAAGAGAGAGATTTTATGAAAGAAAGACTAACAATGTTTATGATCAGCCTCTTCCTTTTCGCAGGAAGTGCGCTGGCACAGACAAAGATTTCCGGTACAGTGCTCTCACAGGACGACGGTCAGCCGATCATCGGCGCCGCCGTGAAAGTAGACGGCACAAGCACCGGTATGTTGACGGATGTAAACGGTCGCTTCTCGTTGACCATGCCTGAGGGCAAGAACCAGATTACGGTTTCGTATCTGGGTTATGAGAGTCAGACCCTGAAAGTCAAGAACGGTATGCGCGTGTTCCTGAAGAGCGACGCAGCAACCCTCGACGAGGTGATCGTCGTGGCTTTCGGTACAGCCAAGAAATCAGCATTTACAGGATCAGCTAAGGCTGTGGGTTCTGAGGATATTAAATTAACCCAGACCACCAGTGTTACTGGCGCCCTGGCTGGTAATGTAGCAGGTGTACAGCTGACCCAGTCGTCGGGTAGCCCTTCTGGTTCACCAACTATTCGCATTCGTGGATTTGGTTCGCTGAATGCCGGTAACGACCCGCTGATTATTGTCGACGGTGCTCCTTATAGTGGTGATATGGCTAATATCAACCCTAACGACGTTGAGACGATGACCGTGCTGAAGGATGCTGCCTCAAATGCCCTGTATGGTGCTCGTGGTGCCAACGGTGTTGTGATGATTACCACCAAGAAGGCTAAGTCTGGTGACGCTGTCGTTACTTTCGACGCCAAGTATGGTTGGAACACAAAGGCTTTGAAGCAGTATGACATCATTTCTGATCCTGCAGCCTACTACGAGAAGCATTACGATGCTGTCTACAATTACTACATTGACAAGGGTATGGATGCCAATTCTGCATGGCAGGCAGCCAACGCAGGTCTGTTCGGTGAGCAGGCTGGTGGTGGTGTCGGCTACAATATTTGGTCTTATCCCGAGGGTCAGATGCTGATTGGTCAGAATGGTAAACTGAATCCTCTAGCTACCATCGGCCGTGTTGAGGGTGACTATCTGATTAAGCCCGATGATTGGGAAGATGTTGGTATCCGTACAGGTAACCGTCAGGAGTACAATGTTTCGATTGCCGGATCTACAGACAAGTCGAATACCTATATTTCTTTGGGTTACCTGAAGAACGAGGGTATCACCGAAAAGAGTGATATGCAGCGTTTCACCGCTCGTCTGAAGGCTGACTATCAGGCCAAGAAGTGGCTGAAAGTGGGTGCAAACATGAGTTACGCTCGTTTCGACCACAATTCTCTGGGTAACAACGGTAGCGAGACCTCTACTGGTAACATCTTCGCTTTCACCCAGCAGATGGCTCCTATCTATCCTGCCTACGTGTACAATGCAGACGGCAGCATCAAGATCGATTCTAACGGTATCCAGATGATGGACTACGGTAACGGTATGAACGCTGGTCACGACCGTCCTTTCATCCAGGATGCTAACCCCATCCAGGATGTTCGCCTGAACACCCGTAACTTCGAGGGTAATGCCTTAGCAGGTCACGCATTTGCCGACTTCACTTTCTATCCCGGACTTGTGCTGACCCTGAACGGTACTGTAAACCTTGACGAGACCCGTGGTACTTATGTTTACAACCCCTACTACGGACAGTTTGACTCTACAGGCGGTACTGTTGAGAAGTATCACAGCCGTGATTACGACTACAACTTCCAGCAGCTGTTGAACTATACTACGACCATTGCCCAGCATCATAACCTGAACGTCATGATTGGTCACGAGTATTTCGATCGTCGTTACTATGAGGTAGGTGCTGAGAAGAACAAGATGTTCTCACAGGAAAACAAGGAACTGAGTGGTGCCGCTGTTGACGGACAGAGTGCATGGTCACTGAAGGCCCGTTACAACAACGAAGGTTACTTCGGACGTGTACAGTACGACTACGATACCAAGTACTTCCTCTCTGGTTCTCTGCGTCGCGATGCTTCATCACGTTTCCATCCTGACTACCGTTGGGGTACATTCTGGTCTTTTGGTGCTGCATGGCTGATCAACAAGGAGAAGTTCATGGAGAACGTTTCTTGGGTCAACGAACTGAAGGCCAAGTTCTCTATCGGTTCTCAGGGTAACGATAATATCGTGGCTTCTGACGACTATCTGAACTCATATCGTTATACCGATGTGTTCCGTATCATCAACTCGGGTGGTAACGTCAGTACTTCATTCAATCAGAAGGGTACGAAGGATATCACTTGGGAGACCAATACCAATATCAATGCCGGTATCGAGTTCCAGCTCTTCAAGAAACTGAGCGGTAGCTTGGAGTTCTTCTATCGTAAGACAACCGATATGCTCTACTCATTCGCAGTTGCTCCGTCAAACGGTTATGCAAGCTACTACGACAACGTAGGTGACCTGTATAATACCGGTTTCGAACTTGAACTGAACTATAACATTCTCAGAACGAAGAACATCAACTGGGATGTACGTCTGAATGTTTCTACACTGAAGAATCGCATCAGCAAACTTGACGACGATAAGAAGACCAACGTCGTATACGGTACCGACTTTAAGCCTTACGAAGGTTACAACAGCGGCAGCTTCTACATTTCAGAGGGCACTTCCATGTACTCTTGGTATATGAAGGACTACGCCGGTGTTGACCCGGAGACAGGTAAGTCTCTCTGGTACTATAACGTTTATGAGCAGCATCAGGTGGTCATCGACGGTGTTCCTCAGGTTGACGCTGACGGCAACCCCATTAAGGAGGACAGCTGGTTTGACCGCGATGGTAACCTGCTGGAAAACCAGAACGCTGACGACTTCTCTCGCCGTAAGGTGATTGACCGTAAGACCACAGACGTGTATGCCGATGCCGACTACTATGTGATTGACAAGACCACTATTGCTCCTGTCTTCGGTGGATTCGGTACAAGCGTTCAGGCATACGGATTCGACTTTGCCATCAACTTCACCTATCAGATTGGTGGTAAGCAGTACGACTCTACTTATGCAAGCTTCATGTCGCCTCCCACCAGCAGCACAGCAGGACGTAATATCCACGTGGATGCCTTGGAGTCTTGGACAGCATCAAATCCGAGCGCTTCAATTCCTCGCTGGCAGTTTGATGATCTCTACACAGGTAGCATGTCTACTCGCTTCCTGACTGACGCCAGCTACCTGAATATTCAGAACATCAATCTTGGTTATACCTTCCCTGTTAAGTGGACAAAGGCTGCCCTGATTAACAACCTCCGTCTCTATGTATCAGCCGAGAACGTATTCTACTGGTCAAAGCGCAAGGGATTTGATCCTCGCCAGACTGTTGGTCTTGCCAGCGACGGTAATATAGGTATCAACGCTACACGTTATTCTCCTATCCGCACTATCTCTGCAGGTATTTCGGCTACATTCTAATAATACGCAAAAGGATTGAAAGTTATGAAAACATTGAATAAAATATATGCTGTGATGGCTCTGTCGGCCGCATTCTCGCTGACAAGCTGTATTGAGGAAACCTTCCCCGAGGGCTCTACGGCTACTGCCGAGCAGGTCGGTGCATCAGCTGCCGCTCTGGAAGGCTCCCTGAATGGTATTCCTGCTCAGATGTCACTGGGTTACTATGTATATGAGCGTCAGGAACATGAGACTGATATGGCTTATCCTCTGTTCTGTATTGCCCAGACTGAGATGCTTGGTGATATGTATCCCCTTGGCTCTAACTCTGGTTACGACTGGTATCGTAACTATAACACATTCGCTGCCAACGTAGGTGAGACCAGCTATTTCGCTTATCTGCCTTGGTTCACTCTCTATCGTTTCGTGAAGGCCGCTAACGACGTGATTTCTACCATCGACTTCGAGAGCGATGCTGTCAACGATGCTATTAAGGGAATGGGTGGTGCTGCTTATGCTATGCGTGCATTCGACTACTATATGCTGACCGTACTGTTCGAGCCGGTAGAGAACATCTATACTGACGTTTCGAAGGTGAAGGGTCTCACTGTGCCCATCGTCAGTGAAAACACAACGACTGAGCAGGCTAAGTCAAATCCTCGTGTTTCTCACGAAGAGATGATGAAGTTCATCCACTCTGACCTCGACAAGGCCGAGCAGTATCTGTCTAAGTGGAGTCCAAAGGACGGCCATCTGCCCAACCTGGCTGTTGTCTATGGTATCCGTGCTAAGGTTTACCTTTGGGATGAGGACTATGCTAATGCTGCAAAGTATGCCCGTATGGCTATCGACGCCAGCAAGGCTACTCCTGTGACTGCCTCACAGTGGGAGGATCCTACCTCTGGCTTCTGCGTGGCTAACCAGGCTTGGATGTGGTACATCAGCTACGATGCTGAGAATATGCGTAACCTGGCCAACTTCACAGGTTGGATCAGCGGTGAGGCCGATTGGGGTTATTCTTCACTCACTCGTCCTTCTATCGATAAGTCGCTTTTCGATAAGATCAGTGATACTGACTTCCGTAAGACGACCTTCCTGCATCCTGACAAGTATGATTACTATGAGTATAAGTCCTGCCGCGATCGTCAGTTTATTGAGGAAGCTCCTGCATGTCTGTCTCTGAAGTTCCGTTGCAAGGGCGGCGACTGGGAGAACTATGCTACCGGTGGTGCCGTTGATGTGCCCATCATGCGTGTTGAGGAGATGTATCTCATTGAGGCTGAGGCAAAGGCTGCCGCAGGTGATCTTGCCGGTGGTGTTGCCCTGCTGAATAGCTTCATGCAGAACTATCGTGATCCTAACTACAACTGTAAGGCTACCGATAATCTGCGCGACTTCCAGCTTGAGGTTCTTACTCAGATGCGAATCGAGTTCTGGGGCGAGGGTAATGCCTTCCCGTCAGCTAAGCGCCTGAAGCCCGGCGTGATGCAGAACTATGATGGAACCAATGCTCCTGCCAATATCTTCAAGATTAACTGCGCTGGTATCAAGCCCAACTGGAACCTCGTTATTCCTATCTCTGAGCTTAACAACAACAAGGCCCTGCAGGGATGGAACAATCCTAACCCCTCACAGACGGTTACTGGTCCGTCACCTGTTGGTCAGTATGCCCCTGGTAACAATTAATTCAGAAGTATATTCATCCAATAAACAGATTATAATATGAAGTTAAATAAGATATTTCTCGGACTTATCGGCATGGCAGCCCTCACGATGGCTTCCTGTTCTGATAACGACAAATATGAGTGGGCTACCGTATCAGGTCCTCAGGTGTACTTCAGCGATGCGCTGCCATCACAGTATGAGATCGATCCCGCAGGAACGACCTTCAATGTGCCCATCAGCCGTGCTGATGCCTCTAATTCGCTGACTGTCAATCTGACATCGACAACGGCTAATCCCATGTATTCTGTTCCTTCCAGCGTTACTTTCGATGCTGGACAGACAGAAGCCAATATTCCTGTAGCATACGACGCTACGAAGATTGAATATGGCCGTTACGACGATATCACCATCACTGTGGCTGATGACTCTCAGGCTACTCCTTGGGGTATTAAGGAATTCACCTTCAAGGCTGGTGTTACCGACTGGGGACCCTGGCAGAAGTGGAACGCTACAGGTACAGCTGACTATACCTATGTAAACTTCTGGAGTGGTGATGACGTGGATCTTCCATTCGTTTACCGTCATAACATGATCAAGACCAACCTCTATCAGTTCAAACTGAGCAACTGGGGTTATGGTGTAGATATCATCTTCAACTATGATGAAACCACGGGCTATGTGACTTGCGATAAGCAGTGGACAGGTTACGATCACTCTTCATACGGTTATGTATATGCTGAGGACTACAACGCTTATCGTATTGAAAAAGGTGCCGCCGCTGTTCCTGAGGGATATGGTACCTTCGACAAGGAGCAGGGTATCATCACGATTCCTCTGGCATACGTTGTAGACGCTGGTTCTTTTGGTTATGATCCCGAGTACATCTATATCGATGGTTATGTACGTGCCGACTACTCACTCTCTATGAGTTGGGGTGGTATCTACACCGATGCAACTGGAGCCGCCTTTGCTGTAGGTATGACCGAGGCTGGTGCTGATGTCGCTGAGATTTCTTCAGTGGTTATCGAGGCCGATGCTGATGCCGCTGCTGTGGCTGACGCTATTGCTGCTGGTGATCTGACTCCAACGGTTAGTGCTCCTGGTATGATTTATGTTCCTATTCCTGAGGGCATGACTGGCAAGCTCCAGATTGTAAGTGCCGTTGTTGTAAAGGGCGAGTTGAAGTCATACGCTGCTGACGGATTCGAGTACTATGGTGGAGCTCCTTCTCCCTGGAAGTCTTTGGGTATAGGTTACTATACTGACGATTTCGTAGTTCCCCTCTATACTGAGGCTGGCAAGTCATATACCTACCAAGTGGAAATCGAACAGAATACCGACACTCCGGGTCTCTATCGTATGGTAAATGCTTATGCTCCCGTAGCTGAGGGCTTTGGAGAGAAAGGTGGTAAAAAGAGCATCGAGATCAATGCTGAGGATCCGGAAGGTGTTTACATCCTGCTTCAAGATACAGGTCTTGACTTTGGCGATGGCGCAATTGGTATCATGAGCTGGGGTGCATATTATCTCGGTACCTATGATGTGGCTACCGTTAAGAAGAACGGTTTACTTGGTAAATTAGAGAAAGGTGTATTCTCACTCCCCGTAATTGAGCGTGAGACGAAAGATGGAAGCAAAGCTTACTATCAGGGCCTGACAACCATCGGTGATGATTCATATTATGGCTGCCCCAATGGTGAGTTCAAAGTCGTTCTTCCTACAGCTTCAACTGCTACCAGAGCTGCTGCCAGAAGCGCTGCTAAGGCTACTGATTTCGCTATCCGTCTGAATGGCGCTTCCCTGCCTGCTCACAAGCTGCAGAAGCACGTTCGTGCCATCGATGTGATCAGCAATAGCATTGCGAAGTAATCATGACTGCCTCTTATAGAGTGCAGTATCCATATTAAACCGATAGAGGCGTCAAACCATTTCCAAAATGGTTGAGCCTCTACGGTTGTTTATAAACTATATTTCTTATATTCTTATCAGATGAATATTAAATTTTTACTTGCGAGTGCCGCGCTCCTGCTGCTGACGATGACGGCCAATGCCGTTCCTGCCAAACCCGTGAAGAAGACCGTCCGTCAGGCAGACGGCACACTCATTGAATTGACGTTGCGTGGTGATGAGCACTATTCTTTCTATACCGCAGAAGACGGTACTCCCTATCAGTTGAAAGCTGACGGTCAGCTTCTGAAGATGAATCCAGAGGAAGTCTCTGCACGATGGACAGAACTGCGCAATAAGCGCTTGGCTGCAGACCCCCGACGTGCCAATGCCCGTATGATGTCACGCGGGGTTGGAAATCCCGGCCAGACAATAGGCAAGCATCGTGGACTGGTCATTTTGGTGCAATTCTCAGACGTGAAGTTCGCATCCACCGACCCGCTAGCCACCTACAAACGCTTCTTCAACGAAGAGAGCTATCATGATTATGGTAATGCAGGTTCTGTGAGAGACTATTTCCTGAAGCAGAGCTATGGTCTGTTGGAAATCAACTTCGATGTTGTAGGTCCTTATACCACAGGCGGTTCATTGGCTTCTTATGGTGCTCCCGAAGGGAATAATCATGATGTCAACCCCACAGCGATGGTGATGGAAGCTATAGATCAGGCTGCCAAGGAGGTGGACTTCTCGAACTATGATTGGGACAATGATGGCGAGGTTGATCAGATTTTCCTGATTTGTGCTGGCTATAGCCAGGCCGAGGGCGCTGATCCTGATTATATCTGGCCGCATGAGTGGACACTGAGCGCACAAGGCATCCAACGCAATTATAATGGCAAAAAGCTCAATACCTATGGCGTTTCTACGGAACTCTGGGGCAATGGTAAAACCACGAATCAGGAGAAGGAGATTGACGGCATCGGTACAGCTTGCCACGAGTTCAGCCACTGTCTTGGCTTGCCTGACTTCTATGACACACAGTATAATGGCGGTTTTGGTCTGAGTTCTTGGTCTGTGATGGACTATGGCGGTTATCTGGATGGTGGTCATACACCTGCGGGTTATACCTCTTATGAAAGGATGTTTGCAGGATGGTTTGAACCAACGGAACTCAAAGAGATGACAACCATCTCCAACATGAAACCGCTGGCAACCACACCTGAAGCCTATATTCTCTACAATGAAGGCAACAAGAACGAATTCTACCTGTTGGAGAATCGTCAGCCTATTGATTTTGATGCAAAATTATATGGACATGGTATGCTTGTGTTACACGTTAACTATATCCAGGGCACGTGGGGATCGAATTCAGTGAATACTGATCCAAAGCATCAGGGCTTGACCATCATTCCTGCTGATGGCGAACTGTCTTCCTCGATATCATCTATGCGGGGCGATCCGTTCCCCGGTATCAGGGGGAATACGGCTTTGACTGGCTATACAACCCCTGCTTCCACATTGTATAATGCGAATGTGGATGGTGGCTATCTGATGAACAAGGACATAGACTGCATCACTGAGAGCGAGGATGGCCTCATCTCGTTCGTGGCATGTCGTCCTCAGTTAGGTATCCCCCAGCCGGAAGATGGCAAGGAGGTAGAGGGCGAAGCTGCCTTCACCGTTTCCTGGCCCGCTGTCCAGGGGGCTGCAGGCTATCAGTTTGAACTGACGGAGATGGGTGCAGCTGCCACTAATCCTACAGAAGCATTAGAGCGAGAATTTACTTTCGATAAGTTCATTAGCAAGACTGCTGGTTTTTCTGACGTGTCTTCAAAGATGGCTGACTATGGATTACCTGGTTGGAGTGGTAGTAAGATTTATACTACCCCCAACAAAATGAGAATCGGAACCTCAAAGGAATCAGGTAATGTAAGGACAGCTACTTGGAATGTCCCTAATTCTTCTGAATTGACTGTCGTTATAGGAGCTGGTCTGGTTAAGGAAGGTACGACTGTCAAGGGTTCTGTAGAATTGGCATATGGCAATGAGGGAGAGTCTGCCCAATTCGAATCACAACAGTTCGAATTAACGGAGGATGGGATGATGGTGTTTAATTTCTCAACCCGCAAGAACCTATTCTGGATTAATATTAAGCCAGAATCTCAGATGTATCTTAATTACTTTGCTATCTATGACGGCACGTGGGATGCAAGCCAGCTGGGAATCTCCGGTTCTCGTCAGCTTGCCGCTACCAGAGGTACCACGGTGACTGTCTTTGATGTAGATAAAAACAGCATCAAGCTGGAGAATCTGAATACCAGCAACCGGTTCTTCTATCGTGTCCGTTCTGTTGGAGAAGTTAAGAATTACTCTGGATGGAGTGAGGAAAAGAGCTTCAAATTCAGCACCAGTGGCATGGATGCCGTTTCTGTCCGTCAGGAGCTGGAGACCATCTACGATCTCCAGGGCCGCAGTTATGGTACCGATGCCAATGCCCTTGGAAAGGGTCTCTACATCATTGGTGGAAAGAAGAAGGTCGTGAAATAAGCGTCGTTCTTCTACGTTCCTGATTCTTAAGTCTCTGATAGATTTCTCGTTTAGTGAGGTCTATCGGAGACTTTGCAAAATCAGGGGTGTTGAACGAGTTTACACTCTCCACATCATACTCCTTAGGATTTTTCTGAGGCAGACGGAAGGGCTTTGAGGCTTTTCCGTCTTTGTCTATATGGGCGAAATACAGCTGGGTGTAAAGACTGTCGTCGCGCCTGCTGGTAAAAAGTATCCAACGGGAGTTCAGACTCCAGTTGTGGAAGCTCTCCGCATCCCTGCTGTTGGCTTCATCCAAGGGGTAGGCCTCGCCCGTTTCTATATTCATCATCCAAAGATCAGCCTCGGGGTGCCAGATGGGGAAGCAACCGTAATCGCTAATGGTATAGAGCATGAAACGGCCATCGTATGACAGACGGGGCATGTTGGCGCTCTTCCCAAGCTTACGTGCCTGGATGATGGTGTCGACTTGTGTTCCCAACTGACCGGATGCAGGATCGAAACTGATGCGGCAGATGTTGTACTTGACATCTTTGTATTGCTTCCAGATGGTGTCTACACGGTTGGCTGAACAGAAATAGAGCCATTTGCCGTCAGGCGAGAATACAGGGTAGTTTTCCAAATGTTCCTGAGTGGCAACAATACTGTCAAGCAGGATCTGTTGCGAAACAGGGTTGTAGATGATGATGTCCGACTTGTCGTCATAGACCTCTACTCTGCGATCCTTGAGTTGATGGAAATTCTGATGGGTCTGATTAGTGGAGTAAGCAATGTACTTGCCTGAGGGATGCCAAAAGGGGTAGACCATGCTCCCGCCCAATTCCTGATTCCGAGGGGCGAGAATGTCTGTCTGACCATCGTGCCCAATGACTGTCGCTCCGTGTTCGCCGCGAATATGGAACGTAAAGTAATCGGGATCTGTACGATTCGTGGTGTGGCAGTTCATACAGTCGCCGTCCACATGCTTGCTTTCAATAATCGGCTTCTCGTCGAAGTTACTTAAGTCTCTTTGATACAACCCCATTAAGCCGTAGGTCTCATAGCCAGGAGGTATCAGCCTGTATGTCACCCCCCATTCGCCGATGGAGTCGCTGCTGATATAGATGGGGAATGGCATGTACTCGATCCACTGCCCGTCTTTTCGGGCTCTGACGGTTACCTGCAAACTATCGCCCGCATGGTTGCTGATCAAGGCGTGCCATTCGTCAATGTCGAAATCTGCATATTCTCCATGACTGGTCAGCATTTCGCCTCTTGAGCTACGAATGATGACGTCCAGAAGGTCTATGCTGTCGTTGTCGATATAGAAGTTCAGTGGGGCAATACCCACGGGGACGGTTACTCCGACATAGTCTGGCGACAGGGTCGGAAGACTGTTTACTTTAATAGGATTGTCAGGAACTGAAGAACAACTCCAGAGCAACAGCAGGACAGATATGATAGAGGCTATACGTTTCATTTCCGAAGTTGTTTGAGTTTGACAAGGGCCTGTGTGTGATAATGCCAGTATGACTGGTTGTATGGAGGCTCTTCGAGCGATGCCGGTGTCATGTTGCCCGATGACTGGACGGCCTGGAGTATAGATGCTGTATGGGTAAAGATTTCCTTGTTGACAGAGAAAGGCAACGAGTCGTTGGGGTGCTTGAGAATCCAAAAGCCGATGACGGCCTCCTGGATGGCTTTAGGTGTGTATTCCCATTTATCGCGCTGCCTGAGCATCAGCGTGTACTCGGTCAGATGTTCCAAGTCCAGTCTCAGCATCTCGTAGGCAAGCAGATAGTCTGAAGCCAGTTTGTTCTGCGGATTCTCTATGGTCAGTTGTCTCAGGATCTGGTCTTTGGCCTGAGCCAACTCGTCGTTGCCCTTTTGTCTCAGCGCACGGTATCTTTCGCAGTCGCTTTCAGTGATATCTTGATGATAGAATAGGGTGGACTTGAGTATCTGCATATACTTCTTCGCCACTTTCTGGTGGCCGTTGATGAGGTTGGTCTCAGCCAGTCGCCTGTAGAGTCGTCCGCTCTTATGACCCTGCGGCAGGCGCTGCTTGGCATCGAAGGCAAAACGTTCTGCGCTGTTGATCATGCCTAAGTCCAGGCTGATGTCGCTCAACGAATAGAGCGTCATGGGGTCCATCCTGACAGCATCCATCAGCAGACCGTCGGGACTGTCCTGCTTGTAGAGAAACATGTCGTTGAGCAGGGCGCTGCGCTTGGCAAGTGCATAGTTCGTGCACCAGATGCCGCACATCGTCTGAGGTTCGTGTTTGTATGAATGGGCCAATATTGACTTCCACTTCTGTGCCCTGACCAGGTAATCATAGGTCACCACTTCGCGGAACTTGTCGTCGGTCTTGTACTGCGAGGGGATGAATACGAAGTAGAACGCCAGTATCGGCGGGATCAGAGATATGGGATAGCACCAGGCCCAACGCAAACGACATAGCCTGAGCATCTGCCAAGTCAATAACTGGATGCCAACGGCAATCAGGGCCATCACGACGGCTCCCAGCCATCCGATATAGAAGAACTGGGTGAAAAACGACACCATGTATTCCCAGATACCCTCCAGCGAACCCCACTGCTCACGGATATAATAGCTGTTCCAACGGAACAGGTGAGTCTGCTCGTGATAATTCAGCAGGGCCCTGTAAGGAAACAGGCACAGCACGAACACGACCGCCGCTAACGACAGCGTCCATGCTGGCTTCCAGATCCTTGAGAGTGTTTGTGATGTCATCTCGCCTTTACCGTTTTGATTTGAAGAAGTCCTGCATCAGCTGGCGGCATTCGTCCTCGAGGATTCCGCCGATGGCAACAGCCTTGGGATGGAGGGCTCTGGGCGCATAACCATGATAGCCCCGCTTCTCGTCGGCAGCCCCGTAGACGATGCGGGGTATCTGTGCCCAGCCGATGGCACCGGCACACATGGTGCAGGGCTCTACGGTGACGTATAGCGTGCAGTCCGTCAGATACTTGCCCCCAAGGGTATTGGCGGCAGCCGTGATGGCTTGCATCTCGGCATGTGCCGTCACGTCGCAGAGTGTCTCCGTCAGGTTGTGGGCGCGGGAGATGATTCGGTCCTTGCACACTACGACGGCTCCGATGGGTATCTCACCGGCAGCGAAGGCGGCTTGTGCTTCGTCGAGTGCACGCTGCATGTAGAATTCGTCTTTCTTCTTCTGATCTTCCATGCTGCAAAGGTAATGTTTTTTTCTGACAGATAATATGTTAGTCTGTTATTATGTCTTAAAAATGATATTATGTCTGAATATTGTTGTATCTTTGCGGTCAGAATATGGATTTCAAGGTCGTACATATCGACGAGACGGACTCTACGAACCGCTGGCTCCGAGATTATGCCCTCTCACAGCCAGAAGGAGATTACGTGGTTGTGTCAGAGTACCAGACGGCGGGTCGCGGCTGTGGTACGAACTCGTGGGAGAGTGAGCGAGGGAAGAACCTGACATTCTCGCTGCTGATTCATCCTACGGAGATCACGGCCGACTGTCAGTTCCGCATCTCCGAGGCTGTGTCGCTGGCGCTCTGTGAGACGTTGGATGGTTATGTGACGGACCGTCAGGTGTCTATCAAGTGGCCTAACGATATCTACGTGGACGACTGTAAGATCTGCGGCATGCTTATTGAGAATCGTCTCAGGGGACGTCTCATGACAGACAGTATCATCGGTATCGGGCTGAACGTGAACCAGCGTGAGTTCCTCAGCGATGCCCCCAATCCGGTGTCGCTGGTGCAGCTCCTGGGCCATGAGGTGGCGCTTGAGCCGTTGCTGCAGGCTTTCCTTCAGAAGCTTGAGCCGATGCTGCAGATGGATCCGGAAACCTTGGGGAAGGCCTATCGGAATCGCCTTTACCGCAGGGGGGGTGAGCACGAGTACCGTGATGGAAAGGGACTTTTCCGTGCCAAGTTACTGAATGTGCTCGACGACGGGCGACTCGTGCTACTCGACACGGAGGGCACAGCCCGCATCTATGCTTTCAAGGAAGTGCAGTTCGTGATTTAATTGGAAAAAGATAATTGATAATTTAAAGATTATGGCAAGGTTTAAGAGAATTCTTTTGAAGCTGTCGGGCGAGAGCCTGATGGGTAAGCAGGGCTACGGCATCGACCCTGAGCGTCTGGGCGAGTATGCTGCTCAGATCAAGGAGATAAGTGAGATGGGTGTCGAGATCGGCATCGTCATCGGTGGTGGTAACATCTTCCGCGGACTCTCTGGTTCACAGAAGGGCTTCGACCGTGTGAAGGGTGACCAGATGGGCATGTGTGCCACCGTCATCAATTCCCTGGCACTGAGCAGCGCCTTAGGGGCTGTGGGTGTGAAGAACAAAGTGCTGACGGCTATCCGCATGGAGCCCATCGGCGAGTTCTACACGAAATGGAAGGCCATCGAGGCGATGGAACAGGGTTATGTGTGCATCTTCTCTGCTGGTACGGGCCAGCCTTACTTCACCACTGATACCGGCTCCAGCCTGCGTGGTGTGGAGATCGAGGCCGAAGTGATGCTGAAAGGTACCCGTGTAGACGGTATTTATACCGCTGACCCTGAGAAGGACCCGACGGCCACGAAGTTCGATGATATCACTTATAAGGAGGTGTTGGCGCGTGGACTGAAGGTCATGGACCTTTCGGCCGTCTGCATGTGTCAGGACAACAACCTGCCCATCTATGTCTTCAACATGGATGTAGTCGGTAATCTGAAAAAGGTAATGGAGGGTGAACAGATCGGCACCTTAGTGCATCCTTAACAATCAGACCTCTTCGAACTCGACATATTCGCCATCGGAGTGGTCGAAAATCTTGCGCTTCTCTTCCTGATCGCGATCGTCGATAATCGTTACGCCACTGCTCGTAGTTGTCCTGCGGGCAGTGTTTTTTTGATCGGCTTTGGGCTGTTCCTGCTGCTTCCCCTTGAAGTAATCGTCGCCAAACGGATTCTTATCGCGACTGGCTTGTTCGCGCTGCTCATACTGGGCTTGCGTGCGGCTTTGGCGGCGTCCGCCCTTGCTGCTCTTGAAATAGTCGTTGTTGAAGGAGTATTTCTCTTTCTGTTCCTTCATCTTCTGGTTGCGGTAGTAGTTGTCCTCTACCTCTTCCCTCAGTTTCTTCACACTTTTGTAGGTGAAGTTGATGACCACCATGACGATGATGGCGATGGCGATGAGGCCGAAGATGATGGCGGCAAAGACGAATTTCAGCATATTACACAGACTTAGGTGTGGATTTGTGAGAGGCAATAGACAGGATGACGTACCAGGCGATGATAGCCGCGAAACCGGTGATGCCTAATAATAATAAGATAGGTACGCACGAGAGAACGAAGATATATTTGATTTCATTGCCCTTCCATCCCCAGTGCTTGAACTTCAAGGCGAACATGGGTATCTCGGCAATGAGCAGGTAGCAGCTGAGGAAGGTGCCTGCCAGAATGACCCACTCCAGACCGTCGAAGGTGAAACCACTGTCATGCAGGCCTACGATGAGCGAACCCCAGAAGAGGGCATTGGCAGGTGTGGGCAGTCCGATGAATCCCAGTGCCTGGCGCTCGTCGAGGTTGAACTTTGCCAGTCTTAAAGCAGAGAAGGCGGCCATCACAAAGGCGAGGAAGGGGATAAACGGCAAGTGGATGTGGAATGTACACAGGTAGCTGAAGACGATGGCCGATGGCGCGAAGCCGAAGGTGATGTCATCAGCCAGCGAGTCCAGTTCCTTGCCGATAGGGGAGGATACGCCCAGCAGACGGGCCGACATGCCGTCGAAGAAATCGAACACGGCACCGATGATGATGAAGAGCAGAGCCAGACGGAAATCGCCCAAGAATGCATAATAGGTAGCAATGCAGCCTGAAATGAGGTTGCAGCATGTAATCGTGTTCGGGATATGCTTCTTCACATTAAACATGGGGCTCTCAACTACTTCAACTTAGCTAAAACCGTCTGGTCGCCGGTGGTGGGCTGTTCCATGCGGCAGCATACCTCCGTGCCGAGCGGCAGGAACACATCGACGCGCGAGCCCAGCTTGATGAAGCCCATGTGCTCGTCGATATAGCACTCCTCGCCTTCCTTGGCATAGGTGACGATACGGCGAGCCATCGCTCCCGCAATCTGGCGCACCAGGATATCCTCGCCCTCAGGCGTGGTGATCATGATGTCGGCATGCTCGTTCTCCTCGCTGGCCTTTGGCAGCCAGGCCTTATGGTAGTTGCCGTTCTGATGGTGTACGAACTTCACCTTCCCGTCGACGGGGAACCAGTTGGCATGCACGTTCAGCGGACTCATGAAGATCGAGATCATCAGCCGCTTGTCGTGGAAATATTCGTTCTCCTCCGTCTCTTCTATCACAACAATCCTGCCGTCGGCAGGAGCCACCACCATTCTCGAGGAGTCGCCATTGAAGTAGCGGATGGGGCAGCGATAGAAGTTCAGGGCCATGAGCCAGGCTGTGCCGAAGATGACTAAGAATAGCCAGAAGAGTATGTGAGAGCCAGTGAAGTGAAGGATCAGGTAGGCGATAGCCGCCACGGCGATGGCACTCAGAATAAGCTCTTGAGTACCCTCATGGTGAATCCTGATTTTCTTCAGCTTATTGATTCTTTTTCCCATTGGTATTGCTTGATTGTTCCGTTATTTGTGTGCAAAGGTACTAAATATTTATGAATAATGGATTAATAATTATGAAAATTTTTGGTTATTCCAAGAAATAGGCGTATCTTTGAGGCTCAAAACACTCAGAAACGCAAAAAAACGATGGAAGATTTCGTACATCTGCACGTACATACATATTATTCTATTCTCGATGGACAGTCGAGTATCCGAAGGCTTGTAGACAAGGCCATCGATGATGGTATGAAGGGCATGGCCATTACCGATCACGGCGATATGTTCGGCATTAAGGAATTTCATGACATTTGTAATGATGTCAATAAAAAACGCAAGAAGGATGGACTGGAACCGTTCAAGCCCATCTTCGGCTGTGAGATGTATGTGGCGCGACGGGGTGACAAGAGCCTGCGCGAGACCAAGGAAGACCTGGGCGGCTACCACCTCATCGTGCTGGCCAAGAACTATAACGGCTATAAAAACCTCATCAAGCTTGTCAGTAATTCGTGGGTGGATGGCTTCTATAACCGTCCTCGTACGGATCATAAGGAACTGGAGAAATATCATGAAGACCTGATCGTGTGCTCTGCCTGTATCGCCGGCGAGGTGCCTGCGAAGATCCTGAAGGGTGATATCGCTGGTGCCCGCGAGTCTATCGAATGGCACAAACGGCTTTGGGGCGACGACTACTATCTCGAGCTCCAGCGCCATGAGGTCACCGACCCAGCCCAGCGCGCCAACCGTGAGACCTTCCCCCTGCAGCAGCAGGCCAACAAGGTGATGATCGAGCTGGCCCGTGAGTATGGCATCAAACTGGTATGCACCAACGATGCCCATTTCGTGGACCGTGAGAACGCCGAGGCCCACGACCACCTGTTGTGCCTCTCCACAGGCAAGGACCTCGACGATCCCACCCGCATGCTCTACTCCAAGCAGGAGTGGTTCAAGACCCGTCAGGAGATGTACGACATCTTCAGCGATGTGCCCGAGGCGATGGCCAACACCGTCGAGATCCTGGATAAGGTGGAGACCTACAGCCTCGACAACGACCCCATCATGCCCTTCTTCCCCATACCGGAGTCATTCGGCACCGAAGCCCAATGGCGCGAGAAATATACCGAAGAGCAGCTCTATCAGGAGTTCACCACCGATGAGAACGGCGAGAACCCTCTGCCCCCTGAGGAAGGTGAGAAGAAAATCAAGAAACTGGGCGGCTATGATAAGATCTACCGCATCAAGTTCGAGGCCGACTATCTGGCCAAACTCGCCTATGAGGGGGCTGTCAGGCGCTATGGAGCATCCAAGGATTCCGACATATCCAGTCTCCCCGCAGAGGTCCTGGACCGCGTGAAGTTCGAGCTCCACATCATGAAGACGATGGGTTTCCCTGGTTACTTCCTCATCGTGCAGGACTTCATCAACTCTGCTCGCGACGAGCTTGGCGTGATGGTAGGTCCTGGACGTGGCTCCGCGGCTGGTTCTGTGGTGGCCTACTGTCTCGGCATCACCAAGATCGATCCGCTGAAGTACGACCTGCTGTTTGAGCGTTTCCTCAATCCAGACCGTATCTCGCTGCCTGATATCGATACTGACTTCGACGACGACGGCCGCGGTCGTGTGCTGAAATGGGTGGAAGACAAATACGGCCATGAGAACTGTGCCCACATCATCACCTATGCCACGATGGCCACGAAGAACTCCATCAAGGATGTGGCCCGTGTCGAGAAACTCCCGTTGGCAGAGTCTAACGCCTTGTGCAAGGCTATCCCCGACCGTCTGCCTGACGGTATGAAGATGAACCTGACGAACGCCATCAAGTGTGTCCACGAGCTGCAGGAGGCCGAGACATCGGTTAATCCGCAGCTGGCTAACACCATCAAGTATGCCAAGATGCTCGAGGGAACCGTCCGCGGCACAGGTATCCATGCCTGCGGATTCATCATCTGCCGCGACCCTATCAGCGACCATGTGCCCGTTTCTACGGCTGACGATCCGGATTTCAAGGGCACCAAGACCAACTGTACGCAGTACGACGGTCACGTCATTGAGTCCACGGGACTGATCAAGATGGACTTCCTCGGCTTGAAGACACTCTCCGAGTTGAAGGAGGCCTGTGCGAACATCAAGCGTACACGTGGCATCGACGTCGATCTGGATACCATTCCCATCGACGATGCGAAGACCTATGAACTATACCAGCAGGGACGTACCATCGGCACCTTCCAGTTTGAGTCGGCGGGCATGCAGAAATACCTGCGTGAGCTTCATCCCACGGTCTTCGAGGATCTCATCGCCATGAACGCCCTCTATCGCCCGGGACCTATGGACTATATCCCTTCGTTCATTGCCCGTAAGAACGGCCGCGAGGAGATCAAATACGACATCCCCTGCATGGAGAAGTACCTGAAGGATACATACGGTATCACGGTCTATCAGGAGCAGGTGATGCTGCTGTCGCGTCAGCTGGCCGACTTCACCCGTGGCGAGAGCGATGCGCTCCGTAAGGCGATGGGTAAGAAGAAGAAGGACATTGTCGATGCGATGAAGCCGAAGTTCATCGAGGGCGGCAAGAAGAACGGTCACGATCCGCAGGTGCTTGAGAAAATCTGGGCCGACTGGGAGAAGTTTGCCTCCTACGCCTTCAATAAGTCCCATGCCGCCTGCTACTCCTGGGTGGCCTATCAGACGGCCTATCTGAAGGCCAACTACCCTGCGGAGTTCATGGCCGCCATCATGAGCCGTCGCCGCGATCAGATTACGGAGATCACGAAGCTGATGGACGAGTGCAAGCAGATGGGCATCGCCACGCTGGGACCCGATGTGAACGAGTCGTACGAGAAGTTCGGTGTGAACCACCACGGCGAGATCCGCTTCGGCCTCGGCGCCATCAAGGGCATGGGCGACTCTGCCGCCATCGCCATCATCGAGGAGCGTGAGAAGAACGGCCCATATAAGGATATCTTCGATTTCGCCCAGCGCGTGAGCTTCAGCAATGTCAACCGCAAGGCCTACGAGAGCCTCGCCCTGAGTGGCGGTTTCGACAGCTTCGGCATCCGGCGCGAAGACTATTTTGCCGTCAACGCCAAAGGCGAGTCGTTCCTTGACATGTTGGTGCGTTACGGACAAAACTACCAACAGGAGAAGGCCGAGATGCAGAACTCGCTTTTCGGCATGTTCGGCGACGGGGTGGAGATTGCCACACCGCTCATCCCCAAGTCCAACACGCGTTGGAGCGACATCGAACGGCTCAATAAGGAGCGTGAGCTCGTGGGCATCTATCTCTCCGCCCATCCGCTCGATGAGTATAGGATTGTGCTCGACAACCTCTGCAATACGACGTGTGCCGAATTGGCAGATGTCGCAGCCCTCGGCGACCGTGAGGAGGTCATCTTGGGCGGCATCGTGACAGCCGTCCGCACGGGCTTCACCAAGAACGGCAAGCCCTTCGGCATCGTCACCCTCGAGGACTTCGAGGGCTCAGGCGAGTTGCCCATCTTCGGCGAGGAGTGGGGCAAGCAGGCCGGCTTCTTCACCATCGGAGCCTCTGTCTACGTGGTCGGCAAGGTGGTGCCCCGTTGGCAGTACCGTGACGACAGTCCCAAGGACCTGCGCATCTCCAGCGTGGAGTATCTGCAGAGCATCAAGGACCGTGCCGTCAAGCGCATCACCATCTCCATGACCGCCGATTCGCTTGACGATCAGATCGTAGCCGACCTCAGCGAGCTCATCAGCTCCAGTCCTGGTCATACCGAGCTCTTCTTCCAGTTGCGCGATGCCAAGGGCGAGAAGCACGTTTTGCTGCGCAGCCAGAAGGGAGGCGTCGATGTGCGCCATCCGCTCATCGACTACATCGAGCGTCAAGAAGCCCTCG
>Ga0310691_10002316_pt1 | contig 25725 bp, 20 predicted proteins | sample 176DNAGHGlowgp2_FD_203887 | JGI IMG/M metagenome (GOLD analysis project Ga0310691, IMG submission 203887) | Sheep rumen microbial communities from Palmerston North, Manawatu-Wanganui, New Zealand - 1766 DNA GHGlow gp2 (v2) (version 2) | ecosystem: Host-associated > Mammals > Digestive system >...
ATAAATTGTTGATGAATTTTATCAATTAAAATATTAATTGCTTCATATGCTTGCTCCTTTTCAAGCATTGATATACGATGTTCATTACGTTTTATAAGTAAATCACTGTTTTTAATATCAAGTTCATGCAATAAATCATCCAATATTTCAGTACTTGTTTTTTCTGGAATAATTGCTTCTTCTGGAAGTCTTAATTCACTATCAAAAACTTCCATAAGTTTATTGAATTGCCAAGTATAATCAATATCGGCACAACCTATTGTTTCACAAATATCGTTATCAATATGGAGAGACCATTTTGTTCCTCTATTATTCCATCCATTATCAATATCAAGTTTAATAGGATGTTCATCATCTGTCCATTTACGATATGATTTATAATCAATTATACCATAAGTTGTTTTTTGATATTCTTCACAAAGCTTGGATTCTTGTTCCATGTATTCAAATCCAGCATTGATAAGAAACTCTTCAGTAATCAATAATTCGTTCATAATAATCTATCTGCATCTGTTGCTTTTGTATAGTCTTTATAAAACAGTTGATATTTACCCCAGTTCATTGGAACAATCGCAATAATAATTTGTGTTAAATTATATTTCTTATCTAATTCATTAAGAAATGTTAATAATGATGACTCTGTATCAAATTGTTTTGTAACTATTAAATCACTCCTTTGTCTCATTTTTTTCCATTTCGTATTTTTCTTGAAGTTCCTTTAATCTTTTTTCGCTTTCTGCTTTCTTTTTAGCAACTTGGTCCTTCCACTTCTTATCCCATTTTTCTTTCCAATCAGGGCCATCTTCCTCTTCCATTATTTGTTCAAAATCATCCCCATAATAATCTTGTTCCCAGAAAAGTAATGGATTTCTTTCTTCAATTTCAATATCAATATCGTAATGATCTTTCCACCATTTCTTTACAGTTTCAATACTTCCTGTTGGTGAACATCTCATACATACTGTATTTCTAAATTTTTGTTCATCAACATTAAATGAATAATAATTCTTGCAGTCATGAATAAGTTCCATTACTTTATCTGTAACATATTTCACAGCTAAATCATGTTCAACTTCTGTATCAAATAATGGATATAATACTTTTTTAATATGTTCTTTCAAAGGTGGTACATCTTCATAGCTACGATATCCTGGATGATGACCGTGTTCATCTTCCCAATCATCAATGTATTTATCTTTATGACCACCTTTATTTAAATATTCTTCAACAACTTCTACATTTTCTTTCCATTCAGATTCAATACGATAAGCTTTCATATACTTATCAAGAATATATTTAAATTCTTCTGATGACAAATAATGACGGTCATATATTGGTCCATCTTTATTTTCATCAATTTTACCTGCTTTATATTCTTCAATTATATTGTCCCAATCTGCAGATGGCTGTGCTTTTGCAAACATTTCACGAATACAATCTTCATATGCTTTACACAATACTTCTTCTCTATCTAACATAATATTTATAATTTATTTAATGTAAAATAGTAAATTACAATATTTTAAAATATTAAATAAGTGTTAATAATGTTTAAATTTGTTCTTTCATATATTCTTGATGTTGTTCCCAAGAAAGTTCAGATAATATTTCTTTATCTTTGTCATCATTTGGGTCAAATAAACAAATTTCTATATGTTCATAATGAACCTCAGTAACAGGCTCAGTATATAATTGTCCAACATCAAATGGAATACCTAATGTATTAACACACATTATACTATTTGTTATTGAATATCCACCATTATGCCATACTTCAAAATGACCTTCCATAAATTCATAATGGTCTTCTTGTCTTACGGCAACTACACATTGTTTACGAAGTTCTGGATTTAACATATATGTAGGTGTTGAGCTAATACTTCCACCCCAAATTGCTAATTTCTTTTTAATCATATATATAGTAACAAATTAAAAAATAAGATAATGCAAGTATAGCCCAGATACAAAGTACCTGAGTTATAGCTTTAATATGTATTTTAGTGATATTCATTAAATTCGATTGAAGATATTTATAAGCTCATTTTCAATTTTAATGAAGTTCTTTTCAAGATCATTTGACTCACAAGTGAAATAAGTAGACAACTTCTTCCAATTGAACTTCTTAAATGATTTGTTCCACTTCATATTTTTCAAATTGATGTATTCAGCAATCAATTGACGAAGATCCTTGTCTTTATCATATCTTAATTCAAAACGATTAAGAACTTCAAGATATGATTCATAATCATCAATATGACCATGATATCTTAATTGTAAGAATACGTTCTTATATTCCTCACATGAATAATCACCACCTGGACCTCTATCATAGAAATTAGTTGGAACCCAATTATAGGTCTTACCATCAATTTCTTTTACTGTTGAGTCTCCCTTAGGATTAGCAAATTCAATACCATGATTTGTAAATATATTCAACCAAGGTGTCTTCTCAGTAACATTTGTTGTTACAACTACAGGATAACCGTTTGATTTATCAATAACGAAAGTATTCTTTGCGTTATGGTTAGTAAACATGCTCATTATTCAATCTCCTTATAATTTGTTATATAACTCTGATGATTTATATTTTCCATTTAAATATATTCTACGTTATCATTTATCCAATTATATACTTCATTTTCAGAAAAATTACTTAAAGTTTTTTCTATTTCTTGTAATGCAATATCATTTGTTATTCTATTTGTTAAAATTCCAATTACATCACCAGATCTTGTTTCATATACATTTACATGATATTCGTTTTGACTATCAGATATAAACTGCCAATGATAGACTTGTAAACATCCATCATTAATTTTCTTAATATGATTATTTTGATTTGATTCTTTTTCTAAAATAAAAGTCCAACCCCTATTATATTGGCCCATTGCCATTTTCCAGTCTTTTATTTTCCAACCTTCATCCAATAATTTATCTAAATATGAAGATGTATAAGCATTTGGAGATACTTCATGCCAAGAATCAGCTGTAAATGATACTACTTTAATCATACTAATTTCGTTTTTACAAGGTTAGCTACCATTCCTCCATCAACTCTTTCAAAAGCAGATTTTACTTCCTTAATAACAAGACCCATAGATTTTCTTTCAATACCATTTGGATAATATTCGTTAAGATATTCTATGACATCTTCTTGAGTTGCTTCCTTAGGCAAGAAACTTTCAAGTACTTCTAACTCATATTGTTCTTTCTTAAGAAGTTCAGTATTGCCTGATTTTGAATAACCATCAACATTTGCTTTATGTGCAGTTACCATCTTCTCAATAATAGGTTGTGTAAACTCTACTGGAAGCATATCAATACGAGCATCCATTGATTCATTTACAACATCAACTTCAACTTCTTTATCGTTTTTATCAATAGCCTTCTCTTTACGGAATGTTATAAGTTTGTTACTAACAAAATATTCAGTTACCTTACCCTTTTCGTCTTTAACAATAGTCTCCATAAATGAAGACTTTAAAATCTTAAACAAATCAAGCTTTGTTGATAACTCAAAAAGTTTTTGTGCTTCCTCAGCAGTTACAGGTGCACCTACTTTTTCTCTTTGCTTAATATCCTTATAAAGAGGCATATATTCCTTTGTAACCTCTTTAATTAGTTCGTTTATGTTCATTACTAATATTTGTTAAATTTGTATAATTAACTATAAATTGTGCAATTAAATAAATTATTATTGGAAATCCAGCTAATGATAACCATATAACAATGGTTTCATTTGAACTTGTTCTAATATAATAAGTAAATACAAATGTAAAAATTAATGCATACACATTAAATAAAGTTAACCAAAATTTACCGTGCATAGTTTACTTAATATACTGTTGAATATATTTTTTTGACGATGGCATGAAATTACATTTGTCACTTACACACCATTGCAAATATCCTTGATCATGTTGAGCAATATATTCCAATGGAACATTACGATATTTACCAATATTCATGCATGGAACAATATGACCATCAAAATCCATATCAGATATTACATTATCTTCTCCATACATTTTTTCTGGTCCATATTTTTTAATCTTTTGCTGTGCAACAAAAATTGAATATGTTGCTTTAATATCTGAAAATGCATCATGAGCAGTTAAACCTGCTTCAGCCATTGTTTTACCTTTATATCTCAAATAAGTATTTTCTTGACTTATTCCATTACGACGTTTTTCTTCCATGAATGCATCATAGCAATTACGTCCGATAAAATCAATATCATAGCCATACTTATTTAATTCATACTTAAGAAACTGAATATCAAAACCATTACCATTAAATGTTAATACATCATCATCTCCAAAAAACTCAATAATTTGTGGAGCAACATCTTTAAGATAAGGTTTATCAGCCAAAAATTCTCTTGATATACGATGTTTTAAATATGCACCAGTATTAATCTCATATGTTCCATACGGTTGAATATAAAGATTAATTTGATCCAAGATCTTATGAGTCTCAGTTTCCATTTTCAAAGCTGCAAATTGAATAATTTGATCTTTTGTCTTATCCAATCCAGTTGTTTCAATATCAAAAACTGTAAGTTTCATATAAATACAAATTGAGGTAGGCATATGCCTACCTCATATATAATTAATTATTACTCCGTAGGATCTTCTCCATATTTATCAGCAATCAACTTATCAACATGATTGTTGCACTTATCAATTGACTCAACACAATTCTCAAAATATACATCAATTGTATTTGCTGCATTAATAAGAATATCTTGACATTTCTCATAGATATAAGCAGCTGTATCAAATGCTCCTGCCTGTGCACGAGTCAATGCAATCTTCTTGCCAAGAACCTCATCAAACTCATCATCGGGTGCACAATCTGCAAATGCAACAACTTGGCAAACCAAATGTGGCTCATACTCTACATTGTCTTCAATAGCCCAATGCTCTACTTTAAACTCATTAAACAACATGTTATTAAACTTATTGTCATTCTCCAACAGTTTAATACATGGAAAACGATTAAGATTAAAACCAAATGTCAGGTGACAAGCGACAACGCGCTTGACCGGGTTAACTGAGTAATTTACGTTCAAGTATCGAACGCCTGTCTTCTTTCTATTCATATTCTTTATTTTTATAAAATTAAATATTATTTGTTTATATAATTTTTTTAATCATATAAATATATATAGTTAATAAATTAAATTAGTTCAAACTACACAAATTTATTTTTATAAGATTATTTTTATATATAAAGATAATTTAATATAGTATATCATGAAACGTAAAACAAACTTATTTTACACATCTGGCCCTGATAGCAAATTTTTAACATTTAGTAATTATACAGAATCATTAACTGGAAATTTCTTAAGTACTGATACTAAAATATTTCCAGATAAGTTTCTTTGTTTAAAACTTAATGGATTAAATAAATCTACTAAAGAAAATTTTATTAAATATTTAGTTAGATATTATGAAAATAAATTAGCATCATTAAGAGATAATTGTGTAAATAAAGATATATTAGAAGAAAAACATTTATTACCATTAGCTTATTTATTAGAAGCAATATTAAAAATATGTCAAACCAACACATCGGGATATTTAACAAATACAATTAGTAATGATTCGCTTGAAAATCCGTTAAGCTCAGATGATATTAAAATAAATGACAATTTTAAATTAATTACATATATTGGAAATATTACTGAACAGGATTATAATGGAACATATACAGATACAATATGTTGTATTAATTGTAATGAATATTATGAAGGTAAAATAGTATTTGATAGTGTATCACCAACAAGTGTTTCAAGTTTAACATATACAGAATCAAATAATACATCATTATATGGATGGACATCATCTGAATTATTTGAAGGATATCAAAATGTAACTCCTCTATATGATAGTGAATCAACTTATAACTATGATTCAAAATTAAAATATATTAAATACATTGAGCAAAATGAATCTGGAAAAGATATTATATTCAATGTTATTATTCCATTATATTCAATTGTTAATGTAAATTATAATTCAAATTCAAATATATTAGAACCTGAATACATTGAAGAAAATGGAGTTCAAAAACAAGTAATAATATTAAATTCTAATGTTGAAACTACATCAAACTTAAAAGCTCGTATTGATGTTCCATTAGGAATTTGGATTCAAGCAGATGAAGAAGAAGATTCATTTATAACATTAAAGAAAGACTCAGAAATAGGAGCATATCCATTTTGGTCATTATTAATATCTTCACAATTTAAACCATTCCCTTATTCACGTGGTATTCAAAAAGATACTAATGATAATAGTATATTAAAAAATCAATATTATACATTTGCCGAAACATTATCAAAAATAAATGATGTTTTAGACGGATTTAATAATATTAATATAAATATTACAAAGCTTGAAAATAGATTATCATCTATTGAAAGTCAAATTAAAACAATTGGTACTAATTCTAATATTTCAAGATTAGATGATAGTATGCTTAAATTAAATAATTATGTAAAAAACGAAATAACGGAGTTTAAGAAACAACTAGCCGGATATGTTGATAATATTACATGGAAATATAATAATTAATAATTTTTGATATGCAAAATAATTCAATAAAAGAATACTATATAAAAATTGAAAAAATGATGGCTAATGCAGTTAATATATTAACTGCTATAAATCAATCATTATCAACACAATCACCAGAAATTACAATTGATTTAATTAACACTGACACATCAATTGATAATGTTACAACATCATTAAGAATACCATCATATTTATATCTTGAAAGTAAAATAGAACAATTAGATAACGTTATATCTAATTTATTTACTATACCTAAATCTGGAGAAGCTTGGTTTGAAAAAACATCTAATATGTTTAAGTTATCATTAGTTAAAGCAAATAATGCCCCAGTAACTCCTCAAATATCAAACTTATCTACATTAGGTTTTAATATTAAAGATAATAATATATTCAAGGATTTAGTTAATCCTAAAACATATATAAGATTAAATTTAAATAATCTACCTGAATATGTATCACAAATTGTTGTTGATAAATTAATTATTCATAATGAATCTGATGCTGAATATTTAAGATTATATGATAACTATTCAGATATAAAAGGAGCTTTATTTAATAAAGTAAAAGGTACTGATTATGATGAATATGAATCTTTACTTAATTTACCAGTAAAAGCAGATAAGTTTAAATCATTCTTTAAAATTGAAAAAATAAATAGTAAAGATGAATCAAATTCATCAATTGAATACACATTAACATTAAATACATTGGTTTATTTTGATAAAGATGATAATTCAATACAATATCAATTAAAGAAAGGTGATTTATTATGTTTATCAAATGAATATGTAGTATATAAAATAAAAGATATACAAACAATATATAATTCTGTAAATGATTCAGATAATAATGAATATGTTGTAATATTAGAAGAATATGTTGGACATATTAATTTACAGACATATGATGATAACTCTGAAATGTATTTACAAATATATAATGAATCATATGATGCATATCATTATATTGATGTTCCTTTGGAAGAAAATCCACATATTATATTATTTATAAGTACAATATACAATAATATTCGTAGTGAAAAATCTTCTGCTATACATTTAGATCTTAATACAATTTACATGAAAGATAGTAATGGAAATTATATTAAAGATGAAAATGGTAATAATATTAATTATATTGAATATTATAAAAAATATTGTAAAAATATTGGAGACTTAATGGATGGTATTTCTAAAGTATCTTATCCACAAGTATCTAATTTTACAAATAATGAATTAAAACGATTAACTGAAAGTGATGAAGTAAAAGAATATGTTACAAATACACTTTATAGTAATGGTGATTTATTGCTTAAGGTTGCAAGAATTAATTCGCATCTTATTGACGAAGATACAACAAAAAACATAATTGCATTACATAATCAGAAAACAGAAATAAATTCACAGTTAAAAGCTGTTCAAGATAATGTTGATCAGGTTTATACTCAATTAACAACTACTGATTTTACTAAAGAATCAAATGTTTCTCAAGATTCATTAAGATCAAAATTAACTGATTATTACAATGAACGTATTGGTCTTGAAAAACAATTAATAAGTATAATTGATAATATTAATCAAGCAAAGAGTGGTGTATTAGGATTAAGTGATTCTAAATATCGTGTACGTGGTGTAACTGATGTAAATGATAAATATGATTCATCATTAGAATCTCCTATGATATCATATTTACATAATGTATTTGGTAATGAATGTACAATTATAGGGATGGATGTTGAATACAAGTATAAAACAGCAACTAAAGATTCAACTTCTATTTTAAATACAAATGATGTAATATTTACAGATTGGAATAAATTACATAATATTGAACGTGAAAGATACTTAAAATTTGATAGTACATCAGATAAGTATACAATAGAATATTCAAATTATAATGCAATATCAAATGTAATTAAATGGAATCAAATTGATATTCCAATCAATCAAGGTGAAGATGTTGTCGTTAGAGTAAGATATAAATATAATATTGGGCAACCATTTATTAATTTATATACACCATGGTCTAATGAAACAACAATTGTATTTCCAAATGAATATACTGAAACAACTGATATATCTTCAATATTAGATGAAAATGATAAAGATGTATTAAATGCAAAATTCATGAATATATTAATTAATCATGGATATGAAGAACATATAGGAGGTAAACTTGTTGATAATTCTCAAGTGTTTCATCACTTACCAGAAAATATATATTCAGGGTTTAACACATCCGAAAATAACTTAATTTCATTAAAGGATAAATTATTACAAATGAATAATGATATTGTATCTTATAAGACTGCTATTGACAGTGAAATAAATAGTAATTATGAGGTATATATTGAATGGGATAATAATTCACTTAAATTATCAAATTCATCAATAAATAATGTTGTAATAAATGAATTAGTTAATGGTACATCTGATTCATTCATTAAAAAAGAAATCAACTTAATATTTAAAAATGTTGGATCATCACCAATTAAGTTCTATAGTATTTTTTCAGGTAATACAGATGTTCCTTTATTAGAATGTGAAAATGCATATTTTAATACATATATTGAAAACTATGAACGTGTTCCTTTGTTAATTAAAGGTTCAAGCATTCCATCTGAATGTACTATACCACAATATATGGGTCAGTGGATTTATTTTAGACAAACAAATCCATATACAAATAAGTCATTATATCAAGATGAATTAATGCAACGTCAATATGACTTAGTTAATATTACAAAACAAATATTACCTGTTTATCAAGGTCAATTAACTAATTATATTGGAAAGGATGACTTACAAGTATTATTAGCATTTAGAAATCGTAAAACAACAAACTCAATACTGAACAGTAATTATTGGAGTTTATTAACTAAAGACTCGGCAAATAATATTGTTTATGAAACACCAAATGAATCAGAATCAACGATATATCATAATTTAGATAATTTCTATATGTATTCAAATATGGATAATTCTAATAATAATTATATATTAAAATATGAAAACTTTAAATCTAATATTAATGGTAAAATTTCATATTTAACAAATAATATTTCTATTAGTGAATTTATGGAAGGAATATCAAAATCATCAGTAAACTATTATAATGGTGCGTTCTTTATTCCAGAATTATTAAATAGAAATCAAGTATTATGTGATAATAAGGGATCTTCTCAATATTTAATGTTAGATGTTGGTAAGACAATTTCTATTCCATTATTATTTGAATATTTCTTAACACCTAATAATGATGAAACAAAAATTTCAATATCAAAAACATTAGCATTTGATGTTAAACCATCTTTAATTAAAGATCCTGATCATTTTATATTAACTATGACAGCTAAGTATGACTATAGTCAAACATTATCATCATTAAATTCATATAATGCGTTATTAGATGGATTAGAATCATAACTAAATATAAGTAAGTAAAATAATGACAAACATAAATAATGATATAAGTAAATTTGATGGTAAATATTTAAAATGCGTTGTTGCTAAATCTAAAGGTGTTACTAAATATTTAGCTAATAGCGGCTCAATGATTGTTTTACAACCTTATGCTACTAATGTTAAAGCAAATAAGCAACCAAAATATAATATTAATAGAAACTATGTATATTTAGGTGATGAATTTTTAGCATCAGGATATGGTTTTTCAACAGAAGAAAATCAATTCACTGGTGAACGTATTGTTAAGACTTATGATGATACTATTAAATCGTTACAAAAAGCAGATGAATCTGAACAAATTGCCAGATCTAATGCTGATGAAAAAATTATTAAAAAATTCGATGAATATGTAGCAATAGAAGGTGGCGATATATCTAAAACTATTGCAAAAATAAATAATTACAAAATACCAACAAGAGATTTATTGTTGCATGGAGAAGAATTTCAATATAAAAATTTAGAAGTTGAAAGTTATAAAATATATGTAAATGATAATTTAGTTGTTGGTAATAAATTATTATATCCAATAGGTAAAACAATATCAAAATTAGATATTGAAATAATAACTAAAGATCATCATAGTGGTGGCTTGGAAAAATTATATATTTTACATGATTTTAATAGTCGAAGCGAAGATGGCACTAAAAAATATGAGGAAGGAGAAGGTATAATTATAAATTATGATTTTGATTATGATAATATTATTACTGACTCTGAATATGATACTGATACAAATAATAGTATAGATTCACATTCTCATAAGTTTGTTTATAAAAAGACATTACCATCAATGGTTGTTGATACAACACCTGAAGTTAAACTTATTAAAAAGATATATTTATATGTAAAAGAAACTCCCGCATCTAAATATCAATATTATCCAGGTTTATATAATATTAGTAAAAATAAATCTGATGGACCTTGGAAAATAACATCTCCAGGTAATGCAATTAAACCAAATAGAATTGAAATTGATTATACATTATCAATTATACCACAATATTATGTTAAATGTGTATTTAATACAACAGTAACATCAGAAAATTTAATTGATATATTTATAAACAAAACTATTAATAGTTATGACATTGCATTAAATAATATTTACGATAATTTATATAATAATGATATTTTACTTAAATTAAACCAAATTACTGATGTAGGTAATAGAGATTTTAAATCATATATATTAGTACCAAGTAATTTTTCATTACGTAAATATTATTTAACTAATAACAATTTTAGTGAAAAATATAATGTAACTGGTGGTGTAAAGAAAACATATGCTGGAATAATGTTACCAATACAACACGTACAAAATTCAACTGATAATAAATTTTATTGTGTTAGCTATGATATTTATGAATTGTCATCTGATAAACCATTAATTGATAATACAAATATTGAATTAAATATTGTTTATAATTATGGAACTAATGATATATTTATACTTAATGAAACACAATTAAAACAATCATTTAATAATCAAAAGGTAACATATAATTCATTTATTAATGATGAAGAATTTAATCAATTATATTGGGTAGATATTAATACTGATATTGATGCTAATCATAATGAGATTAGTGAAAGATTATCAAGAAATTTAATATCAAAATAAATTATTATTAAATATATATAATAAAAAATATTGGTATGTCTCAAATAAATATAGCTGATTATCAAAAATTATTATTTTCAAATAATTTAAATGATAAAGATAATAATCAATTAGACAATATAATAAAAAATGATAAATATGATTTTGTAGTATTTTTTACAAAATCCGAAAGACCAGATGGATCTCCAATTAGAAATATTTGGTATGATGGTGAAAGATTAACAAGATTTGTTGGAATAGATCCACGTCATTCAACCATTACTGTAGGAGATAAAATATTTAATTTATCATTTGATTATGAAACAGGATTATTAGGTTTAAGAGATATTAATAAGTTATCAGCAATACGTGTTGTTAGATTAGAATATGAAGGATTTGATAATTCTGCATATACTATAGATTATTCAATAGGTGGATCTTTAACTGGAGCAATAAGTTCTGTTGATAATACATTTTATTTATATGTGCAATTAGTATTAGACAATCCAACAAATAGTGAATTAATTAATATTGAAAATATTTCACATGAAATAGAATTACGAGTAAATAATCAATATCAAGATAATATATCAATTTCACTTATTGGATTAAGTGATAATCCAAATGATGTTGTAACTCAAAATTCAGCTGTATATAAATATAAATGTAATATTATTAAAGATACATATAAATTAAATAATACATTATTTTATAATGTTTTATCTACATATGATTCATCACAAAGTACAACAACAGATTTAGTTGCATCATTAAATCCTATAAAGATTGAAGTAAAAGATAATAGTAATAACATTATTACTAATGTTCGTATGTCTGGAGTTATACAACAACAAGAAGTTACATATGTATGCTATATTTCACCAAATATTAATAATAATTTTCCTGAATCATATGATAAACGAAAATTATATTTAAGAGTAAATTCAAGCAATTCAGATGCAGTATTAATTAAATCTATTACTGGTGAAGGAAGAACATCATATGATTATGAAATAAAAAGTAATAAACAACAAATTGAATTTATTGTTAAACCACAAGCAATAAATGCATCACAATCATCAAAAATTACAGTAAGTATTGTTGATGCTGCCAAAGAACAAATATATGGAAGTAATTGTATAAAAACATTTGATTTTGTTGTTTCTGGTATAATAAATAATAATTACTTCTATTATGGATATAATGATCCTACATCTTCTGATTTTAATGCTGAATTAGAAATGAAAGATTATTCACAAATTAGATATCCATCAGAATTATTATATGATTGGCTTGATTCAAATAAAGGTGGTCAATTAACAGATTCTGATAAATATTTTTATTTTGCTATTCCTTATTCAGAAGCTGAACATATTAAACTTAAATGGGATGCATATCAATTAAATGATAATAACGTTAAGATATATAATGATATTGAAATTGGTCTTGGTGAAAATTATAAATTTAGTGTATATACTGATAATAAAATTTTACTTGGTAATAGATATATCATATATAGAAGTAATGAATTTGGTAAATTTAATGGAAAACTTCAAAAAGATAATTAATAAATAATTATGACAAGAACAAAAAACGAAAATACAGAATCAAAATATTGTTATGTTGATAATAAATTAGTAATTGATGGTAAAAATACAAATAAACCAGTTACATATATAGATTGGGTAGATATTGGTAATTTTACTAATTTTGGGTATTTAACGAATTATACTCAATTTAACAAAAGTTTTGAACTTTTTATCAGATCATTACAAGCTCATTTTGAACATATATTTTCAGAAATACAACGAATAACTGTATTAGTTGAAAATTTAGAAGCAGAAAAAAATAAAAATTAATAATTTAATAATATGACATATACACCTTCAACAAAAACAGGTCCATATGCATCAACACCTTACGTAATTAAAAATAATAGTAATGCAACTGATTATGTAACTTATGTTGATTTAATTGATATGGGTACAATTACGAATTTTGGTGTTAATTTAAAAACATTAACTGGTAATGATTCAGCATCAACATGGCATAATACTGATATTAAAAAATGGGATGTTTTATTTACAGCTATTGATGCTCATTTAACAGGATTTATGAACGCTATAACTAATTTAAGTAATAGAATAAATGCGTTAACACCTGATAAGCCAACTCAAGTAACTATTTCACCATCATCACTTAACTTATATGCAGGTGGTTCTCAATATAATTTAACTGCAACAGTTTTACCAGCAACAGCATCTCAGAATGTTACATGGTCATCAAGTGATGAATCTAAAGCTACAGTTAATCAAAGTGGTACAGTTACAACTGCATCTAATAGTGGTTCTGTAACAATTACAGCAACTGCATCTAATGGTATAAAAGGCACATGTACAATACAAGTACTTGCAGTAACATTAGATAGTATAACATGGACTGGTGGACGTGTTTCAGCAAATTCAATATCAAGCGGCGAAACAATTACATTAACAAAAGGTACCGTAACTGCTAATTATTCCGGACGTGATGCTGTAAATGTTACTAATGATTCAGGTACTAGATTTATAGTAAATAATGGAGCATCAATATCAGGAACAACAATTACTGCACCAACAGTAACATCTGATACTGTGTGCACAATATCTGTACAATATGGAGGTAAAACCGCATCAACAACTGTTCAATTTACAGTTACTCCTCCAGTTCAAGAATCAGACTATTATTTGTATGTTGGACACCAAGATCCAAATACATTAGATTTAGATAATATTATAACAGGTTCATTTGATAATTTTGAAATGAATGTAGGATGGGTTAATTTAACAGAAGCAGGTATATCAATTGATGATAATACACGATTTGATATATATGTAGAAGGACCTACATCAGGTAAATGGTATGTTGCAATACCAAAACCATTCGTATCTACAGATTCAAATTATAATACAGTAGCTGCTGGATTAGAAAAAATGACAAACAATGTCATAACAGTTAAAGGACATGAATATAACGTATTTACTAGATCTGGTGAATCTAAACATACATCAATGTGGTTTACAAGTATAAATAATGTAACTGATTCTAATCACATATTTTCATAAATAAATTTTAATAATATATGGCAAACATAGGTGGTATAAATTATAACAATATTAAAAATTCAGATGCATATAGTGGTGGAGCAACAATTTATGCAAATGCTGACAACTTAAGAAGATCAAAATATATGAATGATTCAGAATCATATTATCCTTCACTTAATGTAATTGATATTGATTGGTGCGGCGCTGAAATTAATAATACATCATTAAATACAACAAGTGATTTACTTGCATTAATAAATGTATTAATTCGAAGAATCACAACTCTTGAAAACAAAATAAAATAAGTTAATAAAATTGACATAAATATATTTTAACTCATATATGTCAGAAATAGGAAGTATAAATTATAACAATATTAAAAAATCACCTGCATATAGTGGTGGAGCAACAATTTATTCAAATGCTGACAACTTAACAGGATTCAGATATAATAATGCTTTAAGTTCATATGCTCCTTCACTTAATGTAATTGATATAGATTGGTGCGGCGCTGAAATTAATGGTACATCATTAAATACAACAAGTGATTTCTTATTAATGTTGCAATCATTATTTAATAGATGTGATGCGCTTGATGCATATCAACCAGTTGTTATAACATTATCAAGTATTACATGGAGTGGCGGATCAATTGCTTCACAAATTGTATGTGGGACATCTTCTACACTTTCAAAAGGTACTGTAACAGCTAATTGGAGTGATGGTTCTCATAGTGATATTACATCACAAGCTAAATTTAGTGTATCTGCCGGATCAATTAGTGGAACAAGAGTAACTGCTCCTAATAATCCAACAACTGTTACTATAAGTGTATCATATACTGTTGATAATACAACACGTACTGCATCAACAAAGTTATCATATTCAGCTATAGCTGAAGTATTAACAGGTATTACATGGAGTCGTGGATCATTAAGTGCAACAACTGCTGCACAAGGATCAACAGTTAGAATAACTTCTAAAGGAATAATTAAAGCACAATATAATAGTGGTAGAGAAGAAAATGTTACTAACAGTGCAACTCTTTATACAAACACAGATCCAGGTGTATTTGGAGCAAAAGTTAATAGTACAACAGAATATATTCGTATTTGCAGTTCATATGATAATACTAAACAATATGTTTATGCAACATACTCTGCAAATGGTACACAATATACTAGTAGTACAAAAATAACAATTAATGTTATTGGATCTGGAAGATTTAGTTGTGATCATAAAGTATTATATTATGATACAAATAAACATCAATTAATAATTGGTACAGTTAATTCATATGTAGATCCTTCAATGTATGAACCATTATTTATTGAAGTAACACCAACAAATTATTTTAGTGATGGTTTAGGTAGATGGATGTATATTGGTAATCCATCATATTTAATAAATGAAGAAGGATCTAGAGTTACTTATCAAGTTGATGAATATGGTAATTCACAGGCATTTATTAATATGAATTTATCAGGTAATGGTGATGATAATAATTATTCAAGTATATGGGAAAATACTGGGAATTTTAGTGAAAGACCTACATATGCAGAAATTTTTGGAGGTACTGCGTTTTACAGTAATGGTAGCATAAAATTACCAGCATTAGGATCTTCATGGAATTTTAATAATTATTCTTATGCACTTAGCGATACTGGTGGATATGGACATCAAGGTGCAGAAAATAATGCTGAAATATGTCTTTTTAACACTAGCGCTGGACGAGAATTATGGCTAGCAACTATTGGGGAAGCTTTGCCAATCATGGAAGATTTTGGTACAATAAAATCTGCTCTTAGTACGTTAAGATCAAAAGGTTTTAATGTTCCTAAAAGATTTGATTATAAAAACTTTTTAACATGTACAATATTTAATAATCAATTTTTATCATGTCGTCCACAAACGCCAGATGGTGACGGTATGATCAAACAATATTGTGCAACAGGAGCAAGATCTGTTGATGTCGCATCAGAATTGTTAATAACAACTAGTGATAACTTAGAATCAATGTTTGGTTATTCCAATAGTATTACACGTACAGTTACAGGTTTAACATGGTCAGGTGTTGCATTATCGTCAACATCAGTTGAATCTGGTAGTACAATAAGTATTACATCATTAGGTACTGCAATATTATCATATTCAGATGGTAAAAGTGAACAATTTAGTATTGATTTAAATAAAATGACAATTACAATTTCTGAAGGTTCAGTTTCAGGTACAACAATTACTGCACCAACAGTAAATTCTTCAAAGGTTGTTAAATTATATTTAAATTGGGATGGAATACAGTCACAACCTATATCATTTACAACAAATCCAAAAGTTGTATCATTAAATAGAATATCATGGAATGGTGGTATTACAAATGTTGGAAGTAATTATGCGACATTGAATAAAGGAACTGTAATTGCATATTATAGTGATGGTTCATCAAATGATGTTACATCATCTACAACATTTACTGGTTTTAATTGTTCAATAAGTGGAACAACTATAAATGTTGACTCATCATCTAAAGGAATTGTATTCACAGTAACTGCAAATTATGGAGGAAAAAATGTAACAAAACAATCAACAACTACTGGTGGAAATCTTGTTATTGGTACTGGTTTTGGTGATACTGTATTATATATTAATAAATCTACAGGTAAAGTTAAAATAAGCCGTTCATCTCAAAGTAGTAATTGGGTTCCAATGTTATTACAAGTTATACCTAAAAACTATTTTGGTACATATAATGAAGACTGGAGATATGGATGTTCACGATGGATGTATATTGGCTCTAGCAATTATTTAGTTAATTATGGTATAAATGAAGCAAATATTAGATATTATAATCATAGCAGATTATTACCTAATTATGAAACAGGTTATATAGGGCGTAGAGCTAGAAGAAATGATGGTTATGCATTCGGTGAAATAACATCAACATGGAATTTTAAGAGTTATAGAGATGCAACTAATTATTTAATTGGAGATTTTGAACAAAATCTAAGTACATTCAGTACAAATGTTGACACAACTATTGAAATGTCATTTAATGGTGGTGTATGCGAATCAGCCGGCACATTAGAATTGCCTACATTACCTGAATTAATGGTTATTATTGGTTGTTCAACTACAATTAATAATCATGGTGGAAACATTGGTGGATTTGATAGTTTATACGTAACTAGAACAGGATGTGTATATAATATAGATCCTAAAACTGGTATTGGAAAACAGGGAGTATATGTTATACGTGGTATATCTGATGGAAACGGTGGTCAAATAATGAGAAGTAGTATTACAGATGTAACAGATGGTACTGCAATAGCATTAATATTAACAAATGGTGATGATTGGTCTTGGAATGGTTCTCCAGACATAGACGATATGTCATTAGATACTGAATATGGAAATGATTTATCTTCTGTACCTGAACCAACTGTAACTTCTGTATTCTGGAATTCTACAACAACAGGTTCTTCAACACAAAGTTCATCAATTCCAGCTGTTGGTGCAATAACTGTAAAAATGTCCGATAATTCAACATCAACATCAGGAGCAACATCCGGTGGTAGAGGATATAGAGTATATAGTAATTCATCATTAACAAATAATGTTACATCATCAGCATGGTATAATACTCCTGGTACATATTATTTAACTGCTATGTATAACGGTACTGAATATAAGACAGGTAATTCTGTTAAAACATGGACTGTTAATGCTGCAACAATTGGTGTAACTTCATTATCATTATCATCTTCTACAACTGAAGTAACTGTTGGCTCATCAATTACTCTTACAGCAAGAGTTTCACCAACTAACGCAACAAATAAATCAATTAATTGGTCTGGTTCTGGTTTATCATTTAGTAGTACAACATCAACATCAGGAAATTCAATTACTGTTTCAGCATCAACAGCTGGTACATATTATGTTAAAGCTACTTCTGCTGCAAATTCAAGCGCAACACAACAAATAGCATTAACATTTAACGCTGCATCAACTGGTGGTGAAGGATTAGGTAATCTTGGTTCAGGTTTTGGTGATAATATTTTATATGTTAATCGTTCAACTCAAAAAGCATATATAACATCAGATATATTAAATTCTTCAACTGGATATGAACCATTATTATTACAAGTAACTCCGTATAATTACTTTGACTCATATAACAATAGTTGGAAATATGGAGCATCACGTTGGATATATATTGGTAATCCTAATTATCTAACTAATGATAATAATACAGGATATGGAGATTACAAATATCATAGCGGATCTGGACATGATTATAATGAATTATATAATGGTAAAACTAATGGTGCATTAAAATATAACGGTGTTGGTAATGGAGTATTAATTCCAAATATTGGTTCAACTTGGGTATTAGGTACTGATTTAAATGCAATTAGTGATTGTAATGCTGATGGTGAAGGACAATTTATTTGGATGCAGGCACCTAATGATGATGGAACTATTAATAGTAGTGAAGGTTTCTATATTGGAACTTTAGGAGAAATGGCTGTTATAATGACTAATTGGGATACAATTTTAAATACTATTAAAAGATTACGTAATGCTGGTCATACAGTTACTAGGTATATGGAAAATGGTAACTTTATAACTACTACAACAATAAATGGTGAAAACTGTACAATTAGACCAAAAACAGCTGATGGACATATTAAGAAATTTGGTGTATGGGATAATAGTCAGTATGTATATTTTGGATATGAAAGTATACAACATACATATGCAATACCAATGTGTGATGGTGATGATTTTGAACCGTTAAATGGGATGAGTCATATTGATGATGAATTCTTTGAAATTAACTAAATTTATTAATTCATAGATTATTAAAGAGCAATACATTTGTATTGCTCTTTTTTTATACTTTATGATGATATATAATAATTTAAGATTATTTTTAATTATACAAACTATTTAATTAAATATGTTAAACTATAAATTACTTGAACATAAACGTAAAATAAAAGATAATAACAATAGAGATGAATATATTGATTTATTAACAAAAACATTTGATGATAAAATGACTTTTACACCAATGCCAATGATTGTTAATAAATATTATGTTGCACGTCCTGATTTAATATCATTAGCATTATATGGAAATGATAAATATGCAGACATATTATGTAAGTTAAATGGTATATCAAATCCATTTGAATTAAATGAAGACGATATTATTGTTGCACCAAATATTGAGTATCTTAATGAATGTTTATATAAAGCTGAAAATGATTCAGGAATTATAGAAGATCCTAAAAAAGATACAATACATAAGATAGATAAATTTAATAAGCAAAAACGTAAAAATGATATTAGAACACCAAATGAACAAGTTATTGGTGATTCAAATTTTATTATTGATAAATCATTAGGAATCGTATTTTATTAATATATGAGCGATATATCAAAAGTAGTAAATAGCACATCAGTTAGTGAGTCAATAGGTGATGGAAAATTTAATAATGAGCCATCATCAGCTCAATCATCTCCACAATCAACAACATCTAGTGGAGAAAAAAATAGAACAGATCCAAAAGTATGTCATGATCCATCATTAACATTAGAAGGTATTGCAAAAATATATTCTAATCAAAATAAAGTAGAAATGGAAGACAGAGAGTTATCATCAAATAATATTTTTGAAATGACATCTGTTGATGGTATTGAATATCCTTTAGTTGTAATTAATGACAGAAATATTGAAAATAATGAAATAATATCATTAAATATTGACTATACCACGTTTTTACCTAAAATTACTTTACATGTTTACGATAAACATGAAGATGAACAAAAAATGAATACATCGCAAATGTCTGGATTGATTAGAACATGTATTATTTCTAATGTTGATAAAGTATATAAAAAGATATTATTAAATTTTAGAATATATGATGTAAAAATAAATGATTATGATCCTACAGATGTAACATATTATGGAATATTTTATGTACCATTATTTCGTCAAATAAATACTAAACATATATGGATGCAAACGGTATGTCCATGTCAACCAAATTGTGGTCAAGGTGGACATATTAATGCAAATACATGGGAAATGCTACATAAAATAGCCCAGTTATCAGGGCTTGGCTTTGCAGCAACAAAAAAATGTAAAGAAATTGAAGATAGAGTAATTCGTAATATATATTCACAAAGATATGACCAATATATTGAACAGCAATTATTACATTGTGGAACTGATGAAGAAAATATATTTGATGCTTGGGTAGATTTCTATGGATATATTGTTATGGTGAATGTACCATGGGTTATGAATGAACAGGTTACTGCAGATGATTATAATATAATTGCTAATGTAGGTATAAATGGATCAACAAATGATACACCTAAGCAGGAACCGCAAGAAGTACCTCGTACATTAACTAATTATAATTTATTAAATATGCCATCAAACATGGAAATAGAATCATATAGTATGGAAGTTGATAATAATTCAATTAAACATGGTACACTTGAAAAAGTATATTCGATTAATTTTAAAACAAATATGGCGATGTATGATGTAACTGATGTACAATCAAAACAAGATTCTGTTGATGGTGATTTCATAGAAGATTATAATACAGGTAAAAATAGACCAATACCAAAATTTAATTTTAATGATGATGCATGGACTGGTTTAAGTGGTGGGTATGATTTACACAAGCAAAAAATAATTAGAAATGCATATTTTAGAAAGAAACGTCAATCAATATTAAATGTAACATTAAAAAATCCAAATCTTGGTTTACAACGTGGAACTATCGTTAATATTGCAATATATGATAATGATCCAATTAATAAGCGCAGAGTATTAACAGATATTAATAATGTAGGTATGGCTAATGAAGATCCTGAAGCAGACAAACCAGCATTACCTCCAGAAATGAATCAAAAGGATTTAATAATGGATGATGGTATATATTTACCAAATTTAAAATTATCAGGTTTATATTATATTGATGGTATGAATTTTAATTATGAAAGAGACAATAAACAAATCGTTCAAACATTATTTTTAATTAAGAAGGGTAAAACATCTGGTTACGAAAATAAACATACAACACCTAAACTTGATTCTGATTACATTGAAGTACATTCAACATTACCACAATCAGAACCGTTCTTATTAGAAAATGAAATATAATAAATAAGTAAATGGCAAATAATTCAAATATTATAACAAGGTATGACGACATGCTTTATGAGTCACGTCCAGCATCAATAAATGAATTTTTAAGTAATAAATATAATAATGTACATAATGAATTATATAATAGTGCATTAAATAAATATATTCATAGCATTATTGATAAATATGTTACAAAAAATTTAGTGTATGAATTTTTTGAATTATTGTCAAACATATTTGCTTATGAAAAATCAGATATAGTATTTGACGATATTTATCAAAATATATTTGCAATTAAATCTAATACTCCATGTATAAATGCAATGTTAAATGATTTATCTATTAATAGATTAACATTTTTTAAATTATTTTATAATGCAACTATAGATAAATTATTTAGTATTAAACATAAACTTATTAACTTTTATGAGGATGAAGATTTCAATATTCAATCAGCATTAGAAAATGTTATGAATATATCTGATATTGAAGATTTTAGATTTGCATATATATCATCATTAATGGGTGGAGAAACAAACGATGACACAAATCATTTATATACAATTGAATTTGATGAAAATGAACAAATATTTGTAGTAAACGAAACAATAGAGCTCATTGAATCAAATAATAATTTAGATCCATTTGCATTATTTTATAGTGAAGATAATGATTATGTAATATTATTTGATTATAGTAATAAAGCTAGAATAAGTTACGATAAAAATGGTAAACTAACATTAATTGTAAATGAAACAAATAAAATAAAAGATATAAATCAATTAAAAGATATGATAAATAATTATATGAATTATGAATCAAATAATTTAATTGATACATATAAAAATGTTTTGATTACATTATTTAAAAGATATCATAAAATAATAGAAATCAAAAACGAAGAATATTGGCAACCATCACATGTGCAAATAATTAATAAGTTGCCACCTTATAAAAAGAATATAATAGATTTAACAAAATATTGGAATATGATACAAGATAATTCTAATTCCAATTTATCAGATTTAAAATTAACCAATGAAAATGTTTTAGACTCTGAAATTGTTGAAATAAATTATGTAAATGGAACTGCAAAAATTAATTCAAGATTAAATGATTTAACATATGAAATTCCATTTAAGTATTTAGATGAAAATGTTAATGTAAGTGATGAATTGACATTAAAAGATACGTTTATTGAAAAATATATGTCATTATAACATTAATGGGATTATTAAGTAAATTAGGAGGAGCAGTAAAAGAAGGAATACGTAAAGGTGCTGTTAATGGAATACTTAAAGCAACTGGTAATGGAGCAGCTACTGGCAAAGCTCAATTTGCTGAATATGAGTATGATGCAAATGGAAATATAAAAGGTGTAAATTCTCAATACGCTACACAAATAGCAAATAATTTTGGTAGTTCATCAAATGTTAAAGATGGAATTGATGGTAAATCGTCTGGTTTAACACAAGGTAGTACACGCCCAAGATATGCTCGTGATACGATAGAAATGCCAACAAAATATGATAAAGTTCCTAATAATAAATTAAAACGAAGTAAAGTCACAAGAAATACAAAAATTAATCAAGATTTATATTCTGATGTTTATAAATTAAAATTGCCTGATTGGACATATGCTGATTTTATTAATGAACGTGCAATTTGGCAAAAAGGTTTATCTTCAATATTTGATGAGCCTGCATGGTTTTATTTTAAAATATTTTTTGACTTTGATACAAATCATGGTTTATTTGGAGGATTATTAAATGATTTAGATTTTAACACTGCAACAAATAGTGCAGCAAAATATTTATATAGTATAAGAAATTTACATATACAAGAAAAACCAATAGATAGAATTAATGCTTTATATAAATTTGCATCAATCTTATCTTATATCAATTCAAATGCTCCTTGGTATTTTAAGTCAGTTAAAGGTTTAAATAAAGTAATGAATCCAACATTAAACGAATATTCAAAGGAAAAATCAATTGAAATTGATGTATTACATGATGCTGTTGATATGCGTTTAACATCTATGATGTCATTATATAATTATGCATGTTATGATGTATTTCAAAGTAAAGAAATAATCCCACAGAACTTACGTAAATTTAATATGTCAATTATTATATTTCAATCACCATTAAGATATTTACATACATCATATACAACAAAACAATCAAAAGAATTTTTAGGAATAAATACTAGTCAATTAGGTTTAGATAAATTTTTTAATAAATCTAATGGAAAGATTAATTATAAATCAATGAATCCTAATCATGGTGAAAGTGGCCATTTTGCAAATACAATGTCAATGCAAGTTATAACATTGTTAGGATGTGAATTTGATAGCGAATCAATGAGTACCGTTTTACCTGGTGATATATCAAATGAAAATCCATTTCAACTTGGTGGAAATACTATTAAGATAACATATACATCATCAACTGTTCATAATATGAATGAGTTTTTTGGTTTTATGTTTGGTAATGATGGTTTTTATTTTAATCAATATTCTAATTTTCAAACTGAAGATGGTATTGATGGTTATGTTAATAAATTAACCAATGGTTGGAATACACAATTAAATAGATATAATACATTAGCAGAAACATTTGATAATTTGGCGACAGGTGGAACTATACTTGGCATTATAGATTCACCAAAAAGTTATAAAGCTGCTATAGATGCGACTGAAGCCGTAATGAATGGTATTGGTGAGGAAAAAAATTTACTTGGTCAATTAGGTACAAATTTTGCTCTTGGATTATTAGGATCATCATCAAATACAAATGCTCCACAAGGTAATATTTATGGAGATTATGGAATTGGATCTGCATATTATAAAGATAAACTTGAAATGTTAAAAAATGGTGTTCATGAAAGAACACAAGCCCCATATTATTATGATCCATATACTGGGGTTAGAGTGGATATGAATAAATCAAAAAGTTATACTGCATATAATTTTAAAAATGATATAAGTTCAGTTAAGAATTTTAATGTATCAAGTTGGCTTAATGATACTGTAAGTGGTTTTGGAAATAAATTAAATAATAGTTTACGAGGATTATTTGATGGATCACGTGGATTTACTGAACAACCATATAGACCTAACGAATATAATAAACAAAATGCCCAATCAATGGATGCTAAACGTTTTGAAGGTGTTGGCAAAAATCATAATATGGTTGATGATCCTAATACTTGGAATAGAGTTCAAAAACCTTATACATATAATCCAGAGAATGCAGTTAATAATGAATTTAATAAAGATGTTACACAAGCATCAAAAGATATGGTTGATATTAAAGGTAATCCAGCAAACCAAGTAACTGAAAAGCCATTTAATTATGATTCACAAAATGCAGTATCATACGAAGAAAATAAAGCAGGTGGTCAATACAAAGTAACTGATATGGTTAATACTTTTAAACATAAACAAACAATTGAACCATTTACTTATGATGCTCAAGGCGCTATTGAATATGAAAAACAGAAAGTAACTAATGAAGCTAAATCTGAAGGTAATACTGAAGCACCATTTAATTATGAAGCACAATCTGCAGTATCATATGAACAAGGTAAAGCAGGTGGACAATATAAAGTACAAGACATGGTTGATGGTATAGGCAATGACGAACATGAGGTAACCGAAAAGCCATTCAATTATGATCCTAAGAATGCAGTTAACTATGAAAACAGTAAGGCAGGTGGTCAATACAAAGTACAAGATATGGTTGATGGAATAGGTAATGATGAACATCAAGTTACAGAAAAACCATTTAACTATGATCCTAAAAATGAT
>Ga0310691_10002317_pt1 | contig 25719 bp, 19 predicted proteins | sample 176DNAGHGlowgp2_FD_203887 | JGI IMG/M metagenome (GOLD analysis project Ga0310691, IMG submission 203887) | Sheep rumen microbial communities from Palmerston North, Manawatu-Wanganui, New Zealand - 1766 DNA GHGlow gp2 (v2) (version 2) | ecosystem: Host-associated > Mammals > Digestive system >...
TATGCTCGCCGATGACCTGTCCGGCATACACCGGGTCGTTCGGCTCAATGAAGAAGCGGCCGCGATCCTGCAGTTTGTTCAGCGAGTAGGCGTAGGCTTGACCAGTCTCCATGGCGATGAGCGAACCTGCGTGACGACCCGCTATTTCACCCTTCCACGGTTGGAATTCGATGAAACGGTGCGAGATGATGGCCTCGCCTTCGGTGGCAGTCAGCAGTTGGTTGGTCAGTCCGATAAGACCGCGGGACGGAATGTTGAAGTTGAGGTGAACGCGGTCGTTGACGGTGTCCATGGACATCAGATCGCCCTTCTTCCGGGACACGTAGTCGATGACGCGGCTCGACATCTCTTCCGGAACCAGCACCGTGAGCTGCTCCACAGGTTCGCACTTCTGCCCGTCAATTTCCTTGATAATCACTTGGGGCTGACCCACTTGCAACTCATAACCCTCACGACGCATCGTCTCAATGAGGATGGAGAGGTGCAGGATGCCGCGCCCGAAGACGTTCATGCGGTCAGGGGAGTCGGTCTCCTCAATGCGCATGGCGAGGTTTTTCTCCAACTCGGCAAAGAGACGGTCGCGCAAGTGTCTGGAAGTGACGTATTTACCTTCTTTTCCGAAGAACGGGGAGTTGTTGATGGTGAAAAGCATACTCATGGTCGGCTCATCCACTTTGATGGGCGGCAGCTGTTCCGGATTTTCGGCATCCGCCACGGTGTCGCCAATCTCGAAATCGTCCAGACCAAGCAATGCGCAGATTTCACCCGCCTCCACCGGATTCTTGTACTTTTCCTTGCCAAGTCCCTCAAATACATACAGTTCCTTGATTTTGGAGGTTTGCACAGTGCCGTCACGTTTCACTAAGGAGACGGTCTGTCCCCATTGGATGGTGCCGCGTTTGACACGTCCCACGGCGATACGTCCCACGTATGAGGAGTAGTCGAGGGAGGAGATCATCATCTGCAGGTTGCCGGGCTCCACTTTCGGGGCGGGGATGTGCTCGATGATGGTGTCGAGGAGGTAGGAAATGTCGGAGGTCGGGGTGTTCCAGTCGGGACCCATCCAACCGTTCTTGGCGGAACCATAGACGGTCGGGAAATCTAACTGCTCGTCGGAGGCACCGAGGTTGAACATCAGTTCGAAGACGGCCTCTTGCGCAAGGTCGGGATGACAGTTGGGCTTATCCACTTTGTTGATGACCACGATAGGCTTAAGTCCCAGTTCGATAGCCTTTTGCGTCACGAAACGGGTTTGCGGCATCGGGCCTTCAAAAGCATCGACCACGAGGAGCACACCGTCGGCCATGTTGAGCACGCGCTCCACTTCTCCGCCGAAGTCACTGTGGCCTGGAGTGTCTATCACATTGATTTTAACCCCTTTATATCTTACGGAAACATTCTTGGACAAAATTGTGATTCCGCGTTCTCTTTCCAAATCATTGTTATCCAGCACCAAATCTTGCACTTGTTGGTTCTCGCGGAAAAGATGGGATTGGTAAAGTATTCTGTCCACGAGCGTAGTTTTGCCATGGTCAACGTGTGCAATGATGGCGATGTTTCTGATATTCTGCATTTTATATATTTTTGAAAAAACTTGCAAAGATACACTTTTTTTGACTATAACTATGTCCTTATCACAGAGTTCTCTACAAGATCCATTGTTTTAGGTTTTTATTGACTTTTATACTTGTTGGAATTATCTCCTTCCGCGTGTATTTGTAATTTGTCTATCTTTGCGCGGTCAAAATCCGTGTCATGCAAAAACAGCCGTTGGCAGAAATCCTTCGCCCGCACTCCATTGAGGGCTACATCGGTCAGGAGCACCTGATGGGTGAAGGGGCGGTGTTGCGCACGGCCATCGAGAGCGGCAACATCCAGTCGATGATTTTCTGGGGACCTCCGGGCGTGGGCAAGACCACTCTCGCGCTGTTGATCGCGCAGTCCATTGACGCAGAGTTCTTCACCCTCAGCGCCATCAGTAGCGGCGTGAAGGATATCCGCGAGGTCATCGACAAGGCCAAAAAGTCCGAGAAACGCTGCATCCTCTTCATCGATGAAATCCACCGTTTCTCCAAGTCGCAGCAAGACTCGTTGCTCGGCGCGGTGGAGCAGGGCGTGGTCACGCTCATAGGCGCCACCACCGAAAACCCCTCTTTCGAAGTCATCTCCCCCCTACTCTCCCGCTGCCAAGTCTATGTTCTGAAAGAACTCTCCAAAGACAATCTAGAGCATCTTTTACAAACTGCTATCCATTATCTGGAAGGGCAGATGAACTGCAAAATCAAATTAGAAAACACGGAAGCATTGATGCGCATTTCCGGCGGTGATGCCCGTAAACTGCTGAATGCCATTGAATTGGTTTCCTGGATGACCCCGCCTGTGGATGGTGTGATCACGCTCACCCGTGAGCAAATCATCCACGTCATCCAACAAAATCTAGCACTATATGACAAGAAGGGCGAGCAACATTACGACATCATCTCCGCGTTTATCAAATCGTTGCGCGGCAGCGATCCCAATGCGGCGGTCTATTGGATGGCCCGGATGCTCGTAGCCGGCGAGGACCCGCTCTTTATCGCCCGCCGCATGGTCATCCTCGCCTCCGAGGACATCGGCAACGCCAACCCTAACGCGCTGCTGCTGGCCAACAACTGCTTCCAAGCAGTGAACGTCATCGGGATGCCGGAAGCTCGGATTGTACTGTCACAAACTGCTGTGTATCTGGCATCTTCGCCCAAGAGCAATGCCTCCTATATGGCCATCGAGAATGCCTACGGGCTGGTCAAGCAGACCGGCGACCTCCCCGTGCCGATGCACATCCGCAACGCCCCGACCAAGCTCATGAAGGAGCTGGGCTACCACAAGGGCTACCAATACGCTCACGATTACGAACACAACTTCGTGAACCAGGAGTTCCTGCCCGAACAGATTGCAGGCACCAAACTCTACGAACCACAGAACAACCCCCGCGAGAACGAACTGCGACGGTACCTGAGAAGTTGTTGGAACGAAAAATACCGCTATGTGATGCTGTTGTTGATGGCGCTGACTTTTTTTTTTAAGATAGCTTTCGCCCAAGATTACCACTTTTCCCAGTTTTATGCGAATCCGACAGGCGTGAACCCTGCCCTGACAGCCGCTTTCGACGGGGTGGTGCGCGGAGGTGTCATCATGCGGTCACAGTGGCTTGCCGTGACCAAACCGTTCCTGACAATGGGGGCGGAAGTCGATGGCGCCGTCTACAAAAACCACCGGCGGCAGGAACTGTTAGGCATCGGGCTCACCTTCAACGGCGACAAAGCCGGCGACGTGAACTACAGCTCCGTGCAGGCCATCCTGTCCATGTCGTACATCAAAAACATCGGCCGGCACAGCCGACACAAATTCGGGTTGGGACTTTACGGCGGCATCATCAACAACCATTTCGATTTCGACCTGAGCACTTGGGACAACCAATTCGTAGATGGAATTTTCCATCCGTATTTGCCTGCTGGCGAGAACTTTGAGACAATCCATCGACTATATGCGGATTTCGGAGCCGGACTGTTCTGGAGTTATCTGCCCACCAAAACCGTGCTTCTGCGGGCGGCCGTCAGCGCAGCACACATCAACATGCCTTTCTACGGCTTTGGCGAGACCAACGCACGCTTGCCTGTAAAATACACCGCCCACTTCTATTCGCAGATTGCCCTCACCCGTGAAGTGTCTTTGTCTCCAATGTTTTATGCATCCTGGCAGCGCTCTTTCAGCGAATATCTTTTCGGTTGCAATGTGGAGTATTTCAACAAGAAAAACAGCTACACCACAGTCTATACGCTGGGTGGCGGACTGTTCTATCGCTGGAGTGACGCTCTGGTTTTCAACGGGTTTGTAAGCTGGCAGAACCTCCGCTTCTCCATCGCGTATGACGTGAACGTGTCTCCGTTCGTAGTGGCCACCCATGGGCGCGGCGGCATGGAAATCGCCATCTCCTACATATTCAAGAAAAGAACTATTACAAGAATCGGGAAGGAACCGTGCCCGTATGACATTATGTAATGGTTATGGGTTATGGGTTATTGGTTATTGGTTATTGAAGCTGGTGTAGAGAGAAACTGAATATAAAGAATGCAGGGTAAGTCGGTTATATTAAAGGTTTTATGGATTGCCGTCATGGTGTTTTCTTTGTGGGTTTCCGCAAGGGCGCAGAATGGCGATACTTCTGTTTTGCCCACAACAGATTCCATCATCGTGACTATAAAACCCTTGCCTTCAACCATAAATTCTCATTTCTCGGAGTATGCCGGCAAATTGCTGCCCGATTCCACGTTTCTATTCACCGCCATGCGCAATGATGCCGCCGAGGATGTCGAGCATTTCTTTGAAACAAACTGGTATTGCTACTTATACGAATCAAAAGCATTGCCAGACGGAAAGTTTGCCTTATCCAAGCCGCTGCCGACGGCCATCAACCATCCTAAGTACTTTAACAGCAACTTCTGTCTGAGTGAAGACGGCCAACGGATGATTCTGACACGCTGTGTCCGCATAGGAGACGGTGACCTCCATTGCGAACTGTGGCAAACCGAAAAACACGGCGATAACTGGCAGAAACCGAAGAAGTTACCCTCTTCAATAAACGAGAACAACTGCTCCACGATGCAACCTTGTTTGGTGCAAACCTCCGATTATGAGATCCTTTACTTCGTTTCCGACCGTCCCGGCGGATATGGAAAATCCGACATCTGGTACTCCATTTCCAAAAACGGCCATTTCCAGTCCCCCGTCAATCTCGGACCCATCATCAACACGGAAGGCGACGAAGTGACCCCGTTTTATGACAAAGCCCATAACATGCTCTATTTCAGCTCGGACGAGCATCACAGCATCGGTGATTTCGACATCTTTTGCAGTGAAGGGGCTTTGGGACGCTGGCAACCGGTAAAACACCTCGAAAAACCCTTCAACTCAGTCTATAACGATTTCTATTTTTCTGTAAATCAAGATGGGAAGAGTGCTTTTCTTTCTTCTAACAGGCCCTATCAGGATTTGGTCAGTGACGACACCTGCTGCAACGACATCTTTTACGTGCAATGGTCTTATCCACAGAAAGATACAGTACTTCTTCCTCCTGAACCTGACATACACGAGAAAATCGCCTCCGTGTTGCCCATCACGCTCTATTTCCAAAATGACTATCCTGATCCGAAATCCGTTTCCGACACCACGGATAAAGACTATCTGGAATTGTACAACACTTATATAGGTGAAATTCAGGAATATATCCACAAATCAGGAGAAGGTTTGAGCGGTGAAGAACAACGCAGAGCAATGTATGCGGTGGCAGGCTTTATGCGCGACTCCGTGCAGACAGGTTATGTGCGACTGCAAATGCTAACGAAATACTTGCAAGAGGCAATGGAGAACGGCGACTCCGTGGAACTGGCAATCTATGGATTTGCCAGTCCGTTACATAACAGCCAATATAACAAACACTTATCTTCCAGAAGAATTGTCAGTTTGCTGAATTATCTGCGCAAGGCGGATAAAGGCTACCTGGCTCCATACCTCTCAAGGGAAAAAACGGGGTTGAACATTGTCAGGTACCCCGAAGGCGCTGTGAATCATTCTTTTGAAACAGATGAGGTACGCGAGACTGTATTCGGATTGAAAGCGGCGAAAGACCGGAGAATCGTGATAACAGGTCATTAACTACGGCAATTCTTTTCTATGTCGTAATTTTTATATTTTTGCTCAATTTTTTTCACGAATGGTTTTCAGTAGCATTGAGTTTATTTTCTACTTTCTCCCTTTGGTCTTGCTGGTGTACTACCTTGTACCGGACAAAGCCAAGAATGCGGTGCTGCTGATGGCCTCTCTCGTGTTCTATGCTTGGGGCGCTCCCGACTTTTTCCCGATTTTTGTCGCTTCCATGATATGCAACTTTTTGATCACAAACAAGATGCATAGAACGGAGAGCCTTAAGTCCAAAAAGGGGTGGTTAGCCTTGTCGATGGTGCTGAATATTGGCTTATTGGCCTATTTCAAGTACATGAACTTTTTTGTGGACAATGTGAATGCGCTTTTGCAGCTCACCCACCACGCCGCACTCCAGTTCACCCGCGTGGCCTTGCCCGTGGGAATCTCCTTTTTTACTTTCCAATCCATTAGCTATACGGTTGATGTCTATCGAAAGGTTTCTGCGCCGCTGAATCGCTGGTACGACTACATGCTGTATATCTCTCTGTTCCCGCAGTTGATTGCCGGTCCGATTATCCGGTACAACACGATTGCGGACCAATTGGTTTCAAGGTCGATCCCAATGGAGGCTCGGGTGGGAGGATTCATGCGTTTTACCATCGGATTGGGCAAAAAAGTACTAATCGCCAACACATTAGCCGTTTTTGCGGATGAAGTCTTCGCCATGGATTTTGGTTCGATGTCTTCGGGTACCGCATGGCTGGGCATTCTCGCCTACACTTTCCAGATTTACTTTGACTTTTCAGGTTATTCCGATATGGCTATCGGCATTGGACGAATGCTGGGGTTCCGGTTCGGAGAGAATTTTAACGTGCCTTATATCAGTCAGAGCATCAGCGAGTTTTGGAGGCGCTGGCACATCACGCTGGGTGGATTCATGAAGGAGTATCTTTACATTCCGCTTGGCGGGAACCGGGTGTCGCCTGGCCGAACCTACTTCAATCTCTGGGTGGTCTTTCTGATTTCCGGACTCTGGCATGGCGCCTCCTGGAACTTTGTCCTCTGGGGGGTGTTCCACGGCACTTTTCTGATCCTTGACCGATTGTTCATGGTTGGTTTTTTGAAAAAAATGGGACGATTACCGGCAATTCTGCTCACCTTCCTCGTGGTTATGCTCGGATGGGTCGTTTTCCGTGCGGAGACGGTAGGCGACGCGCTTCATTTTTACCAGGCGTTATTTGCGTTCCGTCAAGGGATAACGGCGGCCACCGCCCCGCAATTCCTCCTTTTCCTGCTGCTGGCCATCCTATTTTCCTTTTCTCCCGCTTTCCGCCTCGGCGACAGATGTATGGGCGTGCTATTTGCTGAAACACATTCCAAAACCGCCACCATCGTCCTTTTCTCAATTTCAATGCTGCTGTTTTTCATTTCGGTTGGCAATCTCGCCGTCACTGATTTCAACCCGTTCATCTATTTCCGGTTCTGATGAAAAAAAACATATATCATACTGTCCTGTTTGCCATTTTTATGGTTGTGCTGTGCCTTCCCGTGTTTCAGCAGGTCAGTCATGTGTTCAAGTTTAAGGAGTTGGGAGGATTCACCGCCCCGCTGGAGCCGGTCAAATTGAGTTGGAAAACGTTTCGGGACCAAAGTTGGCAGAATTACGAGCAAAAGTTCCTCCAACGGAATTTCGGATTCAGGAATTTGTATATTCGGTCTTATAACCAATTTGTTTACAGCCTGTTCCATCAAACAACAAATCATAATATTGTGATAGGGAAGCATGACGAGCTTTTCTTGAGACAATATACGGACGTGTTTACGGGAAAAACGTTGCACGACCGCTATGGTACGGTGGACAGTGCGCGGGCCGACATGCAAAGGAATGTGATGGAAACCCGTCGTATCGCGGACAGCCTAAAAAAGTATGGCACGGATCTTATTGTGGTGCTTGCCCCTTCGAAACCGCTGATTTACCCCGAATATCTGCCGGATGATATGCAACAGGAGCATAATTCTTTCTCCATACAGGAGGAATATGCGGAATTGTATGCGCAAGCCGGCATCGAACACATCAACTTTGTTCCTCTTTTTCGTCAGATGAAAAAGAAGGAACCGTACCCTCTCTATACGAAGTACGGCACGCATTGGGCCTATTCCACCATGCCGTTTGTGGCGGACACGATATTGCAGAAGATTGCCTCGGTCAAGGGATATGACATGCCGCATACCGTCTGTCTGGACAGCAACATTTCCGTCCGCTACCGGAGTGGCGACAAAGAACTGGAGAAACAGTTGAACTTGCTGTTCCCGTTACGGCATGCGCGGATTCCAACCCCGAAATTCACGTTACAGGACGAATCGAAATACCATAAGCCCAAGATATTGGTGGTCGGAGACAGTTATTTCTCGCAACTTAATAATACCGATTTTACGAAAGCGTTCCGTTCATTGGGCTATTGGAAGTATAATGAAACAACATCCGATGGGGTGAAAATCCCTTACTTAAAGCGCTATGAGATCTTGACAGAATCAGATGTGATTCTGGTCATTTTTACGGACATGCATGCTTATGACTACTTCTTCGGGTTTATTAAAACCGTAGACAGGGCGCTGGACGATGGCCCCGACTATGATGCGGAGAATGCCATTGAAACCTATGTGAAGAGGATTAAATCGTCAACGAACTGGTATAACAACGTTAAAAAGCAGGCGCAAGAAAGAGGAATGAGCCTTGAGGAAAGCCTACGGGAAAACGCACGATGGGCTTTTGAAAAGGATCATAAATAGCAGACCCTCATTCGTTCTGCAGCGGACCCCATTTCTTTATTCCCCAAATAACCAGTCCCGCCAAGAATGCTGCGAGGAGCAAACCGCACAGGATGTCGAACGGATAATGAACCCCCACGTAGATGCGGCTGTAACAGCTCAACAAGGTGACACCGAAAACGAACAACCCCAACAGCCAACGCCGCCTGACCTTCTTCCGAAGGAAATAGAAAAAGAGCAGTGACGTGGTCATGTAGTTGATAGCGTGATTCGAGGGACAGCTGTATTTACCTCCCTTATAATAAGTTCCGTCTCTTTTCTGAAGCAAATGCACCTGATAGTCCCCGTGATATTCAGCATCATGCGATGGGCGCAGACGGCACAGCGAGGTCTTCAGCACCCGTGCGCCTATCGCGTCTCCCGACAAGGTGACAACTGCAATGAGCAACAGTATTTTCCATGAAATTTTGCGATAATACCAGACAATCATCGCGGACAGAATCAGAAAAAAGAGCAACCCTAACTGGGTACTGGTGATCACCCACATCACCTTGTCCCAGAAAGGCGAGTTATGGCTGTTGATGAATTGGAACAGGTTTTTGTCCCAGTCGAATGCGGGAGAGTGGAAAAATTCGGTCATTTATGAATGGTTATTGGTTATGGGTTCTAGGTTATTGAAGGTTAGAGGGTTAGAAGGTGAAGAAATAGTTCATCGTGAAATTCCAAATGGTGACGACACCGATGGCGAAGAGTTTCGACAGATAGAAATTCAGTTTCAATTTGTCGTGTAGGAGATAGATGACGAGATTATTGATGCCCAATCCTATGATGGCGATTATCAGGAATTTGCCGTATTCAACGGGGATTTCCGCGCTGGTACTTCTGAAGGTCCAGAGGCGGTTCCAGATGTAGTTGTTGGTAGCAGCAAGAACGAAACCAATGGAGTTGGAAACATACTTGTTCCATCCGAGCTTCTCCTTGCAGAGCCATGTGGTGCCAAAATCGACCACCATGCCAGAAAAGCCGACCACGCAGAACTTCAGGAATTTGAGTATCAATGTGCTGTTAATCATGGATTTTGATTTTAAGGGGAAGGCTGTTCACAGATCGGTTAACTATGTTATCCAAACAGATGACAACAGGGGCCTCAGAGAGGTATTTGACAACAGTGTTGCAACGCAGGCTCTCTCCGGCGGGTATGACCATTCCTGAGTCAATGGGACATGTTATGGGGGAAAATCCGCTGTCTTGCAGATAAACAGCGTGAAGCGAGACGGGAAATTCAGGATTGTCGAACACAAAATCCGTTTTATATGGATTGTACAAAGCAAGATCTAGATAGAGGGAATCGTTCGTAATCCTGTAGTTATCAACACTTACCTGAATACGATTAGTGCCTTGGAATGCTTTTGTCTTGTGGAGATAAAAAGAGACACCGTCCTTTTCAACCAAATCATAACCATTAGGCACTCCGCGTTGATACACATTGGGGTTGATGATATCGACGGGGTTGCCCTGAATATCCTTGTCAAACTGCCAAATGTCGAACTGGGTCTTCCGGTTGTATAATGAGCTGATTTGCATGGCGTTTTCACCCGTATAAAAGCAGTACAGAGAGGGAGCCTGGAAGGAACTCACAAACACCACAGGGGTATGCCCGCAGTATTCATGAATCACCGCAAACTTTTTCCGGTCTCCAAGGATATTCAGGAAATTCCTGTTCAGTAACGGCGGTGCCGCGAAACGCAATACCGTCAGTATCAAGGCTATCGGCACAACGCCCCGCATCAACCACTTGTGCCAATGTTCTTTACGCAATTCCTGCCATAGCATGATCATCATTGGCACGGAGGCTGCCACGGTCCAATGGGGCTCCGCATGACCCTTGAGGGTCATTACCCAGAAGAAGAGGATGAAACCGGCTATGGTAACAAGGCACGCCCGCTCGAAAGAATCGTCTGTTTTTCGTTTCTGCCAACAGAAATAGAGAACAAGGCAAAAACATACCGGATTGAATACCGCCAGCTGATTAGGAAGGTATTCCAGAAGAGAAAGCAAGTGAAAGCCCTCGTTGCGGTCTAACAAATGGTATTGAAAGCTGGGGAATCCGTTGCGTACCTGCCAAAGGATATGCGGTACAAACAGCACGGCGGCCAACAACATTGCCACCCATATTCTCTTGTCTTTCAACAATTTGAGATTCGAAAGCAGGACAAATCCGACCACAAGTACAGCCATATATTTGCTGTAGGACATAGCAGCGATCGTCACGCCAAGAGCGGAAGCAAGTACCCATGTCGGTTTGTGAAGGTAGAGTTTATAGAGGTAGAAAAAGAGTGCGGTGAAAAAAAGCAGCGGTGCATCAGGAGTGGTTATGAAACCATAAACCGAGAACATCACAAGTGAGGCGGCGACGGCGAAAAATGCCCACACTTCATTGTATGTCGGGGATTTGTGCGGCAAAATCTTCCAAATAAGCCAAACAGTTCCGCCATGAAGCAAGACGGTGGCAAAGCGGATGGAAAGATTTCCTTTGAAAAGTGTGCCACTGAAAGCAGTGAGCAACGCCACCATCGGCGGGTGGTCGTAATAGCCCCAGTCAAGAAACCGTCCATAGAGCGAATAGTATGCCTCATCCGAGAAAACAGGGGTGAAGATGGCCTGTAGCAGGTCGGCTAACACCCAAAGTGCCAACAAGATATAGAAGAGTTTCTGCGGTTTCATAACGGCGGCAAAAATACATAAAAAATGTGGAGACGACGTACACATCATCTCCACATTTTTGAGGTCTCGTCCAGATTCGAACTGGAGTCAACGGTTTTGCAGACCGGTACCTAACCACTCGGCCACGAGACCTTGATTTTGGAGCGGCAAAAATACACTTTTTTTTGAAACGACACACCCTCAAGGAAAAAAAATGTCAAGACACGTGATTTGTCACTTTTTTCGTACCCGTCAAATCACCAAAAAATGTATTTTTGCAGGTTTTTATATATGAAAAATATGATAAAGAAACTATACTTTTTGATTTTGTGTTGTGGAATGTCTTTCGCCATTTTTGCACAAAATCCCACTTGTTATCGTATTTACTTGAGTGACAAAAACAACTCGCCATATTCTATCGAAAATCCCTCGGAATATCTTTCACAACGGGCTATTGACAAGCGCATCCGCTTCAACATCCCTGTCACAGAGCAGGATCTTCCCGTGAACCCGCAATACAAACAACAGATTCTTGCCCAAGAACCTCTAATACAGCTGCTTTCTGTCTCGAAATGGATGAACACCGTCACCATTTACTGTCCAGACAGTACCATTGTGCCACAAATCTTGAACCTTCCTTTCGTGGATTCCATCAAGGCCGTGGGCAACTACATCTTGTACGATGCCCCTGTGTACCAGAGCTTTGAGAATCCTGTCCCCATGGTTCACAGTTCTTCTAACCCTTCAAAGGAGGCCATCGATTATGGCAATGGACTGGCACAGATCGCCCTGCTTAACGGAATACCGTTGCACGAAGACGGTTTCCTTGGAGAAGGGATGCTCATTGCCGTGCTCGACGGTGGTTTTCTGGGTATTGAGACCACCACATTCTACCAACAACTGGTCAATGAAGGACGCTTTTTCGGTCATTATTCGCTGATGCCTAACTTTGTAGATACGATAGGGGGCATCTCACAAGAAGTGCACGGCACTATGGTGACTTCCGCCATCGCCGCCAACACCAACGGCGAGTTAGTGGGCACAGCTCCTGGTGCTTCTTACGCGCTGATCCATACCGAATGGGTGGGTTCCGAGGAAATGATCGAAGAGGACTTCTGGGCCAACGGCGCTGAAATCGCTGATAGCCTCGGCGCGGATGTCATCAACTCTTCGTTAGGCTACCGCATGTTCCCGGATTTCCCGCAATCCGACATCTCCTACGAAAATATGGATGGAGTACACGGCATTGCCTCGCGCTGCGCCACCATTCTCGGACAGAAGGGTGTAATCGTCTGTGTGGCAGCAGGCAATGACGGAAATGGTGAGTTCTACTACGTCAACCGTCCGGGAGATGCCTTCGACATCCTCTGTGTGGGTGCCTGCAGATCCGACAGCACCATCGCCGAATTTTCGTCACACGGTCCCTCTTATGACGGCCGTGTGAAACCCGACATCACCTCCATGGGCGTGCAGACCGCCTGTTACCACCCTAACGACATGCTCGCGTATGCCAACGGCACCAGTTTGGCCACACCGGTCGCTGCCGGACTCTGTGCCTGCCTTTGGCAAGCCATGCCCCAATACACTTCCACGGAGATCATGCAGATGATCCGCGAAAGCGGCCACCTTTACAACAACCCCAATCCCGATTTCGGCTACGGCATCCCCAACTTCTACAAAGTCTATGCTTCCCACGTTGGCATCAACGACTACAACCCGCTGAACATCAGCGTCTATCCTAATCCTGTCACCGACAAGCTGAACATCGTTAACCCCGACGGCAACATCCAGACCGTCACCCTCTACAACGCCTCCGGCCAACTCGTCCTGCAAACCGCCGTTTCGAATTTCCCAATTCTCAAAATTAACGTAACATCTTTGCCGAAAGGATTTTACATCGGAACAGCAACGCTTCATAACAATCAGACAGGTACGTTTAAGTTTGTGAAAAAGTGATCAGGCAACAAGCTTCAATAACCCATAACCAATAACCCATAACCATTCAATAATGAACGCCTTAACAAAAACCAATTACCAATTCCCGAATCAAAAATCGGTGTATCACGGAAAAGTCCGTGACGTCTATTTCTTGGACGATGTGTTAGTGATGGTCGCCAGCGACCGCATCAGCGCCTTCGATGTCATTTTACCGAAGGGTATTCCTTACAAAGGTCAGATCCTCAACCAGATAGCCTCCAAGTTCTTGGACGCCACCAGCGACATCTGCCCGAACTGGAAGATGGCCTCCCCCGACCCGATGGTCACGGTGGGCCGCGTCTGCAAGGGCTTCCCGGTGGAGATGATCGTGCGCGGCTACCTCTGTGGCAGCGCGTGGCGTTTCTACAAGAACGGCGGCCGCAACCTCTGCGGCAACATCCTGCCCGACGGCATGAAGGAGAACCAGAAGTTCCCCGTACCGCTCATCACCCCGACCACCAAGGCCGAGCAGGGCGAACACGACGCCGACATCTCCAAGGAGGAAATCCTCGCCAAAGGACTCGTCTCTCCCGAAGATTACGCCGTCCTCGAAGATTACACGATGAAACTCTTCCTCCGCGGCACGGAAATCGCTGCCAAGAAGGGATTGATCCTCGTCGATACCAAATACGAGTTCGGCAAGGCGGACGACAAGATCTACCTCATCGACGAAATCCACACCCCCGACTCCTCCCGCTACTTCTATGCACAGGGCTACGAGGAGCAGTTCGCCAAAGGACTGCCGCAGAAGCAGTTGTCGAAGGAGTTTGTGCGCGAATGGCTGATGGCCAACGGCTTCCAAGGACAGGAAGGCCAGCAAGTACCCGAAATGACCGAAGAGGTCGTCAACGGTATCACCAACCGCTACATCGAGCTCTACGAGCACATCACCGGCGAGAAGTTCGTCCCTGCCCCCGCCGACAACGTGGAGCAACGGATTTATGACAATGTCACGAAATGGCTCCGTAATAGATAAAACGTAGGGACGTATCGCATACGTCCATGCAACGGACGTATGCGATATGGATTTGCGACGGACGTATGCAATACGTCCCTACAAATTAATAACCCATAACCATTAAAAGAATGAAATACGTCATCATAGGCGGCGTGGCAGGCGGAGCATCGGCGGCCGCACGACTGAGAAGACTCAGTGAAGATGCTGAAATCATCATGTTCGAGAAAGGCGAACACATCTCGTACGCCAACTGCGGAATGCCCTACTACATCGGCAACACGATTGAGGAGCGCAAGCGGTTGTTCGTGCAGACCCCCGTGTCGTTCGGCAACCGTTACGATGTGGACGTCAGGACGTTGCAGGAGGTGACGGCTATCGACCGCGAGGCGCACACCGTGGAGGTCAAGAACCTGCGCAACGGCAAGAGCTACACCGAGGACTACGACATCCTCTTGCTGTCGCCCGGCGCCGAACCGGTGATCCCCGAACTACCCGGCATCCACAGCGAGAAGATCTTCACCCTGCGCAGCGTCAGCGATTGCGACAAAATCAAGATGCAAGCCGTTGAATCTCTGCACGATAACGCGAAAGCGGTCATCATCGGAGGCGGATTCATCGGGTTGGAGATGGCCGAGAACCTGCACAAGATCGGCTACCAGATTACGGTAGTGGAGAAGGCCGGCCACATCCTCACGCCCGTGGATGAACCCATTGCGGCCATCGCAGAGAAGCATCTGAGAGACAAGGGCGTGCAGCTGATTACCGGTAACGGCATCAGCGGATTCGAAGAGAGCGGCGACCAGCTGACCGTCTGCTTAGAAGACAGTCAGAAGTTAACCTGCGACCTCGCAGTGCTGAGCATCGGTGTGCGTCCGAACACGGCATTGGCCGAAGCCGCCGGTCTGGAAATCGGCCGGGGCATCAAGGTCAACGAATACCTGCAAACCTCCGACGAGCGCATCTTCGCCGTGGGCGACGCCATCGAGTTCCCGCATCCTGTCACGGGCGTTCCGTACTGCAACTTCCTTGCAGGTCCCGCGAATGCGCAGGCACGAATCGCCGCCATGAACATGGTCTATCCCGAAAGCGTGGTCTATCAAGGTTCTGTGGGCACCGCCATCGCCAAGATTTTCGACTTGGCCGTGGCCAGCACCGGTCTGAACGAAGCGGCTTTGCAACGTGCGAACCTCGCCTACGAGACCGTCATCGTACACCCCGCGGCGCACGCCACCTACTACCCCGGCAGCACCCCGATGTCGCTGAAACTGAACTTCTCCATGGAGGACGGCACGATTTACGGCGCACAAGCCATCGGAACGCAAAACATTGACAAACAGATTGATACTATCTCCCTCTTGCTCAAGCACCATGGAACTATCTTCGACCTGGTAAACAGCGAGCATACCTACGCGCCGCCGTTCGGCTCAGCCAAGAGTCCCGTGATGTTCGCCGGAATGGTGGCCGAGAACATCTTCGCCCACTTGATGAACCCGATTCACGTGCGCCAGTTGGACGAAATGATTGACAACAAGGAGGACTTCTTCCTCTTGGATGTTCGCGAACTGCCTGAATACAAGAGCGGTACCATCGAAGGGGCGACCCGCTATTCAGTCGATGAGCTGCGTGAGTTTTTGGAGGAAATCCCAGAAGGGAAGAAGATCGTGGCCTTCTGCGAGGTCGGTCTGCGCGGCTATGTGGCCTCCCGCATCCTCATGCAGAACGGTTTCGACGAGGTGTATAATCTCATCGGTGGGATGCGGACGTATCGGGTGATTGGGCGGCACAATGTAATTCAGAATTAAGAATGCAGAATGATGAATGACAAATAATACCCTTATGAAAAAGCTAATATCATTAGTACTTTTCCTGTTCGGCCTGCTCGCCGCGCACGCCCAGTACATGTCTTTCTTCGGTGACAGCACATGGAAATACCAGTACACCCTAATCACCCGACCCCCTGAGGATTATTTGGAGTACCCTCCGGAAACCCCGAACGATTTGGGAGTGTATTGCATTACTCGGTCTGCCTGCTTCAACAAAGATGATATTCTCAATACGAATCTTCTGCCCTATTCACCCCAATATTATGATCAATACGTATCGGGCTATTTTAACTCGTGCCATGATCATGATGATGAAATATTATCTGATACATGGCAAGGATCTGGCCTTTTGTACGAGGACACTGTGCAGGGGCGTTTATTTGACATGGGCTACTTAATATGCGACCTGTCTTTGTCGGAAGGGGACACGTTTGTTCATAAAGGTACTTGTAACTATTGGTATGAACCAAAATATTGGCCTACTGGTCCTTCGTGGAATCCGACTTTTCATGAAATACAAATTGACACAATACGTATTGGAATGATTGTGGACAGTGTTCGGTATCTTGCAGGTAGGAAAACGATATTCCTCTCGTTGCTTGACCACCAGGACGATTACTTTTTCGGCACCGGAAACTATGGGCTTTTGGATGATTACCACCTCTCCATCCGTTTTATTGAGGGCATCGGACCGACGTATGGATTGTTGGATTGGGAGTGCTTTTCAGCAAACTTATATATCACGCAAACTTTTTTTTATTATTTATCCCCCCCTCTTGGTCTTCTGCAATGTATGTACAAGGACGACTCGTTGGTTTATATGGCCCATGAGAGTTTGGGCTGTGACCAGTCCTGTTTCGGATTTCTAGAGAGCATTTCTGAATTTTCACACTCATATGTAAACCTTTACCCGAATCCGGCCACACAATATGTGGTGTTGGATATGAGCACAGGCGAGGAGATGGACGGTATGGTCGTGATTACGGATATGCTGGGAAGACACTGTTTCCAACAAAAAGCGGAGGGTGCTAACATTCGCATTACCGTTGCAGACCTGCCTAATGGAATGTATTTTCTGACTTATACGGATGGGAATAGGAAGGTCACTAGGAAATTTTTAAAGAAATAAGCGATGAGAAAGAATATTTATTTGTATGGTTTTCTAATAGTCGTTTGCTTGTTTAATCTTCTGAAAAGTATCGGCCAGCCCAATCAGACAGAATTTGACAATTATATAACCATTTCCAACGGACAGTTTTGGGACGGCAATTCCCATTTTTATCCAGTTTGCGTCAATTATTTGGTTGAGTACCTGAGTGATAGGTCCGATCCATACTCTCCTGTTTATTACATTTCTCCCCTCCTCAGTTACAGTAATATCAAAAGGTATCATTATGATACCTTTCGTCATGGCTTTCCTGTCGATACAAGCGAGCACTGGGGTTACGGGAACGATGGAACTACGGAACGAGACTCTGCTGGGATAAAACTCGAGAATGATTTGAGAAGAATGGGTTCCTTAGGGTTCAATGTGGTACGACTGGCACCTACAGCGAGTTGGACTGATACTTATCCATATCGGGCAAATTTGCATGTCGGCAATTTTGATTCAGACCGTGCGGATGAACTTTTGGGCATCAACTCTTGGGCCACCAAGTTCGATTTAAACTCCTCTAACCAATGGAACTGGTCATGGAGTACTTACGAATCAGGAAGATTGTCCGATTGGACTGTGAATCCAGCCCATCGAATCTTTTTCATGAAAACGATGACAGATGTACCCGATTAAATGTTCGTGGGCAGATGGATTCCTAATAATTATTTCAGGTTCGATGGTTATTCGTTTGGCCCGTGATAAAATCAACAAGCAGATAATTAATTATTCTACAAAACCCAAAATAAAATGAAAAAACACCAAATTTCAACCAAGTTTCTCAGCATTGAGAAAGTATCAAAAATCATTGAGCGCAAACAGAAAATCGAATTGTCTGAAGAAGCCGTTGCGGCGGTGAAGAAATGCCGCGACTTCCTGGACACCAAAGCAGCCAAGAGCGCGGAACCGATCTACGGCGTGACCACCGGCTTCGGTTCTCTCTGCAACAAGCACATCTCTGCCAAGGATTTATCGACCTTGCAACGCAACCTCGTCATCTCGCACGCATGTGGCGTGGGCGAGGAGGTGCCGCAGGAGATCGTGCAACTTATGCTGCTCCTGAAAGTGCAATCTCTGTCATACGGTCACTCCGGCGTACAGCTTGACACCATCCAACGACTGGTGGACTTCTACAACAAGGGCGTATATCCCGTTGTGTATCAACAAGGTTCACTCGGCGCTTCCGGTGACCTGGCTCCGTTAGCACACCTTTCGCTACCTATCATCGGCATGGGCGAGGTTTATTACCGCAACAAAAAATACTCTGCCGCCGAAATCAACGAGAAGTTCGGTTGGAAACCCATCACGCTGAAATCCAAAGAGGGCCTTGCCCTGCTTAACGGTACGCAGTTCATGAGTTCCTATGCCGTCTGGTTGCTGATGAAGGCCCGCAAGCTCAGCTGGCTCGCCGACATCATCGGAGCCATCTCCTTGGAGGCTTTCGACGGCCGCATCGAACCGTTCAACATGCTCGTGCACCTCGTGCGCCCGCACGCCGGACAAATCACCACGGCTGCTCATATCTCGCAACTGCTTGAAGGTTCGGAAATTATCGCCCAACACAAAGAGCACGTGCAGGATCCCTACTCCTTCCGCTGCATGCCGCAGGTACACGGTGCGTCCAAAGATGCCATCGAGCACGTGCAGAACGTGGTCGAGACCGAAATCAACTCCGTCACCGACAACCCGACAGTGTTCCCGGACGAAGACATCATCGTCAGCGCGGGTAACTTCCACGGTCAGCCGTTGGCATTGGTCTTGGACTTCCTCTCCATCGCCATGGCAGAGCTCGGCAACATCTCCGAACGCCGTATCTATCAACTGATTAGCGGCAAGCGTGGTCTGCCGTCCTTCCTCGTGAAGAACCCCGGACTCAACTCCGGCTTCATGATTCCGCAGTATGCCGCCGCCTCTATCGTGAACCAGAACAAGGCCTTCACGATGCCCTGCTCCACTGACTCCATCGAGTCGTCGCAAGGTCAGGAGGACCACGTGAGTATGGGGGCCAACGCCGCCACGAAGTGCTACTTGGTGGTCAACAACGTGGAGAAGATCCTCGGCATCGAGCTGTTCAACGCCGCCCAAGCCCTCGACTTCCGCAAACCGCTGAAGAGCTCCGAATTCATCGAGGAGTTTGTGAAAATCTATCGTGAATACGTACCGTTCGTGGAGAACGACACCTACATGCACGAACTGATCCAGAAGTCCATCGACTTCATCAAGGGCGTGCGGGTGGTGATGTAACCAGCTATTGGTTGTTGGCTGTTAGCTATTGGCTTATTCACTGGCGAGATTCTTTAGACATTGGACTTGAGACTTGGGACTTAAATAATGCCAATAGCTAATAGCCAAAAGCTGAAAGATACAAACGATAATATTGTTAACGATGAAAAAGTTCAGTATCGGTATTATAGTCATTCTCTTGGTAATCGCCACATTCGGTTGCCGGCGCGAGCCGAAATACTCCATTGTTCCGCACATCGAGTTCGTTTCGTTGGAGAAAGTCGATAATGGCACCGGTCATGACAGCCAAGCGGAGTTAACCATCTATTTCCAGGATGGCGACGGGGATATTGGCCTGGATGAAACAGACCGAAATCCGGTTTTCGCCGTTGATTCTCCATACTACTACAATTTTTTCATCCATCTATACGAAAAGCAGCAAGGTGAATGGGTGGAATTAGAGTTACCCACGCCATTGCATTCCCGCATCCCGCATCTTAGCAATGACGTGCCAGAATCCATCGAAGGCAAGTTGTCCATCCTTACGTTCATCAACAACCCATATTCCCTGTACGACACGGTGCGGCTCTCCTGCTACCTTGTGGACCGCGCCCTGCATCACAGTGACACCATTTTCACCCCAGAAATAATCGTAAAAAAATGAAAATAACAGATAAAGTTAAAGAACTGATAGCATTAACGTTACAAGAGGACATCGGTAACGGTGACCACTCCTCGCTCTCCTGCATCCCAGCGGAGGCACAAGGTGACATGAAGCTGCTCATCAAGCAAGACGGTGTTCTTGCCGGGGTCGATGTAGCCCGCGAGGTGCTGCGCCAAGTCGACGAGAACATCCGCATGGAGCTGTTGCTTCCCGATGGCACCGACGTGAAAAAAGGCGACATCGCCTTCACCTTGCACGGCTCTTCACGCAACATGTTAACGGCTGAACGTACGCTCCTGAACTTCATGCAGCGCATGAGCGGTATCGCCACCACAACTCGCGAATATGTTGATTTGGTGAAAGATACGGACGTCACTCTGCTCGACACGCGCAAGACAACCCCCAACATGCGCATTTTCGAGAAGTATGCCGTGACGGTTGGTGGAGCGCAAAACCATCGCTTCGGTCTATACGACATGATGATGCTCAAGGACAACCACATCGACTTTGCCGGCGGCATCGAAAAAGCCATTGACGCTGCTAACAAATATCTGAAAGACAACAATTTGCAGTTGAATATCGAGATTGAGACCCGCAGTCTGGAAGATGTTCAGCGCGTGCTGGATCACGGTGGCGTACAGCGCATCATGTTCGACAATTTCACTCCGGACATGATCCGCGAAGGCGTGAAGATGGTGGATCACCGCATGGAAACCGAAGCATCCGGTGGCATCGTGCGCGAAACCCTACATGACTACGCTGTCACTGGCGTCGATTTCATCTCCGTCGGTGCCTTCACCCACCAGATCAAGAGCTTGGATATGAGCCTCAAAGCCCTTTGAACCTTGACGATGAAACAATTTTTCCGATATGCGAAACTGAAACTCCGACAATGGAGCAATGATCTGGAACGTGTTCCAGGTTTCGGGAAGGTTGTGGCAAAATCAAAAACCATGACGCTTCCCGGTCTGATGAAAGTGCCGCTTTACGATGTGATGCGGTTCTTCGGGCAGTCGTTGAGCAAGGGGGTGGTTTTCCAGCGCGCCGCCGCTATCACCTACCGGGTTTTCGTTGCCGTGATCCCCATGATCATCGCTCTGTTCTCCGCCATCGCCTTTTTCGGGGAGGATTTCCGTCTCACCCTGATGTCTTTGCTCGAATCCATCACGCCCGTTTATGTATGGCCGGCCATCTCCGGAATGATCACAGATGTGGTGATGCGCCAAAACGGTACCTTGTCATCCTTCATGTTCATTATTGGTATCTATTTCACTATCGTTTGCATCAACGGTATTCTGGTGGCCATGACTTCGTCCTATTACACCGAAGAAAAGCGCAACATTTTCAATCAGATTATGCTTAGTGCTAAGCTTATGTTGCTGACCTTTCTCATCATAGTGATGGTGGCAGCCTTTTTCATTCTGGCATCGCTGACCATCCGGTACGTCCACACAAATTACGTTAACAATCCGCTCCTATACTATTTTGTGGTTCACTTCATCAAATGGCTGTTAGTGTATGCCGCTGTCTATTTTCTCATCAGTATTTTTTACTATTTGGCTCCTGTCAAGCGCGGTGACTACAAATTCTTCTCCGCCGGATCCTCTACGTGTACTATTTTATTAGTGGTATTGATATGGCTTCTCAACATCTATTTCTCCAATTTCGACAACTACAACCTGATTTACGGCTCTTTGGGTGCCATTTTCGCCATTTTGCTGTGGATTAACTGGAGCGCTGCCATCTTTCTGATTTGCTATGACTTGAATGTCAGCATTGCCAAGGCAAAAAGTGAGAATAAGAAGCTGAGCGATCAATTGGAACAAAACATTATGAATGATAAAGATTAATTTACTACTATGGACTTCGATTTAGTATTATACATTATCCTTATAGTGGGCAGCATATTATTGTCCGTCGTCAAAACGTTGAAAAAAGACGAGGCGGCACGCCAGACAAACAAGAACAGGGGTGGACGCCCGATTGTGGTTGAAGATATCCATGAGGAAGAGGATGTACAGCCGCAAAGGAAGGCAAGAGTCGCACCACAACCTGAACAAAAAGACGAATATTTCTCCTACGAAACGATGAGCGAACGCGATTTCGAGCAGGAATTCGCCCAAAACGTGGAGGAGGAAACTACCATCTCCTCCGTTCAGAATAAACCGGACACCAAAATCAACCTTTCCTTGGATGAGGAGGAAGTGTACAAAGGAGTGGTCTGGTCGGAGATCCTGAAACGGAAGTATTGAAATGTAGGGGCGAATAATTATTCGCCCCTACATTAACCACATCTTAAAATAAAAACGGGAAATCCGCAATGGATTTCCCGTTTTGTTTTCGCATTAACAATCAGAACTATTGTCTGAACGTAACGGGCACCTGATAGTAGCAGCGAACGGGTTTGCCGTTCTTTTTGCCGGGGTTCCATCTCGGCATGGACATGACGCCACGGACGGCTTCTTTGTCGCAATCGGGGAACAACGGGACTTTAACCTTAGCATTGCTCACTCGGCCGTCCTTCTCGACGACGAACTCTATGAGCACAGTGCCTGTGATACCCGTGTTACGAGCCACTTCGGGATATTGGATCTCGCGGGTCAGAAAAGCATTGAGCGCTTCGGGGCCGCCAGGAAACTCGGGCATTATCTCTGTCCATGTCTCCGGTGGTTCTTCTCCTGACGTTTCTTCCAACAATTCCACTTTTGTGTCTTCAATGTCAGGGATGACATCATCTTGGGTAACTTCAACATCAAATGAAATATCCATATCCACGTGCACATTATTGTCCACGAGTTGCAGGATAACCTCTGTTTGAGGTTGTTGTTGTTGGGGAGGCGGTGGTGGGGTTTGGTCGGTGGCGAGAACATCATCATCCATGACAGTGATGAAGTCGTCATCCTGCAGTTCAAACGCGGGCGCTCTGTCTTCGCTGGCAAAAAGTTCGAAACCTGCATAAATAAGACTAAGCACCACAACGAATCCGACTAACGCGAAAAGTCCGCGTTTGTTTTCCAGATTTCCCTTGTCTGATTTCTTTGTAACCATTTTTGCGGGTTTTTACGTGAAACATTCTTGTTCGGCAAGTCTCCTTGCTTTATTAGAACAACGGAAATAGAAAACATTTTATTGCACAAAAAAAGGAACCCGAATGGATTCCTTTTTATATCGTAATATTTGGTTAAAGAATCAGGAACTGGCAACGTTCAACATGAAACTTGAATCCTGAAACCTGAAACCAGAGTTATTGTCTGAAGGTGACGGGCACCTGGTAGAAACAGCGGACGGGCTTGCCCATGTTCTTACCGGGTTTCCATTTCGGCATGGCCATGACACCACGGACAGCTTCCTTGTCGCATTCAGGGAACAAGGGGACTTTGACCTTGGCGTTACTGACGCGACCGTCTTTCTCGACGACGAACTCGATCAGCACGGTGCCGGTGATACCATTGTTACGGGCGACTTCCGGATATTGGATTTCGCGGGTCAGGAAAGCGTTGAGGGCTTCAGGACCACCAGGGAATTCAGGCATTTCTTCTGTAAACATCAACGGGGGTTCTTCCTCTGCAACATCCTCGACCACATCAATCTGCTCATCTGAAATGTCGAGCACCACATCATCCTCGTTGAACTCAACATCAAAGGAGAGATCTGTATTAACCTTGATATTATCCTCCACAATGTTCAGCACAACTTCTTGTTGCTGTTGTTGCGGCTCTGGTGGCGGGGGAGGAGTCTGGTCGGTGGCGATCACATCATCATCCACCACTGTGATGAACTCATCGTCCTGCAACTCAAATGCGGGAGCCTTATCTTCATTGGCGAAAAGCTCGAAACCAGCGTAGATAAGACCTAAAACCACGGCAAATCCGACAAGAAGGAACAAGCCACGCTTGTTTTCCAAATTTCCTTTGTCTGTTTTCTTTGCGATCATAACTTTATATTTTTACGTTAAAATACACTTTTAATCGGTCTGCAAAAATACTCTTTTTTTTAATATGAACGTCGTGTGTTGAAAAATTATTATGCATGTGGGATTTTTTTTTGCGAATTGCGCTACCGAGCTCTTGCCTCTGTCGGGGCTCCTCAAGGAAGTTGTTTTAACCCCCTGCCCTTCGGGCATCCCCCTAAAGGGGGAATTGGGGCTATTCCCACCACCATTCTTAATTCTTAATTACTCCAGCGAATACGGCTTCTCCGTGAACCACTTCTTGTTCGGCTTGCTGCCCATCGTGAAGACGAGTTCGCCGCCGGCCATAATCTGCTCGTAGGTGATGTAGGCGGTGTGCAACGGTCTGCCGTTGAGTGTCACCGACTGGATGTAGCAGTTCTGGTCGCTGACGTTGGGGGCCTTGATGGTCAGGGTGTTGCCGTTTTGCAGCTGGAGGACGTTTTCGGGCAGGTAGGGCGCCCCGAAGACGTACTGGCCGCTGGCGGGGCAGACGGGATAGAAGCCCATCGCGCTGAAGATGTACCAGGCCGACATCTGTCCGCAGTCGTCGTTGCCGCACAGCCCGTCGAGGTGGTTGCGGTACATCTTGTTCATCACCTCGCGCACGCGCAACTGCGTCTTCCACGGCTGGGAGGTCCACATATAGAGGTACGGAATGTGGTGGCTGGGCTCGTTGCCGTGCACGTAGCCGCCTAACATGCCCTCGCGAGTAACATCCTCGGTCTCAGCGAAGAACTTGTCGGGCACGTACATCGTGAAGAGCTCGTCCAGGCGATTCACGAAGACTTTGTCGCCGCCCATAATCTTGATCAAGCCGTTGACATCGTGCGGCACGTAGAACGAATAGTTCCAGCTGTTGCCCTCGATGAAGCCCTCGTTGGAGGTGGAGAGCAGGTCGGCGGGCGTCTTCCAACTGCCGTCCTCGTACCGCGCCTGCGCGAAGCCGGTCTCCGGATTGAAGACGTTCTTGAAGTTCAGCGCGCGCTGCCGGTATATTTCTTTGTCTTCGGAATCAACTCTGATTTTACTGTCAAGCAATCGATAAATCACCCAGTCTTCGTAGGCGTTCTCCAAAGTAATGGAAGTGCCGACAGCTGACTTGTTATAAGGTACATAGCCTAACTTTTTGTAGGTGTCCGTATGGTCATAATAGTCCAGATTCGCACTGTTGATCAGATATCCCATCACATTGGTGAGAGCTTCGTACACTTTCACGTTTTCCCCGTGAAAGTTCGGATGATGGCAAAGATAGTTGTCCGCCACCGCCGACACACCGTGGTAGCCGATCATACACCAGTTCTCGTTGCCGGCATGACTCCAAAAGGGAAGAACATGGTGTACACTTTGCTCGGCGTGGTCAATCATAGAGGAAACCATATCGCAGGCGACCTTTGGCTCGATAATGTTCAGAAGAGGATGCTCAGCGCGGTAGGTGTCCCACAAGGAGAAAATCGTGTAATTGGTGTATCCTTCCAAGTTCTGGTGGATATTGTGGTCCACCCCGCGATATTGTCCGTCAACATCCTGATAGATAGAGGGATTGATCATTGTATGGTAGAGCGAAGTGTAGAACATCGCGAGTTGATCGGGCGTGCCTTGTGCTTCGTAAATGCCTAATTTGTCGTTCCAGGCTTTTTTTGTCTGTTGGTAGATTTCGTCGAAAGAAAATCTTTGGAAACCAAAACGTTCCTTTTCAAACTCAGTTTCGGCAAATAGGTTTAGTTTAGCTCCATCCATACTGACAGCGGATAATCCCACTTGCACCTCAACAACGGGATTGTCATCTTGCTCGAATTCAATCCAAGTCACCACCTTGCG
>Ga0310691_10002319_pt1 | contig 25704 bp, 18 predicted proteins | sample 176DNAGHGlowgp2_FD_203887 | JGI IMG/M metagenome (GOLD analysis project Ga0310691, IMG submission 203887) | Sheep rumen microbial communities from Palmerston North, Manawatu-Wanganui, New Zealand - 1766 DNA GHGlow gp2 (v2) (version 2) | ecosystem: Host-associated > Mammals > Digestive system >...
GTCGCCACCGTACACCTGGTGGTTAGCCTTGGGATACTGTCCCAGGTCGTGGGCGGCGAAAGGCTTGGTCCAGCGGCCAGTATAGCTGTACTCGAAGATGGAGGTCATCATGGCCTTCTGCAGCTCGGGATTGTAGATGAGGAACAGCGGGGCCTCGGGGTAGGTCAGGTCGACGGTGTTCACACAGCCGTTGGAGTTGTTCTCCTTCGAGAAGAAGAGCAGGTTGCCCTCGTCGTCGCGGAACAGCTTGTGGGCGGCAATGACGTGGCGATAGCTGCCCGAGAGTATCTCGGCGTAGTTCTTGTCGCCAGCGCTCATGCCGTCGTCATAAATCTGCTTGTCCAATGCACGACAGCGTTTCATGATGCCGCTATACTCACGGTTCATGCGGTTCACCATGTCGAAGATGCTCACGCTGCCCTCATGTGCCCAGTAGCCTTTATAGCGCTTGTAGAAATACTCTATGTCCCAAATCTCGTCGTAGGCCAGCATGGCGTAGGAAGCAGCCTGGCGGGTGCTGCCGAAGTCGTGGCGATAGGCCAGCATGGGCTGCTCATTTGGCTTGTTGGCCACCACACGCTGTTCGCCCTGGGGCAGACGACCCGTACTGACGAAGGTGCTCCTGATGCGCTCGCCGTCGCTGAGGGCCACGTCGCCGTTCAGGGCGGGCAGGTACAGGTAGCCCCAGTCGATGCAGATGCCATCGCCGGTCTTGGCCAGGATGGGCTGTTCCACGGTGCCCGTCTTCAGATAGGTGGTGCCTTCGTGCGTCTCAACGCTGCTCACGGTGGGCTGTCCGGCCTTGTTCACTGCCAGTAGCGACGAGGCCGTAAGCAGCAGCTGTGCCTGGTGGGCGGCACCATCGGTGGAACGCACCTGATAAGAGATGTAGTTGACAGGAGCCGACAGCAGGTCGTAGTCGTCCATCAGCATGGGGGCTGTGAACACCACGTCGAGTTCCACTGGTCCGCACGCGAAGGTATAATAGGTATTGGTAGCCAGCACCGTGACCGACTTCTGCACGGCCTGCACCACACTTGAGTCCTTCGGCTTCATGTTCTTATAGAGACCGAAGTCGGTATAGGCACCGCCCGTGGTGTTATGGCAGTGTGCTGCAATGACGTTGCGGCCGGGCTTCAGCAGTTTCTTCAGTTGCTCGTCCAGCGGCAGACGGATGCCTTCGCGCCATGTCTCGCCCGTGTCGGCCACCTTCGTGCCATTGATGAACAGCTCAAACACGTCGTCGTGCGAGTAGATGAGCAAGAGGTCCTCCTGCAGGTCGGCAGCCTTCACATCGATGGTGCGGCGCACATAGAGGTCGCTGTTCTCCTCGCGCCACTCGGTACGAATGAAGCTCAGGTCGGGCGAGCCGAAGGCGGCTGTGCCCTCGCGCCATGATGCATCGTCAAAGTCAGGCTTCTGCCAGCCGTCCTTCTGCACCTCGCGGCTGTAGCGCGCCTTCCATCCGCCCTCGTCGGCCATGGGGGCGATGGCGTCAAGCACGTCGCGGTCGGCACCCATGAAGCAATAGGTCACGCCGTCCACGCGCAGCCAGCCTTGCAGCGGCTTCTCGTCGTTGGTCCAGTGGCGGGTGGTGCCCTCGTTCAGCTTGTCGTAGGGCGACCAGATGGAGAAGTAGGGGTCGTTGACCACCAGTGGCACCGAAGGCACGCGCAGGGCAGTGGTCTGGTAGGGCTGGAACATCTCAGCCGTCTGTGCTCCGGCTGTCATCGAGCCGAAGAGCATTGCGATTTGTAACACTGTTGACTTTTTCATAAGCTTCACTATTTACATTATAATTATTTAGCGCGAGTATTGGCACCTACGATGTAATCACTACCTGGAAGCAGGGATAGCAGACGGGTGGTGACGGCACAACAGATGAACGTTAGGATGGCTATGACAGGTATGGCCAGCCAAGTAGGCACCAGCGGGTCGGCCACGTTGCCGTCGATGAGCCATGTGGCGATGGGGGCCAGGAAGAACAGGTGCATGAGGTACATGCCAAACGAGAGGCGTGACAGCATGACGATGAATGCAGGGGCCTGTCGACGACGGATGCATGTAAAGAGCAGGAACAGACCGAAAGTGGCCAGCAGGACATTGGGCGTGCAAAACTCCCATGACCATTCGAGCATGGGGGTCTCAATGAGCAGGCCTGGCTCGCCCTTCCACCAGAAGCTCCAGGCGGTGAAGGCGGCGCCTATGACGAAACACACGGTGCCAACGCGAAGCCGTCTGTCACGGGGCCAGTGGGCCAGGTGCACACGGATGTAGTGGGCCAGCACCAGATAGCCCAGGTAGCCGGAACAGTACCAAAGCATGCTGAACTGATTCCAGAAACACTCGCCCCACAGCTCAGGCGACACGAAGCGATGCAGCCAGGGAATGAGCGTGGAGAAAGCGAAGATATAGAGGAAGATGCGCTCGTCGTGGGCTGAGGCTCGCTCCAGCCAGGGCGACACCACGGGGATGATGAGGTAGAGACTGATGAGCGGGTACATGAACCACAGATGACCACCCATCGACGGGAAGTTGAAGGGCAGCAGCCGGAGGTCGGCCAGTAACTGTTCCCACGTCATGCCGCCCCACAACAGGGGCAGGAAGGTGTAGAGCAGCAGGAAGAGTACAAACGGCGGGAGGATGCGCAGGAAGCGGCGGCGGTAGAACTGTGTCATCGTCACTCCCTGCCGCATGGGCACCAGGAGGAAGGCTGAGACAATCATGAACAGTGGCACCGACACACGGCCCAGGGCACCGTCGTAGAAAGCTACCCACAGGCGGTTCTGCTCAGTGGCCAGCATCGACATGTTGCCGGCGAGCCCCGACGTGTCGGCACCATAGAAGTTCTCACTGGCGTGGACCAGCATCACCATTAGGCACGCCACCACGCGGATGTAGTCAATAAATGCTATTCTCTCTTTCGTTTCCATCATTTTTAAGCAGAAAATGAGTCTTTAATGTGATGCAAAGATACAAAAAACGCGGTCCCGCCCCAAGCTTTCAGATTTTCTTTTTCGTCGTGCAGAAGCGATTTGAACAGCTATTTTCGTTATTTGAACAGATGATGGCCTAAGTGAATGTGCTTATTTCGTACCTTTGCGCACGTGTCAGGAAGTTGGAAACGACCGCAACATGGGGACGAAACCAGGCTTCAGCGCGTTTTTCGCGGCATCAATCTGAAAAAAAACAGTCAGACGTATGCGTTTTCATATTTTATCACTACATTTGCATTTCATAAAAGTAAGATGCTCGTATTTCATGATGAACAGAGAGAAGGAAATCTATAAGGTAACGCTGGCAGGCAGTGCAGGTAATGCCGCGCTGTGTGCCTTCAAGTTTGTTGCCGGTATCGTAGGCTGTAGCTCGGCAATGATTGCCGATGCCATTCACTCACTGTCGGACTTTGTGACCGATGTGCTGGTGATTGTGTTCGTACATATCAGTTCCAAGCCACAAGACCAGACGCACGACTACGGTCATGGCAAGTTTGAGACCATTGCCTCGTTCCTCATAGCGCTGGCACTGGTGGCAGCGGCCACGTGTATCGTGGTGTCGGGGGTACTGAAGCTGTTGTCGTGGCTGAACGGTGCACAGCTGGAGTCGCCAGGCTGGATAGCCTTTTGGGCGGCGTTACTGTCCATCGTCGTCAAGGAACTGCTCTATCGCTATACCGTGTGGAAGGGTAGGGTGCTCGACTCGCAGGTGATGGTAGCCAATGCTTGGCATCATCGCAGTGATGCTCTCTCATCCATAGGGGCTGCCATCGGCATTGGCCTGGCCATCTGGCTGGGACAGCGCTGGGCCGTATGTGACCCTCTGGCCTCCATCGTCGTGGGACTGATGCTGGTCCGGGTGGCCTACACACTGTTGAAGACAAGCGTCGACGAGTTGACTGAGTGTTCGCTTCCTCAGGAGACGGAGGACGAGATTATGCAGATTATTCAGTCATTCAGCGATGTGCAGCAGCCGCATAACCTGCGCACTCGCCGAATAGGCAGCCGTATTGCCATTGAGGCTCATGTGCGCATGGACGGCCGACTGCCCCTGGATACCGTCCATGCACGTGCAACGACCATTGAACGCAAGCTGAAGGAACGCTTTGGGGCCAACACGCATGTCACCCTGCACATGGAGCCGGTCAAGTCATAGGAGGCATGACAAACAGTCACCCCTACCATTCCTGCTGTGAGGAAGGGTAGGGGTGACTGCTTTTTATTGCTGGGGTAGAAAGGGGACTTAGTAGCTGCGGGCAATGATGACGCGGGCCTTGGCGGGCTTGCCCGAAACCATGTCGGTGCCAGGTGTCTGCTCAACGCCGAAGGGCACGCAGCGAATAGTAGCCTGTGTTTCCTCCTTGATTTGTGCCTCGGTCTCGGCCGTGCCGTCCCAGTGGCAGAGGAAGAATCCGCCGTCCTTCACGCGCTCCTTGAACTCCTCGTAGTTGTCGCACTCATAGATGTGGGCATCGCGATAGGCCTTTGCCTTCTCGAAGATGTTCTGCTGAATGTCCTCCAGCAGCTTCTCCACATGCTCCACGATGCCTTCCAAGGGCAGTGTCTCCTTCTCCAAGGTGTCACGGCGCATCAGCTCGATGGTGCCGTTCTCCAGGTCGCGCGCACCGAGGACGAGACGCACGGGTACACCCTTCAGCTCATAATCGGCAAACTTGAAGCCAGGACGCTTGTTGTCGGCGTCGTCGAACTTCACGCTGATGCCCTTCTGGCGCAGGCCCTCGATGATGGGCGTCACTTCGCGGTTCACTATCTCCATCTGCTCCGGCTTGGTGGCAATGGGGATGATGACCACCTGGATGGGAGCCAGCTTCGGGGGCAGCACCAGACCGTTGTCGTCGCTGTGTGTCATGATGAGGGCACCGATGAGACGTGTGCTGACACCCCACGACGTGGCCCACACATACTCGGGCTTGTTCTCTTTATTAAGATATGTGACGTCGAAGGCCTTGGCAAAGTTCTGCCCCAGGAAGTGGCTGGTGCCGCTCTGCAGGGCCTTGCCGTCCTGCATCATGGCCTCTATGGTATAGGTGTCCAGCGCACCGGCAAAGCGCTCGGTCTCGCTCTTCACACCCTGAACCACGGGCACGGCCATCCACTCCTCGGCAAACTTGGCATACACCTTCAGCATCTTCTGTGCCTCCTGCTCAGCCTCCTCACGCGTGGCGTGGGCGGTGTGGCCTTCCTGCCACAGGAACTCGCTGGTGCGCAGGAAGGGACGGGTGCGCATCTCCCAGCGCATGACGTTGCACCACTGGTTGCACATCAGGGGCAGGTCACGCCATGAGTGAATCCAGTTCTTGTACGTGTTCCAGATGATGGTCTCCGAGGTGGGACGGATGATGAGCTCCTCTTCCAGCTTGGCTGCAGGGTCTACCACCACGCCGCCGTCGGCTGCCTTCAGACGATAGTGCGTCACCACGGCGCACTCCTTGGCAAAGCCTTCCACGTGTTCAGCCTCACGGCTCAAGAACGACTTAGGAATGAGCAAGGGGAAGTAGGCGTTCTGGGCACCCGTCTCCTTGAACATCTTGTCCAGCTGCTGCTGCATCTTCTCCCAGATAGCGTAGCCGTATGGCTTGATGACCATGCATCCGCGCACGGCGCTCTGTTCTGCCAGGTCGGCTTTCACCACCAGGTCGTTATACCATTGGCTGTAGTTGTCAGCCCTCTTTGTCAAATCTTTCAGTTCTTTTGCCATTGTTTTTGTTCTTTGTTTTCCAATTTGGGTGCAAAGGTACAAAGAAGCGAGCGAAAAACAAAAGGAAGTTAGGATATCTAGCCGTTCCAATAGCTTAATTTTTGTTAAGCGGGGGTAAATAACTCCTGCATCCTGCTTCCTAAATCCTAACTTTTACTTATCTTTGCAACGTGAATTCATAGATTGTTTAACCATTTAATAAGATTACGACATGAAAAAAATGAAAGCTATGGTTCTCACGCTCTGCGCTTGCATCGTGATGATGGGTTGCAACAACCTGGGTAAGGGTACTGCAATCGGTGCTGCTGGTGGTGCTCTGCTGGGTGCCATCGTTGGCAAGATGACGGGTAACACTGCTGTGGGTACCGCCGTGGGTACTGCTGTGGGCGCCGGTGCCGGTGCACTCATTGGCAAGCACATGGACAAGGTGAAGGCTCAGGCTGAGGCTGTGCAGAACGCTCAGGTCCAGACTGTGACGGACGCCAATGGTCTGCAGGCCGTTCAGATGACCTTCAACGAGACTGGTATCAAGTTTGCTTCTGGCAGCGCAGTGCTCAACGACGCTTCGAAGGTGTCGCTCATGCAGCTGGCTAACCTGCTGAAGAGCAACATGGAGTGCGACGTGGCCATCCAGGGATACACCGATAACGCTCCTTGGAGAAACTCCACCGCCGCACAGAGCCAGCAGAAGAACCTCAACCTGTCGCAGCAGCGCGCTCAGTCGGTGACCAACTATCTGCAGTCACTCGGCGTCAGCGCTTCGCAGATTCGCAGCACCATGGGCTACGGCGAGGCTAACCCCGTGGCTGACAACAGCACCGCTGCAGGCAAGGCTCAGAACCGTCGCGTTGAGGTGTACCTCTACGCTTCGCAGGCTATGATCAACGCTGCTGAGCAGGGCACCCTCCGGTAAGCTGACAGACAGCAACCAAATCTAAGAAGCCAGGAGTCCATCGACTCCTGGCTTCTTTGCGTAAAAAGTTGATTTATCTTACACACTTAAATGTAAGTTAGTTGTAAGCTTACACATTGATAATCAATATAGAATGTAAGTATGTAAGATAATAGTTTTCTTATGCAAGGGAGTGAACGCAGTTAAAAAAAAGTGAAATGCTTTGCGCATTCCACTTCTTTTTGTACCTTTGCACCATGATTGCATTTCCACAGGCGAAGATTAACTTAGGACTGAACGTAGTGAGCCGACGGCCTGACGGCTACCACAACCTGGAGACGGTGTTCTATCCCGTCCCCTTGTGTGACGTTCTGGAGGTGCTGCCCATGGATTCTGCCTTTCCCTGCGACACTGGCTGTGACCTGAAGGTGACGGGGCTGTGCATTGAGGGCGACGAACAGCAGAACCTGGTGGCCAGAGCCTACCACATGCTGAAGGCCGAGCGCAGTCAGATGGGGCGTGTCCACATCCATCTGCATAAGGTCATCCCCTCACAGGCGGGCATGGGCGGCGGAAGCAGCGACGGCGCCACGATGATGCTGTTGCTGAACGAGATGTGTGCCCTGGGATTTACACAGGACGAGCTTAAGGAGCGTGCCGCCCGTTTAGGTGCCGACTGTGCCTTCTTCATCATGGGTCGTCCGGCGTATGCCGAGGGCATCGGCGACAGGCTGACACCAATAGACCTGAGTCTGAAGGGTTGGCATCTGGCTGTGGTGCGGCCTAACGTAGCAGTGTCGACAAAGGAGGCCTATTCGTTAGTGACGCCGGCGGCGCCGCGGATGAACTGTCGTGACATCGTCACACAGCTGCCTGTAGGGCAGTGGCGTGATGTGCTGGTGAACGACTTTGAGAAAAGCGTCATTGCCCTGCACCCAGTCATTGGCCAAGTGAAGGAGCAACTGTATGCCCTCGGTGCTGAATACAGTGCCATGAGCGGCAGCGGCAGTGCGGTGTTTGGCCTGTTCCGCCATGCTGTTGACGTGTCTGAACACTTCCCCGGCATGTTCACCGCACTGATGACATTATAGAGTGAGTACACTATTATTTATATGTATAACTAACTATATCTGCGATTAAAGAAATGAAGAAAATGATGATGGGAGCCGCATTGGTGATGTCGCTGATGATGGCTCAGAACGTGCAAGCACGTATGGACGCTGAGGAGGCAACTCCTACAGTAGGTGTTGACCAGGATCTGAAGGCTGCCGCCGATGCCAAGAAGAAGGAGGCTAAGATTCTGCAGAACGCCGTGAAGGCCAAGAAGAATGTTGAGAAGGCCGAGAAAGCCCTTGACAAGGCTCGTGACAATGTGAAGAAGGCACAGAACGCCGTTGAGAAGGCCGAGAAGGAGCTGGAGAAGGCTCGCAAGAAGGCTGAGGAAGCTCAGGCTGAGGCTGACAGAATCATGCAGGCTCAGTAAAACGACAAGCACGAAAAAAGTGATGAGCGTCTAACGCTCATCACTTTTTTTCGTGTCTTCTGACGTTTTTACTTGTTCACCTGGAAGCGCGTGTCGCCGTCTTTGAAGAAGGCGTTGATCTGGCGGGCAGCAGCGATGCCAGCGTTGATGTTGGCCTCAGCGGTCTGTGCACCCATCTTCTTCGGGGTGGAGAAGTAGCGACCCTCCAGCTGAACAAAGTCAGCGTTCTGGTCGGGCATGATGTCGGTGACGAACTTCAGGTCCTGGCGCTCCTGCATCAGTTTCAGCAGCTCAGGCTCGTTGATGACCTCCTTGCGGGCGGTGTTCACCAGGATGCCACCCTTCTTCATCTTGCCCACGAGAGCATAGTTGATGCTCTGTTTCGTCTCGGGCGTGGCAGGAATGTGCAGGCTCACCACGTCGCACTGCTCGAAGAGTGCGTCCTGGCTGGCCACGGCGTGCACGCCGGCAGCCTCGATGACCTCAGCAGGGCAGTAGGCGTCGTAGGCATAGACATCCATACCAAATCCCTTGGCAATGCGGGCAACATTGCGTCCCACGTTGCCGAAGGCGAGGATGCCCAGTTTCTTGCCCAACAGCTCGCTGCCGCTCTTGCCGTTGTAGAAGCCGCGGACGGCCATGACCAGCAGGCCGAACACCAGCTCGGCCACGGCGTTGGCGTTCTGACCGGGGGTGTTCTCGGCCACGACGTTGTGGGCTGTGGCGGCGGCCAGGTCGATGTTGTCGTAGCCAGCACCGGCGCGCACCACAATCTTCAGCTGCTTGGCAGCGTCGAGCACTTCGGCGTCCACCTTGTCAGAGCGGATGATGAGGGCGTCAGCATCCTTCACAGCATCCAGCAACTGGGCCTTCTCGGTATACTTTTCCAGCAGGGCCAGCTCATTGCCGGCTGCTTCTATCTCTTTCTTGATGCCCTCAACAGCAGCTGCTGCAAAAGGCTTCTCGGTTGCTACTAATACTTTCATATTGGGTGAGTTTTTTGTTATTAATGCTTTGCCTCAAACTCCTTCATGCAGTCCACAAGAGCGTTGCAGCCCTCAATGGTCTGGGCATTGTAGCAGCTGGCGCGGAAGCCGCCGACCGAGCGGTGACCCTTTACGCCGACCATGCCCTTGGAGGTGGCGAAGTCGAGGAACTCCTTCTCCAGCTCCTTGTACTCGTCGGCCATGACGAAGCAGAGGTTCATCAGCGAGCGGTCCTCCTCCTTGGCGGTGCCCACGAAGAGCTTGTTGCGGTCAATCTCGCCGTAGACAATCTCGGCACGCTGCTGAGCCAGCTTGTCCATAGCCTCAACGCCACCCTGACGCTTGATCCAGCGCAGGTTCTCCAGTGCGCAGTAGATGGGCACCACGGGAGGTGTGTTGAACATAGAGCCCTTCTCAACATGTGTGCGGTAGTCGAGCATCGTTGGGATGGGGCGCGGGGCACGGCCCAGCTTCTCGTCCTTCACGATGACGATGGTCACGCCGGCCATCGACAGGTTCTTCTGTGCACCGGCATAGATGGCGTCATATTTGCTCACGTCAACGGGACGGCTCATGAAGTCGGACGACATGTCGGCAATGAGGGGCACGTTGACGTCGAGGTCCTTGCGAATCTCGGTGCCGTAGATGGTGTTGTTTGTCGTAATGTGCAGATAATCGGCATCCTCGGGCACCGTCCATCCAGTGGGGATGAAGGTGTAGTTGGCGTCGGCTGATGAAGCAACCTCCACCACGTCACCGAAGAGCTTGGCTTCCTTCATGGCCTTCTTGGCCCACACACCGGTGTTCAGATAGGCAGCCTTCTTGATGAGGAAGTTATAAGGAATCATGCAGAACTCCAGCGAGGCACCACCGCCGAGGAAAATGACCGAGTAGCCGTCGGGCACCTGCAGCAGCTCCTTGACCAGAGCCACGGCCTCGTCAACGACGGGCTGGAAATCCTTTGCACGGTGGCTGATCTCCATTAAGGAGAGACCTGAGCCGTTGAAGTCTAAACACTGTTGGGCGGTAGCCTCGATGACCTCACGCGGAAGCATCGACGGGCCTGCATTGAAGTTGTACTTCTTCATAATCATTAAATGATGTTTATTGAATAGAATTGATTATTCTGAAAAACGGTGCAAAATTACACTTTTATTTCCAAATAGCCAATTATTTCGCCATAAATTTTGTTGGATATGGAAAAATGTTTATCTTTGCAATTGTTACTAACAAAAAACGTTTCATTATGCCAAAAAAAACATTGACGCTGCTGGCATGCCTCTCCATGGCAGTGCTGGCATTGGCCGCTGAAAAGCAGACGGCTCCTGTTCAGCGGGTAACGGTGTTTGCCAATGGTGCACAGGTGGTGCGCAGCAAGAGTGTACAGCTTGCGCCTGGCGAACAGGTGGTCACCTTTACTGGCATGTCGCCCTACATGGACCGAAAGAGCATGCAGCTGAAGGCACGCGGACGGCTGACCGTACTCGGCGTCAGCCATCGCACGGTGCATCCCGACTCGGTGGCGCAGGTGAAGCGTCTGCACGAGGCGGAAGAGGCAGTGAAGGGTGTGCAGCGCAAGATTCAGCAGGCTAAGGACGAGAAAGAGGTGCTGGCATCACAGCTGGAACTGGTGAAGACTAACTGCTCGGTGGCTGGTCGCACCGTTGCCACGCCGCTTGCCAACATCAAGGAGCTGAACAACTACTATTCGCAGGAGCTGCTGTCGTTGAAGAAACGCACGCAGGACATCGACGACCAGCTGCTGAAACTGACCGATGAGCTGACAAAGAAGCAGGAGGTACTCGACTCCATCTCGCGCATCAAACTGACTGCTGCCACCGAGGTGGATGTGAAGGTGGATGCGCAGCAGGCCGGGCGTGCTGACTTCGACATTACTTATTATGTCAAGAACGCCGGGTGGTTCCCGTCCTACGATGTACGCTCTGAGGGCACGGGCCAGCCGCTCATGCTGTCTTATAAGGCCAACATCTTCCAGAACACCAAGGAGGAGTGGAAGAACGTGCCCGTGCTGCTGTCGTCGGCCAATCCTAACCGCAGCAATGTGGCACCGCAGCTGAAGACCTACTGGCTCGACTATGGCTTGTCAGCACCCACCTACAACCTGGATGCTGATGGCAACACCGTCAGCGGACGCGTGGTGGATGCCAGCGACGGCTCGCCCATCATCGGTGCCGCTGTCATGGTGAAGGGCACACGCTTGGGCACTGTCAGCGATGTCGATGGCAACTTCTCCATCACGTTGCCGCAAGGCTCTCGCCAGCTCACCTTCTCATTCGTAGGCTACAACAGCCAGACGCGTACCGCCACGCCGGGCAGCTCGCTCATCGTTAGCATGAAGCAAGACCAGGCCGCACTGGACGAGGTCGTGGTCACAGGATATGCTGCGAAGAAGAGAAGCAATGGACGAGCCAGAGCCGTGGCTGCTGCACCCATGGCCGAGATGGAAGAGCGGATGGTGATGAGGGAGGCTCACATGGCTGAGATGGACGAGAGCGATGTCGTTGCTGTGGAGCAGCAGCAGGCACAGTTTGGATATGAGTTTGAAATCAAACAGCCGCTGACACTGCCTGGTGGCGGCAAGACAACGACGACGGAGATAGCTCGCTATCAGCTGCCGGCCACATACGAGTACCGTGCCATCCCGAAGATTGACAAGGAAGCCTTCCTCGTGGCTGATGCCACCCAATGGCAAAAGCTGAACCTGATGGAAGGCGAGGCCAACGTCTACTTCGACAACTCATTCGTGGGCAAGAGCATCGTTGACCCCGCCGCGTCAACTGACACGCTGCACTTCTCCTTGGGGCGTGACCAGAGCATCAACGTGCAGCGCACAAAGGTGAATGAGACATCGACGCGGCGTTTCTTTGGCAGCAATCAAGAGCAAACCATGACGTGGCGCATCACCGTGCGGAACAACCGCAAGCAGGCGGTGTTCATCACCGTCTTTGACCAGACGCCAGTGTCGCGCAATAACGACATCACTGTCACCGTCGAGGAGCTGAGCGGTGGACAACGCGATAATCAGACCGGCGTCGTCAGCTGGCCATTGCAGTTGCAGGCCGGTCAGCAGCAGGAACTGATTCTGCAGTACAAGGTGAAATATCCCAAGAGCCGCCGCCTGACAATAGAGTAGTGTGGCCTTCACATGTCCGTATTTTTTCACAACAAAAAGGCGCAAAGCTTGGAGCCTTGCGCCTTTAAAATGTCTATTGGGGTAGGGTAGCGATTACTCGCCCTTCTCCATCTGAGCCTTCAGCTGTGCCAGCACGTCGAGGTCACCCAGCGACGTTGAGGCAGCAACGTTCTCAATCTTCGGAGCGTCGTCCTTCTTGGCGGCACGCGGAGCAGCAGCCTTGCGGGCGGCACGCTCTTCCTTACGCTTCTCGTCCTCGAAGGTGCGGCTGTGCGAGAGAATGATGCGCTTGCTGTCCTTGTTGAACTCGATGACCTTGAAGGGCAGCGTCTCACCAAGCTGAGCCTGCGAGCCGTCCTCCTTCACCAGGTGCTTCGGAGTAGCGAAGCCCTCGACGTTCTCCTCGAGTGCCACCACGGCACCCTTCTCCAGCATCTCGGTAATCTTACCCTCATGGACGCTGCCAACGCTGTACTTGCCTTCGAAGGCATCCCAGGGGTTGTCCTCCAGCTGCTTGTGGCCAAGGCTGAGGCGACGGTTCTCCTTGTCGATGTCGAGCACCACCACGTCGATGGGTTCGCCCACCTTCGTGAACTCTGAGGGGTGCTTCACCTTCTTGGTCCAGCTGAGGTCGCTGATGTGGATCAGACCGTCGACACCCTCTTCCAGCTCGACGAATACGCCGAAGTTGGTGAAGTTGCGCACCTTGGCATTGTGCTTCGAGCCAACGGGATACTTCACGTCAATAGCCTCCCATGGGTCTTCCTTGAGCTGCTTGATGCCGAGCGACATCTTGCGCTCGTCGCGGTCGAGGGTCAGGATGACAGCCTCCACCTCGTCGCCCACCTTCAGGAACTCCTGGGCTGAGCGCAGGTGCTGGCTCCATGACATCTCGCTGACGTGGATGAGACCCTCTACGCCGGGCTGAACCTCGACGAAAGCACCGTAGTCGGCAATGACCACCACCTTGCCGTGGATATGGTCGCCCACCTTCAGGTTCGGGTCGAGTGCATCCCAAGGATGCGGAGTGAGCTGCTTCAGGCCAAGGGCGATGCGCTTCTTCTCCTCGTCGAAGTCGAGGATGACCACGTTGATCTTCTGGTCGAGCTCGACCACCTTCTTCGGGTCGTCGACGCGGCCCCAGCTCAGGTCGGTGATGTGCACCAGTCCGTCCACACCGCCCAGGTCTACGAACACGCCGTAGCTGGTGATGTTCTTCACGGTGCCTTCCAGAATCTGACCCTTCTCGAGCTTCGAGATGATCTCCTGCTTCTGGGCCTCGAGCTCAGCCTCGATAAGAGCCTTATGCGACACGACGACATTGCGGAACTCCTGGTTGATCTTCACAATCTTGAACTCCATGGTCTTGCCCACGAACTGGTCGTAGTCGCGTATGGGGTGAACGTCAATCTGTGAGCCGGGCAGGAAGGCTTCGATGCCAAAGACGTCGACAATCATGCCACCCTTGGTGCGGCACTTGATGTAGCCCTGGACAATCTCCTCGTTGTCGAGTGCGGCGTTGACGCGGTCCCAAGCCTTCGACAGGCGAGCCTTCTTGTGTGAAAGCACCAGCTGTCCCTTCTTGTCCTCTGCGTTCTCAACGTAGACCTCAACCACGTCGCCTTCTTTCAGCTCGGGGTTGTAGCGGAACTCGGTGGCGGGGATGATACCATCGCTCTTGTAGCCGATGTTCACGACAACCTCTTTCTTGTCGACGCTGATGACCTTGCCCTCAACAACCTGATGGTCGGCCACCTTGTTCAGGGTCTCATCGTAAGCCTTGTCAAGTTCTTCCTTGCTGACGTTGGCCACGGTGCCGTTTTCATACTCGTCCCAGTTGAAGTCCTGGAGCGGCTGAACGTTCTTTGTTAATTCTGACATTTTTACTTGCCCCTGTCTTAGGGGTTTAGGTCTGAACAGACGTTTATCAGACCAGATTTAATGGTTAATAATAGCAGGAGTGGCGCCTGTTCCAACCCCTGTTTCCCTGTTTAGGGTCCAAAGTGGGCGCAAAATTACTCAAAATATTTGATAATGAGCACTTTTCTATGGGTTATCTACCTCCTGTTTAATAATCTTTAACGACATGGGCGTAATTTGTGCCTAATTGCTAAAAAAACAAAAATGTAGCTACGCACGTGATGTAGTTAGCAAAAAAAAACGTAACTTTGTAAATTAGAAATCTACAGAAGCAGAAATCTAAAACTTTTAATTTGGAAACACATGGAAAACAATGCTCAGCTTATAGCTCAGTGCGAGGCACGGGCTAAGCAGTGGCTTACTCCGGCCTTCGACGAGGAGACACGTAAGGAAGTTCAGGCAATGCTCGACAATGAGGACAAGAGCGCCCTTATCGATGCTTTCTATCAGAACCTGGAGTTTGGTACGGGCGGCCTGCGTGGCATCATGGGGGCTGGCACCAACCGCATGAACAAGTACATCGTGGGCATGGCTACACAGGGTTTTGCCAACTACATCAACAAGGCGTTCCCCGACATCCAGCCCGCCGTCGTGGTGGGGCATGACTGCCGCAACAACGGACGAATGTTTGCTGAGAGCGTGGCTGACATCTTCTCGGCCAACGGCATCAAGGTCTATCTCTTCGAGAGCCTCCGCCCAACGCCCGAAATCTCCTTTGCCATCCGTCAGCTGAAGTGCCAGGCCGGCGTGAACGTCACCGCCAGCCACAACCCACGCGAGTATAATGGCTACAAGGCATACTGGGACGACGGTGCGCAGGTGCTGGCTCCGCACGACAAGGGTATCATTGACGAGGTGAACAAGGTGAAGATTGAGGATGTGAAGTTTGAGGGCAACAAGGACCTCATCATCCCCATTGGCGGCGAGATGGACTGGGACTACATCCAGGCCGTGAAGGAGGCTATGGTCGATCAGGACGTCATCCTGCGCCAGAAAGACCTGAACATCGTCTATTCGCCCATGCATGGCACGGGCCGCGTCATCATCCCGATGGCACTGCGCTCGTGGGGCTTCCAGAACATCCACGTGGTGCCTGAGCAGATGGTCATCGATGGCAACTTCCCCACAGTGGTCAGCCCCAACCCCGAGAATGCTGAGGCCATGACCCTGGGCATGAAGCTCGGCACGAAGCTCAACGCTGACCTCGTCATTGCCAGCGACCCCGATGCTGACCGTCTGGCCATCGTCTGCCGCAACGCCAAGGGCGAATGGGAGATACTGAACGGCAACCAGACCTGTATGATGTTCTGCTGGTATATCATCGCCAACAAGAAGAAGCTGGGACAGCTGAAGGGCAACGAGTTCCTGGTGAAGACCATCGTGACGACCGAGGTCATCGCCAAGATTGCCGAAAAGAACGGCGTGGAGCTGAAGGACTGCTACACGGGCTTCAAGTGGATTGCCAACGAGATTCGCGTCAACGAGGGCAAGAAGAAGTACATCGGTGGTGGCGAGGAGTCATTCGGATTCCTGCCGTTTGACAAGGTACGCGACAAGGACTCACCAGCCAGCATCTGCCTCATCTGCGAGATTGCAGCATGGGCACGTGACAACGGCAAGACGCTCTACGACCTGCTGATGGACATCTATGCTGAGTATGGCTTCTCGCGCGAGGTGACTATCAACGTGGTGCGTCCAGGCAAGACGGGCGCTGACGAGATCAAGCAGATGATGACCAACTTCCGCGAGAACCCGCCGAAGGAGCTGGGTGGCTCGAAGATTTGCCTGTGGAAGGACTACAAGACATTGGAGTATCGCACGGCCGATGGAAAGACGGGCAAGCTCGACATGCCTGACACCAGCAACGTGTTGCAGTGGTTCTGCGAGGATGGCACCAAGGTGAGCGTCCGTCCCAGTGGCACAGAGCCGAAGATTAAGTTCTACATTGAGGTGAAGGATGCTTCGTTCAAGTGTGCCGGATGCTACGAGCGCTGCATGAACGCCGCCGGCGAGAAGGTCGAGGCCATCAAGAAGAGCCTGAACTTGTAGCCGTTGAGTATTTGAAAAAATGAGAGAATGAGAAATCGTGCTCAAGCGGCCATTTTTCTCATTCTCTCATTTTTACATTCTCTCATTTTTACATTCTCTCATTTTTACATTTTCTCATTTCCTCATTTCCTCAATGTCTCCTTACAGCTGACTCAGCCGGGCGATGTATTTGCCCAGGATGTCAAACTCGATGTTGACACGTGTGCCCACCTCAATATCCTGAAAGTTGGTATGTTCCATGGTATAAGGAATGATGGCCACTTGGAATGAGTTAATGGTTGGGTTACAGACGGTCAGCGACACGCCGTTGACCGTGACGGAGCCTTTGTCCACCGTGAAATAACCATGGCGTGCCATCTCACGGTTTTCCGGATATTCGAAAGTGAAGTAGGTGCTGCCGTCAGCATCCTCCTTTGCTGTGCAGACGGCGGTCTGGTCTACATGACCCTGAACGATGTGGCCGTCAAGCCGTCCGTTCATCAGCATGGAGCGCTCGACATTGACCTTGTCGCCCACCTGCAGCTGGCCGAGGTTGGAACGCAGCAGCGTCTCGCGCATTGCAGTAACCACATAGTTGGGACCATCGATGCTGACTACAGTGAGGCACACGCCGTTATGAGCTACGCTCTGGTCGATGCCCAGTTCAGCAGTGAACGAGCAGGTTAGTGTGAAATCGATGTTATCGCGGTCGTGACGGATGGCTACCACGGTAGCGAACTCTTCAATGATGCCTGAGAACATGTTTTTTATCAAGTGTTTATGGTTGATTGACAGCTTCCTGTCTTTTGTTTGAGAATAACAGTTTCCTGTCTTTGTTCATTGTGTCGGGATTCTTTCCCGACCATCAAAAAAAAGACTGTGCCGGCGATGTGATGAAAACTCCTTTATGACAGGTTGTGGGAGCGCTCCGCCTTTGTAATCCGCCGGCATCGTAAGGAAGCTTGGTTAGCGGCCCGCCATTGGCAGGAGATGACATCCCGGTTTTCATTAGTTATTTGATGAGTATCCCGATCTGTCCGGCACAGTCCATATAGTGTTGTTGACCTGTCGGTCACAGTAGCGCGTTGTTGCCGTTCTACTTTTTCGTGTTCAAAAGTACAAAGTTTTTTTGACTGTACCTAACATTTAAACTTTTTTAATTGTATAAGTCGGCTTATTCCTGCTTCATGTCATTGTTTTTTCGTAATTTTGCACCATAAACCGATAATTATGACAGTATGAACAGACAACAGCTGATAGAACAAATTAGGCTGAAGCGCAGCTTCCTCTGCGTGGGCCTGGACTCCGATCCGAAAAAGATGCCTCAGTGTGTATTCGACCTTCACGACCCAGTCTTTGAGTTTAACAAGGCCATCATCGACGCCACTGCTCCCTACTGCGTGGCCTATAAGCCGAACCTGGCTTTCTACGAGGCATACGGCCTGAAAGGCATGGAGTCGTTTGTCAAGACAGTCCATTATCTCAAGGAACACCATCCCCACCATCTCATCATTGCCGATGCCAAACGCGGCGATATTGGCAATACATCTAAAATGTACGCGCGTACATTCTTTAATGAATACGATGTCGATGCACTCACCGTGGCACCCTATATGGGCGAGGACTCGGTGACGCCTTTCCTTGAATATGAAGGCAAGTGGGTCATTCTCTTAGCGCTGACCAGCAACAAGGGCTCACAGGACCTGCAGCTGACCGAGGACGCCAAGGGTGAGCGACTGTTTGAGAAGGTCATCCGCGTCAGTCAGCAGTGGGCTACCGAAGAGAACATGATGTACGTCGTGGGTGCTACCCAGGGCCGCATGTTTGAGGACATCCGCCGTGTGGCTCCCCGTCATTTCCTGCTCGTGCCTGGCGTGGGTGCACAGGGTGGTAGTCTTGAGGAGGTCTGTAAGTATGGTATGAACGAGGACTGCGGCCTGCTGGTCAACTCCAGCCGTGGCATCATCTACGCCTCGCAGGACGACCACTTCGCCGAGATTGCTGGCAACAAGGCCCGCGAGCTGCAGCAGCAGATGGACGAGCTGCTTAGCCACCAAGGGTAACTCGTTGGATTCGGGAGAAATACGTAACTTTGTCTACAAAAACAACAGAACTATGGGTAAGAACAGATACATCCGCTTCGATTGGGCTGCGAAGTACATGCTCCGTAACAAGGCAGACTTCGCCATCTTCGAGGGACTCATCTCTGTGCTGGTGAACGACAAGGTGACCATCGTGGAGCTGCTCGACACCGAGTCGAACAAGGAGACGAAGGACGATAAGTACAACCGTGTCGATGTGAAAGCGAAGAACTCCAAGGGTGAGATTATCCTGGTGGAGATTCAGCAGACGCGCGAGCACGACTACCTGCAGCGCATGATATACGGTGTGGCGAAGACCATCACCGAGCACATGAGCAGCGGTCAGCGCTACGAGAACGTGAAGAAAGTGTTCAGCATCAACATCCTCTACTTCAACCTGGGCGAGGGCGAGGACTACCTCTACCACGGTCAGACGGTGCTTAAGGGTGTGCACACCAGCGACAGTCTAAAGCTGACGGACTATGAGCGCGACGACCTGCATGTGCTGTCGCCCGACCAGGTGTTCCCTGAATACTACGTCATCCGCGTCAACGAGTTTGACAAGGACACCATCAGCAGCTGGTTAGAGGAGTGGATGGACTACCTGAAGAATGAGCGCATCCGCCCTGACACCACGGCACCCGGTTTGCAGGAGGCCCGCCAGCGCTTAGACCTGCTGATGATGAGCGATGCTGACCGCAAGCGCTATGAGCACGACATCGACACCCTGGTGCGTGACACCGATGTGATGCGTACCCAGCTGCTCGAGGCTGAGATAAAAGGCAGGAAGAAAGGTCTGGCCGAAGGTCTGGCCGAAGGTCGTGAGAAGGGTCTGGCCGAAGGTCATGAGAAAGGTCTGGCCGAGGGTCATGAGAAAGGTCTTGCCGAAGGTCATGAGAAGGGCCTGGCCGAGGGCATACAGGCAGCAAATCTTGAAAATGCCCGCCGTATGAAGGCCGACAATATGCCTGTTGAGCTGATAGCTAAATACACTGGGCTGACTGTTGAAGTCATTGACAGTCTGTAACTAAAAAAGAGACAATAGATAGTTAATGTAAAACTTTTGCAGTTCGTTGAAAATTTTTCTTTGTTTCATGCTGCAAAGATAGCAAAAAAACGGCAAAGGGGCAAATTATCTGATATTTTTAACCCTACAGGGGACAAATTATCAGATAATTTTACCCCTAATAGGATATTGGTTGTTGAAGTCAGGTGCTGAATTGGCCAAATAAGGCAATGAGATGTTGGAATAAGGCATGGAGATAATTCAGCCAGGAGCCGCTTTATGAAATTATCTCCATGCCTGGCGAAATTATCTCCATGAGTTATTGGAATAAGTCAATGAGTTATTGTGAAAAAATCGTGCTTCGCGCGTGCGCGCGAATTTTTATCGTCGAAAAATGTTGCACTACTTGCACCAGTACTGATATTTTGTGTTGTTAACAAAATTGAAAATTGGTGCAAGCAGTGCAACATATTTCTCAACGAAGGTTAAAACTGGGGTCTGCGGTGCAACATATTTCTCAACGAAGGTTAAAACAGGTGCAAGTAGTGCAACATATTTCGGAGTTACAAAAAAAGAAAAAATGCAAAAAGGCTTGGCTGTGTCGTGGAAAAACAGTAAATTTGCACGGAAGAAAAGAAAGCACATTATTTCAGATTCATATTACAAAAAAGATGAAGAACATCAGTTTAGACATTACGAAGGCAGCCTGCTTCCTGCAGGCTGGCGTTGTGGAGGCTTTCGAGCCTCAGGTAAAGGCTGCACAAGAGGCCCTGGAGAATGGCACATGCCCTGGCAACGACTTCCTGGGCTGGCTGCATCTGCCCACGGAAATCACCCCTGAGTTCTTGGCAGAGATTGAGGCCACGGCAAAGGTGCTGCGCGACAACTGCGAGGCTATCGTGGTGGCAGGCATCGGCGGCAGCTATCTGGGCGCCAAAGCCGTCATTGAGGCGCTGAGCAACTCGTTTGGCTGGCTGCAAAGTCCCAAGCCCGCCATTCTCTTTGCCGGCAACAACATCGGCGAGGATTATCTCTTTGAGCTGACCGAATATCTGAAGGACAAGAAGTTCGGCGTCATCAACATCTCGAAGAGCGGCACCACCACCGAGACCGCCCTCACCTTCCGCCTGCTGAAGAAGCAGTGTGAGGCCCAGCGTGGCAAGGAGGAGGCTCAGAAGGTCATCGTGGCCGTGACGGACGCCAAGCGTGGCGCTGCCCGCACCTGTGCTGACAAGGAGGGCTACAAGAGCTTCATCATCCCTGACAACGTGGGTGGCCGCTTCTCGGTGCTCACCCCTGTGGGACTGCTGCCCATCGCCTGTGCCGGCTTCGACATCAAGGCGCTCGTTGAGGGTGCCCAGCAGATGGAGAAGGCCTGTGGCAAGGATGTTCCCTTCGGTCAGAACCTGGCTGCACAGTATGCAGCCGTGCGCAATGCCCTCTATCAGAACGGCAAGAAGATTGAGATTATGGTGAACTACCAGCCGAAGCTGCACTTCATGAGCGAGTGGTGGAAGCAGCTCTATGGCGAGTCGGAAGGCAAGGACAAGAAGGGTATCTTCCCCGCAAGTGTCGACTTCACCACCGACCTGCACTCCATGGGCCAGTGGATTCAGGACGGCGAGCGCACTATTTTCGAGACGGTCATCAGCATCGAGGAGCCTGAGAAGAAGCTGCTCTTCCCTGAGGACGAGGAGAACCTGGACGGCCTGAACTTCCTGGCAGGCAAGCGTGTCGACGAGGTGAACAAGATGGCCGAGCTGGGCACTCGCCTGGCCCATGTCGATGGCGGCGTGCCCAACCTGCGCATCAGCGTTCCCAGGCTCAATGAGTTCTACATCGGCCAGCTCATCTACTTCTTCGAGATTGGCTGCGGCATCAGCGGCAACGTCCTTGGTGTCAATCCCTTCAACCAGCCTGGCGTGGAGGCCTATAAGAAGAATATGTTTGCCCTGCTTGACAAGCCCGGCTACGAAGCTGAGTCGAAGGCTATCAAGGAAAGGCTGGAAAGTGAAAAGTGATGATGCATTATGCATTGAGCATTAAGCATTATAAGGAGAAGCACGGCTTTGAGACATTCCATCCCAGGGCCGTGCTTTTCGACATGGACGGTGTGCTCTACGACTCGATGCCCAACCACGCCGTGGCATGGCATGAGTCGATGGCCAAGTTTGGCATCAGCATGTCGCATGAGGAGGCATACGCTACCGAAGGACAGCGTGGCATTGACACCATCCGCCAGATGGTCAAGCGCCAGCAGGGCCGTGACATCAGTGATGAGGAGGCACAGACGATGTATGATGAGAAGACCCGTCTGTTTCACCTCATGCCTGAGGCCCCTGTCATGCCTGGTGCCCATGAGCTGATGGCGCAAATCAAAGCCATGGGGCTTGTCATCTGTGTGGTGACGGGTAGCGGGCAGCGGCCGCTCATACGCCGTCTGCTGCATGACTATGGCGAGTATCTTGACGAGCAGCACATCGTGACGGCCTATGACGTCAGTCGTGGCAAGCCGCATCCCGAGCCCTATCTCAAGGGGCTGGAGAAGGCTGGCGGGCTGATGCCCTGGGAAGCTGTGGTGGTGGAGAACGCTCCCTTAGGAGTGGAAGCCGGCGTAGCGGCTCACATCTTCACCGTATGTGTCAATACGGGTCACCTGCCTGAACAGGTGTTTAGTGAGCGCTACGCCGACATCATCCTCGACAGCATGTCGCAGCTGAGCCAACAGTGGGCCGTGCTGCCGCTGTGGGAGTGAGGGGGCTTGCTGGGCTTCTGGGACTACTGGGGCTTCTGGGACTTCTGGGGCTACTGGGAGGGCTGGGACTACTGGGGCTTCTGGGAGGGCTGGGGCTACTGGGACTACTGGGACTGCTGGGAGTTCTGGGAGGGCGGGGGCTATTCCTCGGTGACTTCCAGGTCGTCGCGGTCGTTGTAGGTGAAAGGCTTGATGCTGACCTCGCCCATCCTGTCAATCAGCATGAGCAGGTCGGTAGCTTCATCATCGCCGGCATCAGGAAGGTTCAGCGACACCACAAACTGCAGGCGCTCGCTATCGATGCCAATGTAGGAGATGCTGGCGAGGATGGCCTTCTTGCGGTAGTCCTCCGTCAGCCAGTTGGCAAACGCCTCCTTGGTATAGGCGTGGTCGAAGAAGACGGTGCTGTCAGCACGTGAGATTTCTATGTTGATGCTGTTGTCCACATATTTCTGCCCATTGGCGTCCTGCACCATGGGCAGGGCTTCGTCAGCCTTACCCGTGATGCTGACGACATAGTGCCGTCCTTCCACCCATGTGATTTCCTCTGACATCGGCGTGACGCTGCTGGACTTAGGCCCAGTGGGCTTCGGAGCCACATAGTCATCGCGGATGATGTTCGTGCTCTCGGCTTTCTTTTCCTTGCACGCTGCCAGTGGAGCCATCATGGCCGCAGCCATGATGATGATTGCCATGTTCCTTTTCATACTACATGCATTGTTTTATGCCTCAGCCTCCGATGGACATGAGGAATTCTTCGTTGTCCTTGCTTTGCACCAGACGGTCGTAGACGGTGTTCATGGCCTCGATGGGGTTCATCTCGCCAATGAACTTGCGGATAATCCACATGCGGTTCAGTGTGTTCTGGTCCTGCAGCAGGTCGTCGCGGCGTGTGCTTGACTGCACCAGGTTCATCGACGGGAAGATACGCTTGTTCGACAGCATGCGGTCGAGCTGGATTTCAGAGTTGCCGGTGCCCTTGAACTCCTCAAAGATGACCTCGTCCATCTTCGACCCCGTGTCGACGAGTGCCGTGGCGATGATGGTCAGCGAGCCGCCGTTCTCAATGTTACGTGCAGCGCCGAAGAAGCGCTTGGGCTTCTGCAGGGCGTTGGCGTCCACACCACCGGTGAGCACCTTGCCGCTGGCCGGGCTGACGGTGTTGTAGGCACGGGCCAGACGCGTGATGCTGTCGAGGAAGATGACCACATCGTGGCCACACTCCACCATGCGCTTGGCTTTCTCCAGCACGATGCCCGCAATCTTCACATGGCGGTCGGCAGGCTCGTCGAAGGTCGATGCGATGACCTCAGCGTTGACGGTGCGGCTCATGTCGGTCACCTCCTCCGGGCGCTCGTCGATGAGCAGCATCATGATGTAAGCCTCGGGGTGGTTGGCGGCAATGGCGTTGGCGATGTCCTTCATTAGGATGGTCTTACCCGTCTTGGGCTGTGCCACGATGAGTGCGCGCTGTCCCTTGCCGATGGGCGAGAACAGGTCGACGATGCGTGTCGAGGGGTTGGTGGTCTGCGGGTCGCCAGTGAGGTTGAACTTCTTGTCGGGGAACAGCGGCGTGAGGTGCTCGAAGCTTACACGGTCGCGCACATCCGACGGGTTGCGCCCGTTGATGGTGTTCACGGTCGACATGGCGAAATATTTCTCTCCCTCGTGCGGGGGGCGCACGGCGCAGTCCACCACGTCGCCGGTCTTCAGCGAGTATTTCTTAATCTGCTGCTGCGACACGTAGATGTCATCAGGCGATGACAGGTAGTTGTAGTCGCTGGAGCGCAGGAACCCATAGCCGTCCTGAAGAATCTCCAGCACGCCGTTGCCACCAATCAGGTCGCCAAAGTCGTACCTCTGGTTGTTGGCGGCAGGCTGGGCAGCGGGCGTCGACACGGGCTTGAACACCGTCTCGGTGTGCTGCTGCACGGGGCGGTCAAAGATGTCGAGGGTGGGGAGGGCGCCGTTGTCCTCAATGGGCAGGTCCACCACGGTGATGAAGTCAGTCCCGTCGCCGGGGTCGCCTTCCCAAACGTAGTCGCCATTGTTGTCCTCTTCCTGTTGCGGCATCTCCTGTCGTTTCGACAGCTTCTCCTGTAGCTTCTCCAGCACGTCCTGATTCAGGCTTTCCTCACCTTCGCTGCTCTGGGCCGTCTCTTCCGGCACTCCAGCCTTCGGCTCCTCCTCGTCAGTGGCAGTCTCCTCCATGGCCTGTGCTGCTTCGGCGGCTGCGATGGCAGCCAGCTCAGCCTTCGACTTGCGTCCCCTGTGCTTGGGGAACGCTGCCAGGGGGTCGGCGGTTGCATTGGCCTCTTCCTCCTCTTCTGCCTGCTGCACAGGTGCAGCCTCTTCCTCAGTAGCCTCTTCAGTGGCCTTCTTGCTCTTGCGCTTCTTCTTCTCCTTTGGCTCTGCCACGGGTTCGTCGTTGAACAGCGAGGGAGCCTCTACGGCCTTGCCCTTGCGGGTCTTGGAGTCAAGGTTCTCACCCTCGTTGCCTGTGACGCTGTACACATGGTCTGTATCTTTCTTAGCTATACGTGTGCGCTTTCGCTTGGGAGCGGTGCTCTCGTTGGCAGCACTCTCAATAGCGGCGCGGTCAAGAATGTCGTAGATGACCGCCTCCTTGCTGTCATTGGGCGACACCTTCACGTCATACTGCTGGGCAATGGCCATGAGCTGGCTTGCCTCCATTGTCTCTAATTCTTCTTTTGTATACATATAATAATGTTGTGTATGGACGTAATGAATGAGGTTATAAAACGAAAACCATCACTGTCTTGGAAATGGGTGGGTTGCACTTCACCATTTGATTTACATGCAACTCTTGTTGGGATTGTTGTCTTGATGAATGATGAGAGCGGAATACGGGACTCGAACCCGCGACCCTCGGCTTGGGAAGCCAATGCTCTACCAACTGAGCTAATTCCGCAGGGCGTTTCTTAAAAGACAAGAGGGGCATTGTTGTTACCCCTCCTCATCTTGAGCCGATACCCGGACTCGAACCGGGGACCCACGCATTACGAATGCGTTGCTCTACCAACTGAGCCATATCGGCAGTCCCATGTTGAGGTTGCAAAACCGTCTTTTCCGGTTTGCGGCTGCAAAGGTAGACATTTTTTTTCTTTCCCGCAAATTTTTGACACTGTTTTTTTGGCCTTTTGTGGATTATTGCTTACCTTTGCATCCACAACAACAATTTTTATATGGGTTTTTGGAATTCATTATTCGGGGGAGAGAGCAATCCCGAGGAAGAGAAGAGGAATGCCGAGCAGCGCAACTTCGACCTGCTGAAGTATGACGGAGTAAGGGCCATGCGCATCGGACAGTTTGAATATGCCGCCAAGTGTTTCGAGAAGGCGTTGCAGACAACGGACGACCCTGAGGTGCACGACTATCTGTCGCGTGCCCTCATCCACATGGGCCGTCTCGACGAGGCTCTGGCCGAGCTGAAGCTGCTGGCCATGGGCGAGCCTGACAACATACAGCTGAAGATGCAGGCTGCCAGTGTGGCCTACATGAACGAGGACTATGCCGAGATGAAGGCATTGTGCGAGCAGGCGCTGGCCGTTGACGGTAACAGTGCCATCGCTCATTTCTATTATGCCAAGGCTGAGCTGGGCGAGGGTAACGTCGTGCAGGCCATAGCACACCTGACGCAGGCCATCGCCCTTGACGAGAAGC